>ERZ773056.63-NODE-63-length-49446-cov-11.982912_pt1 | contig 49446 bp, 37 predicted proteins | sample MGYA00580857_ERZ773056 | MGnify/ENA primary metagenome ERZ773056 (study PRJEB29015, sample SAMEA2737996) | human oral metagenome | biome: human oral; feature: human-associated habitat; material: dental | place: China | collected 2114 ... | reverse complement strand
AGACAAGAAGTGCGTAGTTACTGGTGTGGAAATGTTCCGCAAGCTGCTCGAAGAGGGTGAAGCTGGTGACAACGTAGGTCTGTTGCTCCGTGGTATCGACAAGAACGAAATCAAGCGCGGTATGGTGCTTTGCCACCCCGGCCAGATTAAGCCTCACAAGAAGTTCAAGGCTTCTGTATACGTTTTGAAGAAAGAAGAAGGTGGCCGTCACACACCATTCGGTAACAAGTATCGTCCTCAGTTCTACCTGCGTACGATGGACTGTACCGGTGAAATCACTCTTCCCGAAGGCGTAGAGATGGTAATGCCTGGCGATAACGTAGAAATCACTGTTGACCTTATCTACGCTGTTGCTCTGAACGTTGGTCTTCGTTTCGCTATCCGCGAAGGTGGCCGTACGGTAGGTGCCGGTCAGATTACCGAAATCATTGAATAATACATTTAGCTACGGCTAGGTATTAAACATACCAAGGGTTTCCGCAGCAAGCGGTTGCGGAAGCCCTTACTTACGGGAATAGCTCAGTTGGTAGAGCATCGGTCTCCAAAACCGAGGGTCGTGGGTTCGAGTCCTCCTTCCCGTGCTAATAAGAAGATAATATGTTTAAGAAGATAGTAAACTACTGCAAGGCTTGTTACAACGAGCTGGCGCATAATACTACTTGGCCTACGCGTGCCGAACTTACACACAGTGCAATGGTTGTATTATCTGCTTCCCTAGTCATTGCACTCGTGGTGTTCGCCATGGACAGCGCGTTTAAGTTCATCATGAGTGGGATATATCCGCATTAATTTGTTAAGGAACAATGGCAGAAACACAGAAAAATTGGTATGTGCTTCGTGCTGTTAGTGGCAAGGAGGCTAAGGTGAAAGAATACATCGAGGCCGAATTGAAACACAACACGATGCTTCAGTCGCATGTTTTTCAGGTATTGATACCGATGGAAAAACAGGCGTCTTTGCGTAATGGCAAGCGCGTGGAAAAGGAGAAGATTAGTCTTCCCGGCTACGTGTTCGTCGAGGCGGACCTTAAAGGGGACGTTGCGCACACACTGAGGTTCATGCCTAATGTCTTAGGTTTTCTTGGCGGATTGGATAATCCCTCACCCGTCCCCCAGTCGGACATCAATCGTATGCTCGGTGCCGCAGAGAACACAGAGTTGGAGAACGACATCGACATTCCCTATTCTGTAGACGAGACGGTGAAGGTTACGGACGGGCCTTTCAGCGGCTTCACAGGTGTCATCGAAGAGGTGAACACCGAGAAACACAAGCTGAAGGTGATGGTCAAGATCTTTGGGCGCAAAACGCCTTTGGAGTTAGGTTTTATGCAAGTAGAAAAGGAAGGCTGATGCGCAGTTACGGGCGTTAGGCTTTCAACAAAAATCAATTTTTAATATTAACAACAAATGGCTAAAGAAGTTGCTGGATTAATCAAGTTACAGATTAAAGGTGGCGCTGCTAACCCCTCTCCTCCCGTAGGCCCTGCATTGGGTTCGAAGGGTATCAACATCATGGGGTTCTGCAAGGAGTTCAATGCAAGAACTCAGGACAAGGCCGGTAAGGTAATTCCGGTTGTCATCACCTACTATACTGACAAGTCATTCAGCTTTGAGCTCAAGACGCCTCCCGCAGCTGTACAACTTAAAGAGGTTGCCAAGGTTAAGAGCGGCTCTGCTCAGCCAAACCGACAGAAGGTAGCTTCTGTCACCTGGGAGCAGATCAAAGTGATAGCTGAAGATAAGATGAAAGACTTGAACTGTTTTACGGTTGAGTCTGCCATGAAGCTTATCGCAGGTACGGCTAGAAGTATGGGTATCACTGTAAATGGGGAGTTCCCTGGTAAATAATTAAAACTTCAATTAAGAAAATGAGTAAACTGACAAAAAAGCAAAAATCAGTAGCTGATAAGATTGAAGCAGGGAAAGCCTATACACTTAAAGAGGCTGCTGAGTTGGTGAAGGAAATCACCACTACTCAGTTTGACGCTTCTCTCGACATCGACGTGCGTTTGGGCGTAGACCCCCGCAAGGCCAACCAGATGGTTCGTGGCGTTTGTACGCTGCCTAACGGAACTGGTAAGACCGTGCGCGTTCTCGTTCTTTGTACGCCCGATGCTGAAGCTGCTGCCAAAGAGGCTGGCGCCGACTATGTTGGTCTTGACGAGTACATCGAGAAGATCAAGGGTGGTTGGACCGACATCGACGTTATCATCACCATGCCTTCGGTAATGGGTAAGGTAGGTAGCGTAGGCCGTATCCTCGGCCCTCGCGGACTGATGCCTAACCCCAAGAGCGGTACGGTAACGATGGACGTGGCCAAGGCAGTGAAAGACATCAAGTCGGGTAAAATAGATTTCAAGGTAGACAAGGCTGGTATTATCCATACCTCAATCGGAAAGGTTTCTTTCACTCCTGAGCAGATTTACCAAAACGCGAAGGAATTCGTGGCTACTGTAATCAAGCTCAAACCTGCCGCTGCTAAAGGTACGTATATCAAGAGTATCTTTATTTCAAGCACAATGAGTAAGGGTATCAAGATTGATCCGAAATCAGTTGAATAACTCTAAAAGTTTTGTAAAATGAAGAAAGAAGTAAAAGATACTATCATCGTAGAACTCGGTAAGAAGCTGAAGGAGTATCCTCATTTCTATCTTGTAGACCTCGCCGGGCTTAATGCCGAAGCGACGACCAAGTTGCGCGCAACTTGTTTCAAGAAGGAAATTAAGCTTTCTGTTGTGAAGAATACACTTCTGCACAAAGCTTTTGAGGCATCCGACATCGATTTCGAACCCCTTTACGGCACATTGAAAGGTACCACCGCAATCATGTTCACCACGGTTGCGAACGAACCTGCAAAATTGCTGAAAGACTATAAGAAGGAAGGAATTCCTGCTCTGAAGGCTGCTTATGCCGAGGAAAGCTTCTACGTAGGAGCTGACAAACTGGACGAGCTGGTAGCTCTTAAGAGCAAGAACGAGGTTATCGCCGACATTGTGGCCTTGCTGCAATCGCCCGCGAAGAACGTTATTTCCGCTCTTCAATCAGGCGCAGGCACCATTCATGGTGTGCTCAAAACTTTGGGCGAGCGTGCTGAATAATTCGTTGAGTCTTCCTCTCGTGGCATAAAATAGGTTGATGTTCGTGAGGGAGTTCAATTAAAAGTCAATCAACAACACTTATATTAAAAACAATTAAAAATTAGAATAAAATGGCAGATATCAAAGCTATCGCTGAAGAATTAGTAAATTTGACAGTAAAAGAAGTAAACGAGTTGGCAAATGTCCTCAAAGAGGAATATGGCATTGAACCCGCTGCTGCAGCTGTTGCTGTTGCTGCCGCTCCCGGTGCTGGTGCTGCTGCTGGTGGTGCTGAAGAGAAGTCGTCGTTCGATGTGGTTCTCGTTGAGGCTGGTGCAGCTAAACTTCAAGTAGTTAAGGCTGTTAAGGAAGCTTGCGGTCTTGGCTTGAAGGAAGCTAAGGACCTTGTAGACGGTGTTCCCTCTACCTTGAAGGAAGGTATGTCTAAGGACGAAGCTGAGAACCTGAAGAAGGCTATCGAAGAGGCCGGCGCTAAGGTTGAGCTGAAGTAAGACAACCCCAACTCCGAAATACGGTTAGGATTTGCCCAGTAGGCGAGTCCTAACCTTTTTGTGTCTTATCACATTCAAAGACACCTTCTCATTCCCCCACCATATCTCATAGGTACAGGCTATCTATCTTTTCTCAATAAAGAAGAGAACAAGCAAAGCCCCCTCGCACCGATACGGATAACATATAGAATACGCCTATATCCATTATATAATATAATATTGAATGGCTTCAAAAATTGTTGATAACAGAGTAAATTTCGCCAGCGTTCACAATCCGATGCCCTATCCGGATTTCCTCGATGTGCAGTTAAAGTCTTTCAAAGACTTCTTACAGTTAGACACGCCCCCCGAGGAACGCAAGAACGACGGTTTGTATAAGGTATTCGCTGAGAATTTCCCCATAACCGACACACGGAACAATTTCGTTCTTGAGTTCCTTGACTACTATATCGACCCGCCGCGTTACACCATCGACGAGTGTCTTGAACGCGGACTTACGTATAGCGTGCCTTTGAAGGCTAAGATGAAGCTATACTGCACCGACCCCGACCACGAGGACTTCGGCACCTTTATCCAAGACGTTTTCTTGGGTACAATTCCCTATATGACCTCTAATGGCACCTTTGTTATCAACGGTGCCGAGCGCGTTGTGGTGTCGCAGCTGCACCGCTCACCCGGTGTTTTCTTCGGTCAAGGCGTGCACGCCAACGGAACGATGCTCTATTCGGCGCGTATCATCCCCTTCAAAGGTTCGTGGATTGAGTTCGCCACCGACATCAACAACGTGATGTATGCCTACATCGACCGTAAGAAAAAGTTGCCCGTAACCACGCTGTTGCGTGCCATCGGCTACGAAAACGACCGCGACATCCTGCAAATCTTCGACCTTGCCGAAGAGGTTAAGGTGAACAAGAAGAACATGAAGGAGGCTCTTGGCAAACGCCTGGCTGCTCGTGTGCTGAAAAGTTGGAACGAAGACTTCGTTGACGAAGATACGGGCGAAGTTGTATCTATCGAGCGCAACGAGGTGATTATGGAGCGCGAAACGGAGATAACGGAAGAAAACGTTGGCGAAATTCTCGACAGCGGCGTTTCTACCGTGTTGCTACACAAGGATGCAGATGCTGCAAACAAGTTCTCCATCATCTTCAACACGTTGGCCAAAGACCCCAGCAACTCTGAAAAAGAGGCCGTGCTCTACATCTATCGTCAGCTCCGCAACGCCGACCCTGCCGATGATGCCAGTGCAAGAGAAGTGTTCCAAAACCTTTTCTTCTCGGACAAGCGATACGACTTGGGCGAGGTAGGACGCTACCGCATCAACAAAAAGCTGGGCTTAGACACGGATATGGATACGCGCGTGCTAACCAAAGACGATATTATCGAGATTATCAAGTATCTCATTCAGCTGGTTAACTCGAACGCTACCGTTGACGACATCGACCACTTGAGCAACCGCCGCGTGCGCACCGTGGGCGAACAGCTGGCCAACCAGTTCTCTATCGGATTGGCCCGTATGAGCCGCACCATTCGCGAACGTATGAACGTACGCGACAACGAGGTGTTCACACCCACCGACTTGATTAACGCCAAAACCATTTCTAGCGTTATCAACTCGTTCTTCGGCACCAACCCCCTCTCGCAATTCATGGACCAAACCAACCCCCTAGCCGAGGTAACGCACAAGCGCCGCCTTTCGGCTCTCGGTCCTGGTGGTCTTTCTCGTGAGCGTGCTGGTTTCGAGGTGCGCGACGTTCACTACACGCACTATGGTCGTCTTTGCCCCATCGAGAGCCCCGAAGGTCCTAACATCGGACTTATCTCCTCGCTCTGCGTATACGCCAACATCAACGAACTAGGCTTTATCGAAACCCCATACCGCAAGGTTACTAACGGTGTGGTAGACCTCGACAACAAGAATTTGGTGTATCTTACTGCCGAAGAGGAAGAAGACCACATCATCGGACAGGGCAACGCGCCGCTGAACGAAGATGGAACCTTTATCCGCGAAGTGGTGAAATGTCGGCAGGATGCCGATTTCCCCGTGGTAGAGCCCACCGAGGTAGACCTCATGGACGTGTCGCCACAGCAGATTGCGTCGGTATCGGCAGGTCTTATTCCTTTCTTGGAGCACGACGACGGTCACCGCGCACTGATGGGATGTAACATGATGCGCCAAGCTGTGCCCTTGCTCCACAACGATGCCCCCATTGTAGGTACGGGCTTGGAGAAACAAGTTTGCGAAGACTCGCGTACCATGATTACGGCCGAAGGCGATGGTGTTATCGACTATGTAGACGCCACCACCATCCGTATTCTATACGATCGTACAGAAGACGAAGAGTACGTAAGTTTCGAACCCGCACTGAAAGAATACCGCGTACCCAAGTTCCGCCGTACAAACCAAAACATGACCATCGACCTTCGCCCCACTTGTGTGAAGGGACAACGTGTTAAGGCAGGCGACATTCTTACCGAAGGCTATGCCACCGAGAATGGCGAATTGGCCTTGGGCCGTAACCTCCTTGTGGCTTACATGCCGTGGAAGGGTTACAACTACGAAGATGCCATCGTGCTTTCCGAGCGTTTGGTGCGCGACGACGTGCTCACTTCGGTTCACGTAGACGAGTATTCGCTCGACGTTCGCGAAACCAAACGTGGTGTGGAAGAGTTTACCAGCGACATTCCCAACGTGAGCGAAGAGGCCACCAAAGACCTCGACGACAACGGCGTGGTGCGCATTGGTGCACGTATCGAACCAGGCGACATCCTCATCGGTAAGATTTCGCCTAAGGGAGAGAGCGACCCCTCGCCCGAAGAAAAACTCCTTCGTGCCATCTTCGGCGACAAGGCCGGCGACGTTAAAGACTCGTCGCTTAAAGCCAACCCCTCGCTCAGTGGCGTTGTTATCGACAAGAAATTGTTCTCGCGTGCCATTAAGACCCGCGACTCGAAGAAACAAGACAAGGTTATCCTTGCCAAGATAGACGAAGAATACGAGGCTAAGAACGAAGACCTCAAAGACATCCTGGTAGACAAACTCCTCGAACTCACCGAAGACAAGGTGTCGCAAGGCGTTAAAGACTACACGGGTGCAGAAATTATCAATAAGGGTAGCAAGTTCACGGCGGCCGCGCTCAAGAACTTGGAATACGATGGCATTCAGTCTAACGACTGGACCGATGATGCCCATACGAACGACTTGATACAAAAGCTCATCATGAACTACATCCGCAAGTACAAACTGCTGGATGCCGAGCTTAAGCGTCGCAAGTTCGCCATCACCATCGGCGACGAGCTGCCTTCGGGCATTCTCCAAATGGCTAAGGTGTATGTCGCCAAGAAACGTAAGATTGGCGTGGGCGACAAATTGGCCGGACGACATGGTAACAAGGGTATCGTGTCGAAGGTGGTGCGCATGGAAGACATGCCGTTCCTCGAAGACGGACGTCCTGTCGACCTCGTGCTAAACCCCTTGGGTGTGCCTTCGCGTATGAACTTGGGACAGATTTTCGAGGCCATCCTCGGTGCTGCCGGTAAGAAGTTGGGCTTGAAATTCGCAACACCTATCTTCGACGGAGCCCACCTTGAAGACCTTTCCGAGTGGACAGACAAGGCCGAACTGCCCCGTCTCTGCTCTACTTACCTCTACGATGGCGAAACGGGCGAGAAGTTCGACCAGCCTGCTACCGTGGGCGTAACTTACTTCTTGAAGCTTGGCCACATGGTTGAAGACAAGATGCACGCCCGCTCCATCGGTCCATACTCGCTCATCACGCAGCAACCGCTTGGTGGTAAGGCGCAGTTTGGTGGACAGCGTTTCGGAGAAATGGAGGTTTGGGCCATCGAGGCCTTCGGTGCAAGTCACATCCTTCAAGAAATCCTCACCATTAAGTCCGACGACGTTGTTGGCCGTTCCAAGGCTTACGAGGCAATCGTCAAAGGCGAGCCGATGCCCACACCAGGCATCCCCGAGTCGCTCAACGTGCTGCTGCACGAGCTTCGCGGTCTGGGATTGAGCATCAAGATGGATTAATTCACACCCTTAATTGAAAAAGTAAAATGGCTTTTAAGAAAGATACAAAGGTAAAGAACAATTTCACGAAGATTACCATCGGATTGGCTTCGCCCGAAGAAATCTTGGAAAATTCGTATGGTGAGGTTACCAAACCCGAAACCATTAACTACCGTACATACAAGCCCGAGCGCGATGGTCTTTTCTGCGAACGCATCTTCGGTCCTACAAAGGATTACGAATGTGCCTGCGGAAAGTACAAGCGCATACGCTATAAGGGCATCGTTTGCGACCGTTGCGGCGTTGAAGTAACCGAGAAAAAGGTGCGCCGCGAACGTTCGGGACATATCGAACTCGTAGTACCCGTGGCTCACATCTGGTACTTCCGTTCGCTTCCCAACAAAATTGGCTACCTCTTGGGCTTGCCCACGAAGAAACTCGATACCGTGGTGTACTACGAAAAGTACATCGTTATCAAGCCTGGCGTGCTAGAAGGCCGCAAGGATAGCGAGGGCGAAGACCTTAACGGCTCGCACCAAATGGACTTGCTTTCAGAAGACGAGTATCTCAACATCCTCGAAACGCAGGTAGACCCCAACAACGAGTTCCTCGACGACTCCGACCCCAACAAGTTCATCGCTAAGATGGGTGCCGAGGCCGTGTACGACCTCTTGGCGGGCCTAGACCTCGACGCATTGTCTTACGAACTGCGCGACCGCGCCAATAACGACTCCAGCCAACAACGTAAAACCGAGGCTCTGAAACGCTTGCAGGTGGTAGAGGCTTTCCGTTCTAGCACCGAAATCAATCGTCCAGAGTGGATGATTCTCAAGATTATCCCCGTTATCCCGCCCGAATTACGCCCGCTCGTGCCGCTGGATGGTGGCCGTTTCGCCACCTCCGACCTCAACGACCTCTATCGCCGCGTTATCATTCGTAACAACCGTTTGAAACGTTTGGTCGAGATTAAGGCTCCCGAGGTTATCCTCCGCAACGAAAAGCGTATGTTGCAAGAGGCCGTCGACAGCCTTTTCGACAACTCGCGCAAGAGTTCGGCCGTGAAGAGCGAGAGCAACAGACCGCTCAAATCGCTCTCCGATTCGCTTAAAGGTAAAGCCGGACGTTTCCGCCAAAACCTTTTGGGTAAGCGTGTAGACTATTCGGCACGTTCGGTTATCGTCGTTGGTCCCGAATTGAAGATGGGCGAATGCGGTTTGCCCAAACTCATGGCAGCCGAACTTTACAAGCCGTTCATCATCCGCAAGCTCATCGAGCGCGGCATTGTTAAGACGGTAAAGAGCGCCAAGAAGATTGTAGACCGCCGCGAACCCGTTATCTGGGACATCCTAGAAAACGTGATGAAGGGCCATCCCGTGCTGCTCAACCGTGCGCCTACACTCCACCGTTTGGGTATTCAGGCCTTCCAACCCAAGCTTATCGAGGGTAAGGCCATTCAGCTGCACCCCTTGGCTTGTACTGCGTTTAACGCCGACTTCGACGGCGACCAGATGGCCGTTCACCTTCCATTGAGCAACGAGGCCATTCTCGAAGCACAGGTGCTGATGCTGCAAAGCCACAACATCCTTAACCCTGCCAACGGTGCGCCTATCACCGTGCCTTCGCAAGACATGGTGCTTGGACTATATTACATCACCAAGATACGCCCAGGTGCAAAGGGGTCTGGACTTACTTTCTACGGACCCGAAGAGGCAATCATCGCCCATAACGAAGGCCGCTGCGACTTGCACGCGCCCGTTAAGGTAGTTGTAACCGACCTCGTTGACGGTAAACTGCAACCCCGAATGGTAGAAACCTCTGTGGGACGCGTTATCGTAAACGGCATCATCCCCGACGAGGTGGGCTATTTCAACGAAATTATCTCGAAGAAAACCCTGCGTGGCATCATCGCCGACGTTATTAAAAGTGTGGGTATGGCCCGCGCTTGCGAATTTCTCGATGGTATCAAGAACTTGGGTTACCGCATGGCATACGTTGCCGGACTTTCGTTCAACCTCGACGACATCATCATCCCGAACGAGAAAGAAGAGATTGTTGAGCGCGGTCACGAGGAAGTACGCCAAATTACAGAAAACTATAACATGGGTTTCATTACCGATACCGAACGTTATAACCAGGTAATCGACACGTGGACACACGTAAACAACGACTTGGGTAATGTGCTCATGAAACAGATGACCGAGGCCGACCAAGGCTTTAACGCCGTGTTCATGATGCTCGACTCGGGTGCCCGTGGTTCGAAAGACCAGATTAAGCAGCTCTCGGGTATGCGTGGACTGATGGCCAAGCCGCAAAAGGCTGGTGCCGAAGGACAACAGATTATCGAAAACCCCATCCTCTCTAACTTCAAGGAGGGTATGTCGGTGCTAGAATACTTTATTTCTTCGCACGGTGCGCGTAAGGGTCTTGCCGACACAGCCATGAAGACGGCCGATGCCGGATACCTCACCCGCCGTTTGGTTGACGTGTCGCACGATGTGATTATCAACGAGGAAGACTGCGGAACGTTGCGCGGACTGGTTTGCACCGCTCTTAAAAACGGCGACGAGATTATATCTACGCTATACGAACGCATCCTCGGCCGTGTTTCTGTACACGACATCATCCATCCCACAACGGGCGAACTGATTATCTCGGCTGGCGAAGAAATTACCGAACCCATTGCACGCATCATCGACGACTCGCCCATCGAGAGTGTTGAAATACGCTCGGTGCTCACTTGCGAAAGCAAGCATGGCGTCTGCATGAAGTGTTATGGCCGCAACTTGGCCACAAGCCGAATGGTACAAATGGGCGAGGCCGTGGGCGTTATCGCTGCCCAAGCCATTGGCGAGCCTGGTACGCAGCTTACCCTTCGTACGTTCCACGCTGGTGGTGTGGCTGGTAACGCAGCCGCCAACGCCGCTATCGTGGCGAAGAACGACTCGCGTATCGAGTTCGACGAGTTGCGCACCGTGCCTTTCGTAGAAGATGGCGAAGACGGCGAACGCAACTGCGAGATGGTGGTTAGCCGTTTGGCAGAAATCCGTTTCGTCGACCCCAACACCTCTATCGTCCTCTCTACGCTTAACGTTCCTTATGGTGCATCGCTCTACAACAAGCATGGCGATGTGGTTAAGAAAGGCGCGCTCATTGCCAAGTGGGACCCCTTCAACGCCGTTATCGTTTCCGAGTACGCTGGTACGTTGAAGTTCCACGATGTGGTGGAAGGTGTTACCTTCCGTGCAGAAACTGATGAGACCACAGGACTTACCGAAAAGATTATCACCGATGCCAAAGACCGTTCGAAGGTGCCCACATGCGACATCGTAGCGGCCAATGGCGAAGTGCTGGGTACGTACAACTTCCCCGTGGGTGGCCACGTGGTGGTTGAAGATGGTGCGAAGATAAAGACGGGTACAACCCTCGTAAAGATTCCCCGTGCCGTGGGTGGTGCAGGCGACATCACGGGTGGTCTGCCCCGTGTTACCGAACTCTTCGAGGCACGCAACCCCTCCAACCCTGCCGTTGTGTCCGAAATCGATGGCGAGGTTACTATGGGTAAGGTAAAGCGTGGTAATCGCGAAATCGTTGTCACTTCGAAAACGGGCGACCAAAAGAAGTATCTCGTCAGCCTTTCTAAGCAAATCCTGGTACAAGAACACGATGCCGTTCGCGCTGGCACGCCGCTTTCCGATGGTGTGATAACGCCCAACGACATTCTGGCCATCAAGGGTCCCACGGCCGTGCAAGAGTATATCGTTAACGAGGTGCAAGACGTTTACCGCCTGCAAGGTGTGAAAATCAACGACAAGCACTTCGAGATTATCGTGCGCCAGATGATGCGCAAGGTGCAAATCAACGACCCAGGCGACACCACTTTCCTAGAACAAGAATTGGTAGACAAGCTCGACTTCTCGGAAGAGAACGACCGCATCTGGGGCAAGAAGGTGGTAACCGATGCTGGCGACAGCGAAACCATGCGCGCCGGTCAAATCGTTACCGCTCGCCGTCTGCGCGACGAGAACTCTTCGCTTAAACGTCGCGACCTCCGTCCCGTGCAAGTTCGCGATGCCGTGCCTGCCACTTCAACGCAGATATTGCAAGGTATCACCCGTGCAGCTCTGCAAACGAAGAGTTTCATGAGTGCCGCATCGTTCCAGGAAACCACCAAGGTGCTAAACGAAGCTGCCATCCGTGGAAAGGTAGACCGCCTCGAAGGTATGAAAGAAAATGTTATCTGCGGACACCTCGTACCTGCCGGAACGGGTCTTCGCCAATGGGAACGCATCATCGTCGGCTCAAAAGAAGAGTACGACCGCATGCAGGCCAACCGCAAGAACGTTATCGACTATTCTGAAAAAGAAGCGGCAACGCAAGAGTAAGCGCGCGAACATCGCCGCCCAATCTCCGCCTTTCAAGGCGAATATATAATTAAAGGCCATCGGCAGCAATGCCGATGGCCTTTTTGTTTTGTGTACAACTTGCTGTGTACCTTACCCTATAAACCCCAGTCGGTCGTTAGAGACAGTGCAGATTTTGTGTATTGTTGAGCATATTGTCTGCCTTATTCTCTTGACGTAGCCCGCTACGTCAAGAGAATAAGGCAGGCAATATGCCGATAAGCAAACGAAATATGAACAGGAAGCGATGGAAACAACCTAAAATAACAGGTAAGCGGTCTAACGGCCGATTGGTCATAAATAAGCGGAAGGCCACATCCCAACCTAAGGTGGAATGCGGCCTCGCTCCCAATAAGCAGTGTGTTATCCCAACAATCAACATACCTATTATTTCTTTCATGTCAGTAAAAGGCATACAACTACAATCTGCATTTAGCCGTAAGCGAGAGTGGTATGTGTGTTACCTGTTCACGCAGAAGCGCAGACCCACATTGAGATTGAAGTTTGTGGGGCGTTCCTTATATATGGAAGACAATTCGCTGCCATTGCCAAAATAGTGGCTTATGCCAGGTTCTGCAAAAACGCTTAGCCTGTCGTCTATCTTGTATTCAGCACCGATGGCGGCGTTTACCGACAGCTGGGCGCGGCTCTCCTTCACAGATTCTGTTTGTACGTCGTCGGGCATGTCTTCGTATTGTGCAACCGTTTTTCGTTTGCCTTTCAGCAGTTTCTCGCCCATAACGCCAGCCGCGGCATACACGTTAAAGCGGCGATTGCCCGCAATGCGGTAGTTAACGTTCAGCGGCACGCCCAGATAATGCAGCGTTTGTTGCGTTTCGCTCGCCACGTTGCCCATCTTTCGCGTTATGTCCGAACGGTGGCGCGCATAGGTTAGGCCCGCATCTATGCTCCAGCGGTTGTTCAACGCATAGCGCACGGCAGCCCCAACCCTTAGCGGTTGCCTGTGGTGAGCCTTCGTTTCCACTGTTGGCGATGCGTTATCCAGTCGCACATACTCGCTATTGCGAGCAGCCTCATCGGCAGTTTCGCCGTAAGTGCGCGCCGTAGCCAATGTGGGATGTTGCATTTGGCTGTTGTTTGCGCCCAATGCTCCGCCCGAAACGTAGGCCTTGGCCATCCATGTGCCCGCAACCTTTGCGGGTTTTGTTGTGGTTTGCGTAACCCCAACAGGCAAGTTCTCGGTGCGCTTAGGTTGTGTAGTTGTAGTTTGTTTCCCCCGTGGGGCATTGTCAGTACTGTTTTTGGAGGTGTAGTCTGTTATTTGCTGTTTGGTGTCGGTCGTGGTTTCGATGTTGGTTTGCGGTTGGGTAGCCTTTTGTTGGTACTCATCAGGCACCGCAGCATATAGGTTCGTGGCGTGGCTTGTGTTTACGTTGTTCCTATTGCCGCAGGCATAGTAGTTAGCCTTATTGTAGCTACCTGCCATGTTGTTCGTGTTCGTTCCTTGTCTTGTTTCTGTGTAATGGCCAGCAGCATTTGTGTTGTTGGCAAGATTCGTGGTATTGTGTTGGGGTGCATAATGGCGTTCAAGGTTGGCCACTTGTTGTGCGTTTTGCCCGTTGTTGAGCAACAGCAGCGTAGCGGCCACGCCGCATAAGCATATCACCACAGCGGCGGCAGCCATAGCCCTACGACCCCAAGCGGCAACCTTTGCCGACTTTTCTACCGCGGCGGCGCGGCGTTCCACCTCGTCCCACGACAACAGAGGAGCAGCTTGGCGGTGTCCGTCAAGTTTCTCTCTCATGTTAGTTCTCCATTGTTCGTTCATTGTGCAAGGGTGGTTTTGTTATATTGTTCTATCTTTTTGGCCAGCATGTTTTTTGCGCGATGCAATTGCGAGGCCGAACTATCTCTCTTTATTCCTAGAAGTTGGGCTATTTCTTGGTGACTCTTGTTTTCAAAAACGTAGAGGTTAAACACCGTTCGATAGCCCGTGGGTAGTTCTCTCACCATTTGGTGGATAACTTCGGGCGGTATGTGGTCTATGGGTGGGTCGTCTTTTTCCGGTTCGTCGGGCAGGTCAACATCTAGCGACACGATAGCCGCCGTGCGTTTTCGCTTGATGAACGACAGCGATTGGTTAACCACGATGCGCGTTGCCCATGCTTGCAGCGAGCCTGGCCCGCGATAGTCGAACTGGCCGATGCTGGTGAGCATCTTCACCATGCAGTCTTGCAGCACATCTTTTAGGTCGTCGTCGTTGTCGATATACCTAGCGCACACGCTGGTAAGATAGTCTGCGTAAAGGGTGTAAAAGTCTTGCATGGCGGATTTGTCGCCGCCATGCAATCGCTTAACGATTATTTTTTCCTTATCTCCGATAAAAAACCGCACGTCCCTAGTCTACGCTTGTAATCTGTACTGGTGCGGTAAGAATGGCCATCTTTCCTTTGGGTGTGCCATTGTCCTTACGTGTTGCATACTTAAATTTCGCCATTTTCTTTCCCGAGAACGAGTACCATTCTACCGTTAGCCACACATATTTCTTCCCCGTATCGGGCAGTCCGGCCAATCGGAAAGCAACAAGCCCGTCGCCCATTTGCCCAAACAGGTCGCCGTATGCGTTGTGGTAGAGCGTCACTTTATAGGGATATTCCTTCGTAGGCGTTGCCACCAAGTTCAGCATATGCTTAGGGCCTTTGCTCCATCGCGTTCTAAACCGCAGCGTAAGGTATCCGTCTTCGGCAATGCTCACCCAGTCGTTCACAATTTCCACAGGGTCGTTGCCGTAGGCCTTCACGTTGTCGTCGCCCATGTTCTTCACCATTGCCTTGGTGCGAATGCTGTCCAGCCAGTTAATGTTCACGTATGTTCTTTCGTCTACGCGTCCATCTTCTTTTTTAGGCTTAGGCCCTTCCACCACGGTATAGTTCACCAGTGCCCGCACTTCCTTCGACCCGTAGGGCGAAGTCTTCATTTTGTTGGGTATTAGTTGCGTTGAATCGTCGAGCTGCAACACGAACGAGTTGTCCAAAGCCTTGGGCTTCACGGTCACCAAGGCCGTTGGATACGATAGTGTATCCTCCTCCTTGTCGTTTTGGCAAGCAACGAATGTGAATACGGCGGCAACAACGCCCACACCTGCAAGCCATGAATGTAACTGCTTCATAATTCGTCTTTTTTGTTTGATGTTTGCCTTTTAAACTGCAATTATATGAAAACTTGCGTGATGTTGGCTGATTTTTATCTAAAAGAATGTTAACAGGCTGCATGCAGGTTATAAATGTTGGGTAACTGAACATGTGGCGCGCAGGCTTATGCCTTGTGTGTAAGTAGGTTGCATGGTTGGCTGATTGGCTCTTTATATGCTTTATGTTGCGACTATTGGCGCAAGAATTATCATCAAAAAGAATTATATTGTCTTATGGACGAGTTTGCCTATATTGGGTGAAAGCATCAGTACACAGCACCTTGTACTTGCACTACAAGCACCTTGTACTGACGCTACAAGCATCTTGTACAGGCGCTACAAGCACCTTGTACTGGCACTACAAAGCATCTTGTACTGACGCTACAAGCATCTTGTAGTGTCTGTGCAAAACGTTTTTCGCTGCACTGCAAACGTTGTTGTGCTGATACATTGCTGGCAAAGTGGGGTAGGTGAGCAGCTTTCTAAAATCAATCCCTTCTAACGATAAACGCCCCTACACGCTGTTGTGCTGTTTTTCTTGGTGTGTTTGTAGTCCGCCATTTGCTTAGCCAGGTGCATGTTTCGTGCAGAATTGCTGCATCATAAGCCCGTTTTGCCGTGTTTCAGAAATATTTTATTTACCTTTGGAGGTAAGTTCCAACGATGTTCTTCAAAGGCAACTGCGCCGAAGCTGCCGTGGGAACACGCTATAACATCAATCCTCTAAGTTAGCTATGGCAACAATCAATCCGTTCGGCCACCCGATGTACATCATGCTGAAGCCGGCAGGTTCGCTTTGCAACCTTCGTTGCGAGTATTGTTATTATCTCGAAAAGCAGCAGCTATATGCCCATTGCGCCAACCATATCATCTCCGACCAGATGTTGGAGAAGTTCATCCGCGAGTATATCGAGGCGCAAACCACGCCCGAAGTGCTCTTTACATGGCATGGCGGCGAAACGCTGATGCGCCCCATATCCTTTTATAAGCGTGCATTGCAGTTGCAACGCGCCTACGCTCGCGGCCGACAAGTGGACAATTGCATACAAACCAACGGCACGTTGCTTAACGATGAGTGGTGCAGGTTTTTTAAGGAGAACAACTTCCTTGTGGGCGTTTCTATCGACGGACCGCAAGAGTTTCACGACGAATACCGAAAGACGGCATCGGGCAAACCCTCGTTCCACAAGGTGATGCAGGGCATAAGGCTACTTAACAAGCATGGGGTGGAGTGGAACGCACTGGCCGTTGTCAACGATTTTAATGCCGATTATCCACAGGATTTTTACCATTTCTTTAAGGAGATAAACTGCCGTTACATTCAGTTTACGCCCATTGTAGAACGTATCGTAACGCGCGACGATGGGTTGAGGCTCGCCCCTGGCATGTATGAAGGCGGCCAGTTGGCCCCCTTTTCGGTAACGCCCGAACAGTGGGGCAACTTTCTTTGCACCATCTTCGACGAGTGGGTGCGCAACGATGTGGGGCAATATTATGTGCAATTGTTCGATGCCACGCTGGCCAACTGGGTGGGTGTGGCTCCTGGTTTGTGTACGATGGCGGCCGAATGTGGGCATGCGGGCGTGATGGAGTTTAACGGCGATGTGTATGCCTGCGACCATTTTGTGTACCCAGAGTATAAGCTTGGCAATCTGAAAGACAAGACCATCTACGAGATGATGACCTCGCCACGACAGAAGGAGTTTGCCAAATTGAAGAACGCGCTTTTGCCCCGACAGTGTAAGGAGTGCCGTTTCCGCTTTGCATGTCATGGCGAATGTCCCAAAAATCGTTTTGTTCGCGACCGCTATAACGAACCTGGTCTTAACTACCTTTGCAAGGGCTATTACCAATTTTTTGAGCATACCGCCCCTTATTTCGAGTTTATGAAACGCGAATTGCAGGCGCAACGCCCACCGGCAAACATCATGGAGGAGCTAAGGAAGGGCAGAGCTTAGGATTAGGCTAGATTGGCTAGTCGGACTAGTCGGACTAGTCGGACTAGTCGGACTGGTCTGACTGGTCTGACAAGTCTGACAGGTCCGACTGGTCTGACTGGTCCGACAAGTCTGATATTCTTAAGATAGTATTAAAACCTTTATTGCGATGAAGAAAATAGCTTTTATATTGTTGCTTTTAATGGGCACAGCCGCCTTGGGTTATGCCCAAGACATGGACGAATACTACACCAAAGAGATTAGTACACGTGGCATAAAACAAATAACGGAAAAATCGTTACGCGGGTGGAAAACGGTGCGCCATTACGACGAACAAGGGTATTTACGGCTCATAGAGCATTTTAAAAGGGGGCGTAAACGGTCGGAGGAGGCGTATGATTACACCATAACCGACTCGCTTTTAGAGGTGAGAACACTATCGGGGCAGAAGAATGACAGCCCTGTTCGTTGTATTGATAAGTATTTTTACGATGAGCAGGGGCGGTGCCGTAGGCAGGAAAGGCGTGTAATGGGTTCAGGCAAGTCTGTTTGGTTCATGGCTATAGAGGATAGTTTCGTCTACAATGGCCCCCAACTAATGGCTTATACCCGATACCTTTCAACGGGAAAGGTGGAGGAGAGGTTTGTTTACACCTACGATGCACAAGGCCGAAAGACAATGATGAAGAGTATATATCCGGATAGTAACACAACATATCACCAGTTTAGGTATAACGATAAGGGGCAATTGACGGATTATATACGCGAATCTAGCAACCCAGATGCGATATATATGTGTGTTCCTCTGTGGTCGGAAAGCAAACAAAATAAGGTGCATGAGCGGTATTGCAACTTCGATAAGCATGGCAATTGGACCAAGCACTATTTCATAACAGAGCGCAGTAAGGTGTTGTGGTCTAAACGCAAGCTGGTGTATTGGCATTAAGAGGTGGGATGTGCGTTGGCAGAATGCTTTTAGTTTGTAGTGCATCATATACATTGTCTGTCCACACACATATTATACACCTTATTATATATAGGCTGCATTTGTATTAGAAAAGGTTTGATGTGAGAATTTGAAAGGAGGGCATCCTAAGTTCATTTTGTTAGGGTATGGCATACCACCATTCACCCTTCTCGCAACGCTTGATGCGAGTTGAGAATAACAACGAATTGCCGTTGAAGTGATATAGTTATCTGGAAATGCAGTTACAGCTGACATGTAACAAGGGGAATAACGAAAATGAGGGTGTGTCAAAAGGTAAAAATTGGCACACCCTCTTATTGTAGGATACTCCACAGCTAGAAATAGGCTTAGGAAACCACTATAAATATTATTTCTTTTTATGGCCAAAAGAATTAAATAAGATGGATATAATTAGCGTGAAGATAAAACTTTCTAGGGTTATGATGTTTGCGATACTAATATCTTTCTCAGATGAAAATATGCACTTTAATAAATTATACACCCAATAAACAATTAATAGTATTATGGGAAAAAGCCGTTTCCTATTTATAAGTGTTTGAAGTCTTGACATTTTAAAATACAACTAAGTTGAAACTGTTATAAAGCAGAGTGCTCATAAGTAGACGATTCTGATGCAAAAGTACATATAATTCTTTAAATACAAAGTGAGGGGCAGATCTTTCTTTTGTTTCTTTATGTTGTTTTATTTTCAGGTACATTTTAAATTGTTTTCTGCTTGCGCTATCTTTTATCCATGCCTCTTGCAGCTTCTTCACTCCAAACTTTCTACCTTTAAGTTGGTTATCTTACTCTTAAACGCACCGGCTTGTTGCAGCGGAAACACCAGTGTGCTGATGTAATACATGTCGCCGCGCTTGCCGAAGTTCATCTTGCGCACGGGCAAATCGCTTACAAGGCGGTTGTTGATGTAAAGAGAGGTTTTCTCTTTGTCGCCAACAACGGCCATGCAAACCTTTTCGCCTGGGAACAACTGGTAGTCGAACGTGTTGAGATAGCCGTCGCGCGAGAAACCAATCTTGCCTGCAACGGGGTCGGAAAGATAAAAATGCGTGTCGCCGAAGGAGAACAGAACCGTGCCGCGAGGCTCTTGTTGCGCCTCGATGTCGAAACTAACACGATAGTTCCAGCCTATTTGCGGTATCTTCTGCACGGCATTGGGGGCAACGGACGGCTGTTGCAACACTGTACCAGCAGGGTAATAGCCCGCGTAGTTCATGGCGGGTGCCTCGCTTAATGTGCGTGCGTTGTTAACAAACGCATCGTAGGCGAATGTTGGTTTGGCGCCCGTCCACATCTTGGTGGCCATCGTTTGCAGTGCGGGCAGCACGCGATAATGCACATCCTTGTCGCTGATGCCATTGCCCACGATATCGTTCCACACGGCAAACGCGCCACCCTCTATTTGTTTATGGCGTTCGGCAAACTTCATGCCGTTGATGTTGGCAGGTGTCCATTCGTTGTAAAGCTTCTTCGTGTTGAGGTAATCGAAGTAATAGCCGGCCTTCGGCACGATGTAAACCTGACCATCGGGGATGCTCACAAGGTTATATCCCAACTTCATCATCTCGTCGGGCTTGGAGTAATCGTTAGACCACGAGAACATCAACACATCCTTCACCTTGATGGGAGTTGTGCCTTTGGCGTGCGTTTGTTGGCCCCACACCACCGCCTTGCGGTTGTACTTTTCCACCAAACGGATATAATGGTCGGTGAAAGCACGGAACTTCTCCACCACATTTTGGTCTTTGTTCGAATATTCGTCGGTTCCTACATGTACGTATTTGCCGCGGAACACGGGGCTTTTGCCTTCAAGATACTCGGTAAAGAGCGAGTCGCAGAAGGTAATGGTGTTAGGGTTGAGCAGGTCGAGATGGTCGGGTGGATAATCCTTGCTCACCAAATCGGGGCGAAAGCGTGTCAGTGCCAAACAATGTGCGGGCACATCAATCTCGGGAAGTATTTCAACGCCCACGCTGTCTGCCAATTGTTGCAGGGCGATAAAGTCTTTTTTGGTGTAGTGTCCGTCGCGCGCTGTCAGTCCAGGAAACCAGTTGCTCTCCATGCGGAAGGCAGCAGGCGTGCGGCTCCAATCGCCATTATAGAACCAATGGAAGGCGTTATCGTTGAGGTGAATGTGAAAAACATTCATCTTATAATAGGCCATCATGCGCACATATTGGCGGAGCATGGGCATGGAGAAGAACTTTCGGCCGCAGTCGAGCATGAATCCGCGGAACGGATAATCGGGCGCATCGCTGATAAAGCCGCAGGGCAAAGCGCGCGTTTCCGATTGTTCGGCCAGTTGCAGCAGAGTTCTCGTGCCCCAATAAAGCCCCTTTCGGTTGGCGGCGGCGATGGTAGCCTGAGCGTTTATCGACATGGTGTAGCCTTCTTCGCCCAACGTCTTGGGGGCTTTAAGGCTCAACATGATGTCGCCTTTCTGCGCCTTACCTTGGGCGAGGGTTAGTGCCGTGCCGAACATCTGCCGATAATCGTCGGCCAGTTGCTGTGCAACCCGCCTTTCTTCTGCACCATTGCACACAATGCGACCCGAAAGAGCGAGCGTGCCATCTGCCCCTTTCCACTCCTTAACCTCTGGAATGGTGAACGGCTTTTTGTTGATGCCGGATGTGGATAAGGCCGTATTGGCCGTTAGAAGTAATAGTAGTAAAAGTTTCTTTTTCATTATTTATTTATGCTTTGTCAGAAGGCCATGCGGCTACTCGCCCCCTTGGTGCAGTGGCTAAGTAGATGCTTGCTGAATGTTCTGTTGCGACAAAGATACGTCTTTTTCTTGTATCGCCCTCTGTTTTGTGGCGAATTTAAACCTTAGGCAGATAAAATGGTGATGCGGTATGGGCGAGGAAGTGATGCGAAAGAGAGAATGCGTCCTTGTTTCTTGTGCTATTATGTTAGAATGTTAATTCCGTCTGTCGCCCCATTCTAGAAAGAGCATAAGCCTTACGCACCTGCCTATTATCAACTTTTAGACTTTTCAGGCTGCTAGTAAATTACATTGTTTCTATTATTTAGGAGATTTTATCTGGGCTTATCTATAGCACCCTTCAATATAGGTAAGAGTATCAAACATCAGAATGATTCTAGGATGAAATAGTCATTCTTTTCGATGCAGATTACATAGTTGGCATAATCTCTTACGCTCACTTCTATATATCCAGGCCGAACATCGAACCTGCTAGCCGGTTGTCTCGGTTGATAAAATCGTCTGTCCCCATCTATGATTCTTTTATATTTCTTTTGCCTAGGATATGGTGTGGCAATATCCCATGGGTCGACATAATATATCTTGTCGGGATCAGACAAATCGAGAACAAAGTTGAGAATTGTCGTTTCGTACTTGGGAACACGTATAACATCAACGTCTGATTTCTTGATCGCAGTCGCACCACTGTCTCTAATTGTTACGTACGCAGTTCTCGTAAACCAAGGTCTATAAATTAGCAGTACCTTATTTGTTTTCGGTATTTTATATCTCTTTGTGTTTTGGCAAGCCCATGAGGCTGTGAGGCAAACAATTACAAGTAGGTAAAACAATATTTTCTTCATCTTCTTTATGTTTTTAAGGTGAACGAGCACCAAATTTGTATATTTTACTTATCAACTAACCTTTAGACTAAAATGCAGATTTAGCCCAATCATACTTTAAGCAAGCTTGGCGTTGTTCATGGCTCAACGAAGATGTCCTTTTTCTCATGCACACGTACTTTCTTCTTAATCGGTATTTCCTGCTCGTTTAGTTTCAGCAACAAATAGTCGAGCATTGAACCTTTATAGCCAGAATTCTTAGCCATCTCGTAGCGCAACGGCAGTTCACCTGGGAAAAATGCAATGATTGTTCTTGGTCCACTTTCACGAAAACTTTCAATTGCAAGTTTCAGCTGTTCTTCATACGTACGGTCAATATCTTGTAGAGCATAGCAAATAGGCATCTGTACCATATTTTGTCGAAAGTAGCTTTTAAGTTTACTTACCGCTTCCTCGTGTTGTGGTTGGGGCATTTCCCCACCAGCCTTTTTAACACTTAGTACATATCCTAAGCTGTCTATATTTAGCCATAAAGTCAAGCGTTGATTGTGTTCTAACATTTCTCGTACAGTATTTAGTCCCAAAACTGTCAACACCACTCGCCCGAATATCCTACAACTGCGAAAACCACAATCATTATCAATCGCTACCTGCCCAAGACATGGTAGATAGAATGAAAGGAGAAATACAATAATTTTTGTTCTCATATCATTGATGTTTTATTTATAGGTGCTTAATATTATTTTCTGCATAGAGTAACGTAGGGTTAGCCAGCAAGTGCAAAATTAAACTTTTCTTATGTAGAACTCGCATTTTGATGTTTGGAAATCGATTTTAGTCTTGTCTTTTTGTCTCTTTTCTTCTGTGGCATCGTAATCTTTTTTGTAAAATCATCGAAGCTCGCTTTGGCATGTACAGGCCTGACAAGCTGGCTGTAATTGGCCTTTTTTGACTAGTTGGTTGGTTTATGGTTCTGGTTTCTTAAAAATAAATATAAAACAAAGTTTTGCTGAATTACCGATAAAGTGTTATATTTGCCCCCGAAAACCTAAATCAAAAAAAGTATGTCTAATTTTATGGAAGAAGAACAGATGCGCAAAAAGCACCCGCCTTTTGTTGCGGGCAGCATGGCATTTTCTTTAGTTCTCGGGTTAATGACCTTTGCTACGCCATCGGTTTCGGCAAAGGCTGGTGCGAATACGTTTGCAAGTATTCAACAACAAAAACAACAACGTATCACTGGCGTGGTGACAGATGCCAATGGCGACCCCATCATCGGAGCCTCTGTACAGGCCGACGGAGCTGCCTTGGCCGTGACGGGTGCCGATGGTAGTTTCTCTGTTTCGGTGGCTCCGGGCACGGAGTTGCAGATTAGTTATGTTGGCTTTGCCACGAAAACGGTGGTGGTGAAAAACGGATTAAGCAGCTACGACGTAACGTTGAGCGACGACAGTCGTGCCCTCAACGAGGTTGTTGTGGTGGGCTATGGCACACAGAAAAAGGCAAACCTCTCTGGTTCTGTTGCCCAACTCGATGGCAAGACACTTGGGAACCGACCCATAGCGAATGTTTCTTCGGGTTTGCAGGGGTTACTTCCAGGTGTCACGGTTACTGGGGCAAGCGGTGCTCCAGGTCTTGACGGCGGTTTGATACTGGTGCGTGGTGTCGGCACGCTCAACTCTGCTTCCCCTTACATCCTTATCGACGGGGTGGAGGCAGGAACGCTGAACTCGCTGGACCCACAGGACATCGCAAGCATCTCTGTGCTGAAAGATGCCTCCTCGGCAGCCATCTATGGGTCGAAAGCTTCTAACGGCGTAATTTTGGTAACCACAAAACGCGGGCAGAACGGTGCGCCGAAGGTGAACTATTCGGGCTTTTTTGGCATACAGAACGCCACGGCACTGATGGAACGGATGAATTCTGCCGATGCCGCTTACTATTACAACAAGGCTTTGGAGCGCAGCGGCAAAGCTCCGCGTTTCACAGAAGAGGCCATTCAGAAGTTCCGCGACGGCTCAGATCCATATAACTATCCCAACACCGACTGGTATAAGCTGGCATTTAAGACGGCTTGGCAAAACCGCCACAACGTGAACGTAACGGGCGGTAACGAGTTTGTGAAGTATTTGGCTTCTGCGGGCTACCTCAAACAGAGCAGTATTCTGCCCAACGCCGGGCGCGAGCAATTTAATGCTAGGGCAAACCTCGATATGGTGTTGTCTAAACGCATTACGGCACATCTTAACTTGGCTTATATCCAAAACAACTACCGCGATGCCAGCAGTGCATACGCAGGCGGCAGCAGCGACCAGATTATCCGCCAGCTGAACATCATTGCGCCGTGGATACCTTATAAGAAAGAAGACGGCAGCTATGGTACCGTTTCGGACGGCAACCCGATGGCTTGGCTCGAGTCGGGGATGACCGTAAACCGCAACAACCGCAACTTTACGGGCATGATTGGCATAGACTATCAGGTGTTTAAGGATTTAAAGCTGACACTTCAGGGGGCTTACATAGATGCTTCGCGGCGTTACTCTTACTTCCAGAAGTTTATCCAGTACAACGCCAACAAGGCTACCGACCCCAACAAGTTGGAAATAGGCCATTACGATTGGCACCGAACCACGTTCGACGCTTTTTTGAACTACGACAAGTCGGTTGCCAAACACAATTTCAAGGCTATGCTTGGATGGCACACCGAGCGTTACAAGTACTTGCCCGACTGGATGTACCGTAAGAACTTCCCCAACAACGACCTTACCGACATGAATGCAGGCGATGCCTCGACACAAAAGAATTCGGGGTACACACGCGAGTTGACGATGGTGTCTTATTTCGGTCGTTTGAACTACGATTATGCCGGGCGTTACCTCTTTGAGGCCAACTTCCGTTCAGATGCCTCCTCGCGCTTTGCCAAGGAACATCGCTGGGGTTTCTTCCCATCTTTCTCTGCTGCGTGGCGTATCTCCGAAGAACCGTTTATGGAACGTTCGAAATCGTGGCTCGACGACCTGAAATTGCGCGCCTCGTGGGGACAACTAGGCAACCAAGATGCTTTATCGGGCAAACAAGACGGCACGTCAGATTACTATCCCTGGATGAACACCTATAAGCTTGATGGCAGTTATCCCTTCGGCGGACAGCTAATGCAGGGCTATTACCAGGGAGACTACCACCTGTCTACCATATCGTGGGAGCGTTCAACCACATGGGGCGTCGGCATCGACTTCACCCTCTTCGGCGGTTTGACGGGTTCGATAGACTACTACAACCGAAAAACAACGGATATCATCATGGACGTGTCTGCTCCGGCAGAGTTTGCGCTCGGAAAATATAAGGACAACATCGGTGCGTTGCGCAACGAGGGCGTAGAAATTTCGCTGGCCTATGCCAAACAGCTGAACAAAGACTGGGCAATCAATGCCGGTGTGAACTTCGCCTACAACAAGAACAAAATATTGAACTTGGGAGAAGGAACAGAATATATTGAAAAGGGAAACCGCCGAACAGCCCTGGGCCAGCAATACAACAGTTATTACATGTATAAGGCAACGGGCAAGTTCTTCAATTCGCAGGAAGAGGCCGATGCCTTTACGGCAAAATACGGCAATCCGTTTGGAAGGAAGTTCATGGCCGGCGACATTATCTATGAAGACACCAATGGCGACGGCAAGTTAGACTCGAACGACCGCGTCTATACTAAGCATACCGACATCCCAGCCATCACTTATAACATCAATCTCGGTGCTACTTGGAAGGGTTTCGACCTGTCGATGACGTGGCAAGGCGTTGGCAGCGTGTCGCATATCTTCAATCGTGAGGTGCTGGGCGAGTTCTCTGGCGATGCAAGTCACCCATCAACCATGTGGAAAGACTCGTGGACGGAGAGCAATCACAATGCAAAAATGCCCCGCGTGTTCGAGACGGGCAACAGTCCGAGCGACATGACCCGTGCCATGTCTACCTTCTGGTTGTGGAACACCGCTTACCTGCGCTTGAAGACCTTGCAACTAGGCTACTCTCTTCCTGAGAACGTGCTCAAAGCCATTGGTGTTGAGCGGGTGCGCATTTACTATGCAGGCGAGAATCTGTTAACATTCCACAGCCTGCCGTTCAACATCGACCCCGAGATAACCAGTGAGCGCGGTTCGTCTTATCCCTTGTTGCGTTCTCACGCCATAGGTATCAACATCACATTCTAAACAGTAAAAGCCCACTACATTATGAAAACAATAAGAACATACATATTGGCAGGTGCGGCAGCGTTGGCACTGTCGTCTTGCGATGATTTCCTCAACACAATACCGAAAGACGCCATGTCGCCACCTACGACATGGAAGACAAGTGACGATGCAGAGAAGTTTCTCGTTGGCTGCTACGACGGTTGGGAAGGAGGTGCAGCCTTGCTATATTGGGATGCCGGCTCCGATTTCGGCTACAACAACTTCCCATGGGAAGGCTTTACCAACATCGGTAACGGCTCGTTGTCGCCGTCTTCTCCGGGGTGGTCGTTCTACGACTATACCATTATCGGCCGTTGCAACACCTTTCTCGAGAATGTAGACAAGTGTGCGTTTGGCAGCGAGGCCGTTAAGAAGAACCTTGTGGCGCAGGTGAAGGCCATTCGCGCTTACAATTACTTCCGTATGGGTTTCCTTTATGGGGGCGTACCTATCGTTAGGCCTTTTACCAGCGCAAAGGAGGCGCAGGTTCCACGCAATACCGAACAGGAAGTGAAAGACCTTGTGTTTAAAGACTTGGAGGAGGCCATTGCCGACATTAGCGACAAGCCCGCATCGCGTGGATTTATCGCAAAGGGAGCAGCGTTGGCCATGAAGATGCGCGCCGCCCTGTATTGGGCAGACTATCAGAAAGCGAAGGATGCAGCACAGGCCATCATCGACTTGGGGCAGTATGAGCTCGACAAAGACTATACCAACCTCTTTAAGTTGGATGGGAGAGACTCGAAAGAGATTATCCTTGCCGTGCAATACAAAACGGGTACGCACTCGTTGGGCACCATCGGGCAGTTGTATAACAATGGCGACGGGGGATGGTCGTCGGTTGTTCCTACGCAGAAATGTGTAGACAACTACGAAATGAGCAACGGAATGGCCATCGATGAAGCGGGTTCGGGCTATGATGCAACCCATCCCTTCCACGCACGCGACCCTCGTATGGCGATGACGATACTCTTTCCCGGTGCCAACTGGAACAAAAAGGTGTACAATACACTGGACGAGGACTGGAACGGTGGGAAAAACCCGAACTATCCTTCGAATGCTGCCAACTCTTCTAAAACTGCGCTCACGTGGCGAAAGTATCTGGACCCGATGAGTCAGTACGCCGACGTTTGGGACACTGAGTGTTGCCCAATAGTATTCCGCTATGCGGATGTGCTATTGACGTGGGCTGAGGCAGAGAACGAACTGAACGGCCCCTCGGCAGATGTTTATTCCAAGATAAACATGGTGCGTAAGCGTGTAGGGATGCCCGATGTGGACCAGTCTAAGTACAACAGCAAGGAGAAACTGCGCGAGTTAATCCGCCGTGAACGCGGTTCGGAGTTCGCCGGTGAGGGTCTTCGCCGTGCAGACATCTTGCGTTGGACCACCACCAATGGCAAGATGGTGGCCGAGACGGTATTGAACGGTACACTGACACGCATAACGGGAACCGTGGACACTACTGTGGTTGACCCAACCAGGCGCGCCATTGTAAATGGAACCAGTGCGGTGGAGGAGCGTACTTTCCACACCTACAACAGGTATCTGCCCATTCCACAGAAGAATATTTCCGACAATCCCAAGCTAGAACAAAACCCAGGTTACGCCAAGTAGCGGGTATCTGCCCTGCAAATGGGGTTTATATCGCTTCCTTTCTTTTTGCCCAGGCATCATGACAAGTGGTGTCTGGGCGTTTTCTTCTTGTTTTGCAGCCCGTTTTTCACCAGTTTTGCAGACTTGGTTCTTGTACAGCGTAAGGTGAAATAAAGCCCCTCTTTTCCCAAAGTAGTGACGTGAAATCACTTGTTCCGCCATACGAGTTACCTTTGTAACCGCCTATACTTTAAGCCAATGTGCAGCTTTGTAAGTGTTAATCGTCGCTATATGTTTTTTGTAAGTTGTTGACTGTCGGTCTTGAATTGCAAAATAACAGCGAGGCAGCCACTTTTTAGGGCACTTTCTTATCCCGAACTGACGTAATAATGCAGAAACTTATAACCCCAAGAGCTAACAACTTCTTACCCCATGAACTAACAATCTTATAAACTAACAACCTCACAAACTAATAAACTCATGCCCTCACAAACTAATAAACTCATGCCCTCACAAACTCACAAACTCATAAACTCACAAACTCATGAACTCACAAACTCATGAACTCACAACCTCACAAACTAATAAACTCACAAACTCACAAACTCACAAACTAATAAACTCACAAACTCACAAACTCATGAACTCACAAACTCATGAACTCACAACCTTACGATATATTTTACAAAACACGCCTCGTTTGGCACTCCATTCTAGAAAAAATAAAGGCCGAAAAGCATGTATTTAGTCGCTTTTCTTAGCCTTGTGCGTTTAGTTACATGTCCAAATTTGCGTGTGTTACCTACATTTTGCACCATTTAGCCTTTCTAGTTTGTTGCCGACCCGCATTTTTTTCAATCCCCGGAATCGGTATTTAGTGGCAAAATGGTACTAAATTTCATGCTTTTTAGCATGTTTTGGGTGCGTTATCCTATTGTTAGAAGTGCTTTAAACACCAATATTCATCGTATTTTGTTGCATTAGGTCTTGCATTTTATTGCATTTTGTCTTGCGTTTAGCGGCATATTAGCCTGCGTTTTGCCGCTAAATGCACTGCGTTTTGGTGCTAAATGCACTGCGTTTTGGTGCTAAATGCAGTGCGTTTTGCCGCTAATAAGAGTTTTTTTGGGTGCAAATGGCACTTAATTGGGAAATATTTGCATATTAATACCACTTCTAATGGGTTGTCGCCATGTATAATCAGGGCCCCGTTCTGCACCAAAACAAACCCTCGCGAGAATTGAATTTTTGCGATGGGATGGGGCGTTGGTGGATAAAAAGGGCGGTTTTTGTGTTGAAATTCTTGCTGAAAAGCGGACAAAATGGGCTGGCAAGTAGATGGGAAGTTTAGGTGGCGGGTAGACAAGTTGACGAGTGGGCAAGTAGGTAAGTAGCCAAGTAGGCGAGTAGATAGGTTGACGAGTAGGCAGGTTGATGCGTAGAGAAGTTGATGGGAAGACAAGTTGGTGGGTAGACGAGAGGTCAAAATGACGGGTTGGCCAGTTCGTTTCTAGCGTCTGGGTTAAACCCCAATCGGTCGTTAGACCGCTTACTTGTTATTTTAGGTTGTTTCCATCGTTTCCTGTTCATCTTTCGTTTGCTTGTCGGCATCTTGCCTGCCTTATTCTCTTGACGTAGCGGGCTACGTCAAGAGAATAAGGCAGGCAATATGCTCAACAACACACAAAATCTGCACAGGTTCTAACGACCGATTTGGGTGAAAAGAAATCCCGGTCGAGAGGATATTCCCAACCGGGACGATGTACACCTATTAAAGCCTATAAGTTATTTCAGCTTCAGCAGCGTAGAGTAGTTGTAATATGAAGTTTCGGATGTTTTGGCAGCCACGCGCACAAATACCGCGCCCTTGGTGTCTACGTTCTCCATCGTATAATGGTGTTGTTGGCCAATGGGTTGGTCGTCGGTGCTAATCTTCGCACGCTTTTTCGACGTGGTTACGCTAAGTCCGATGGTGTTGCCGCACAGTATTTCAATCGTGCTAACCGTGCCCGTAGACTTGCTGTTTTGGTTTACCGTGTAGTCGATGTCCAGCGTTTTTCCGTTAAGTTTGGCCGTTGCAGTGATGCGCAGGTAAGGTTCTACCATCACTTTTACGTTAGATGTTGGCACGTTCACTTCTTGTTCGGTAATGGTTGAGGCCACAAACGGCCCTTGTACCGCTAGTTTGTACTTTCCGGGGAACAAGCGGGTGTTCTCGAAAGTGCCGTCGGGCTTGCACCAAAAGTTGGTGGGTTGGCTATAACCATCTTGTACAACCTGCACACGCGCGCCGTTGGGCGACTGTGCGGGAATGAGTTCTTGCGTTTCCGCATCGTAGATACCTCCTGATATAGAACCCGTAGGCTCGTCGTAGTTATCGATGCCACAGCTCACAAGCAAGGCTAGGCAAGCAGTAAGAGACAATAATATCTTTTTCATTTCCATGCGATTTTAGTAACCAGGGTTTTGTTTGATGTTGGGGTTTGTTGAAATGGCGTCGGCCGGTATGCGCTCGTAATACAGCTTAGGTAAGAACGTGCGCGGGTCTTTTGGTGCGTCCTCAATCTTGAAGATGTACTTCATTTGCGACACGTCTTTACCATCTTCCCAAACGAGATAGGGGTTAAGCGCCTTAAATTGCTTGGCGTTAAGCAATTGGTCGGCAATGTGCCAGCGCCTGATGTCCCACCAACGGTGGTTCTCGAAGGCCAGTTCCACCTTGCGTTCGTGGCGCACTTGGTCGCGGTTGATGCTTGTACGCGGAGCGATACCTGCACGTTCGCGGATGAGGTTTACTGCCCTTAACGCCTCGGCATCGTCGCCAAGCTCAACACAAGCCTCTGCATAGTTAAGCAACACCTCTGCATAGCGGAACACCATCCAGTTGGTTTCGCCCTTTTCATAGTCTACAACCTTATTAGGAGTCATAAACTTCTTGATGTAGAAACCGGTCTTCGTTACGTCGGTAGAGGTAAGCGTGCCGTCTTTTGCTGCGATGGTGGTGTTTGTTCCTTCGTACTTGTCGCTCAGCGAACTGGCCGTTACGATGGTTCCATCGGGCTTGATGATGCCCTTGCGTACTTCAACCCTGCTTCCTTGCCAAGGACAAAATGGGTAGAGAATTGAACCAAGCATGCGCGGATCTTTATCCTTGAACAAGTCGGTTGGGTCTGCATACTTGATTGGATTTCCACTGGCGTCGTTCACTTGCAAAGCACCGTCGCTGCCATCCTTATATTCGAATTCGGCAACAAAGTCGGCGGTGGGGTTGGTAACGCAACCATAGTCGAGCTTAAAGCTTTGCGGCGCATTGAAGTAATCAAAGGTTCCGCCCTTGTTGGATGTGTCGAAAGCCTTGGTGAAAATCTGCTCTTTGTTGGCCTCGCTCTCATCGAGGAAGAGGTATTGGAAGTTCTCCGCCTTGTCGGTCTTGGCCGTATAGAGGGCGTATTTGCCAGAGTTGATAATCTTTTCTGCGGCAGCCCTGGCGGCTTTCCAATAGCCTTCGGCCTTCTCTGCGGGTATGCCGATTAGTCCATCCAGTTGTACATTGCCGTATTTTGCCTCGCTTGCGGCGTACAGCATGGCTCGGCATTCAAGGGCGTATGCGGCATAACGTGTGGCGCGATATTTGTCTTCGCCCTCTCTGCTTTCGGGAAGTGTGGATTGGATGGCTTGGCATTCGTCCTTGATGAAGTCGTAAATCTCGTACTCCTTGTTTCTGGGCAGTTGCAAGGTTTTGACGTCACCACCATCATATTTTTGTGCGACGGTAACCAAGGGCACGCCTCCATAGCGCTTAACCATGGCAAAATAGTTCATGGCACGGCAGAAACGTGCCTCGGCCTCATATACTTTTCGCTCTTCGGGGGTAAGGGCGGCAGCATTGTTGATGTTGTCGAGGAAGGTGTTCGTGTTTCTAACCTCCTTATATCCCCACCATCCGAAGACGCCTTCGGGTATCAATGCGTAGTTGGCTCGGCCCCAGGTGTACGCCCGAACGGCCTCGTCGGTGAACTCCGAGAGGTATTGGCCTTCGCTTTCGATTTGATATTCCAGGTCTTCAACCTGCATCGAGTCGTACAGTTGTCCTAAATATGCATCTATTGCATTTTTACTGCTCCACACTTGGTTGTCGTTCAAGAGATTTGTTGGCGAGGTGTCGAGCACGTTGTTGCACGAAACGGCAAGTGCCACTGTGCACACTAGGGCGATATATGATTTGAGATTTTTCATCTGTCAGTTATTTAATGTAATCTGATATTATAGCTTAACGTTAAGACCGAAAGAGATAACCTTTAATTGCGGATAGTATCTGCCAGGACCACCTTCGGCTTCGGGGTCGAGCAATTCCATTCCGGTGAAGGTAAGGAGATTAAAGCCCGATAAGAAAACGCGTACGTTTTCAAGCCCCACACGTTGTATCCAGTTCTTTGGCAGCGTGTAACCGATTTGCAATTCCTTTAAGCGCAGGTAGCTTGAGTTTTGTAGCCAGAACGAAGATACGCGTCGGTTGTTTTGCTTTCCGCTAGCGTAGGTGGACGGATATTTTCCTGGAACCCACGGCGAAGAGGTGTCGTAGATGTCTTCGTGGTGCCAACGGTCCATGAATGCCGTCGGCGTGTTCGAGCCGTTATACAGGGGATGGGCCATGTCGTTAGACAGCAGTGCATTGAAATTGCCCGCTCCTTGGAAGAACACGGTTAGGTCGATACCCTTCCATTGCGCATTAAGTGTTAGGCCATACATTATTTCGGGCGTCTTTCCTCGGCCTATGGGTTGCACGTCGTTTTCGTCTATCACGCCGTCGTGGTTATAGTCTTCGTACTTGATGTCGCCCGGATTAAGGTCTTGATTGCCGTTTCCGTCTTGGATGGGCGAATTTGCAATCTCGTCTTCCGACTGGAATTGGCCAATGGCCTTGTAGCCCCACCAGATGTTCTTGTTACGTCCGTTGGTGTTGTTCCGCCAATTGTCGTTTTCGTTTAGCGATGCGTTGCGTTCCACATAGTCGTGTCTGGCGCGCGAGAACGAGAAATTGCCCATAACATCGTAAGTGAGTTCTCCTATCTTGTTGTGGTGCGAGAGTTGCAGCTCAAAGCCTCGGTGGCTGTCAGAATTTAGGTTCTCTTGGGGCAGTTTTGCGCCAAAAGTAGTGGGCAAAGAGGCGGCGCGAGTGGCCAACAAGCCGTCGCGATGGCGATAGAACAACTCTAACGTTCCCGAAAGCAGCCCATGCCAGAGGTCGAAATCAAGGCCGAGGTTGTAAATGTCGGACGTGTACCAGGTGATGTTCTTGTTTGCCAAACCCTTAGGGACAAGGGTTTTGAACACATCGCTGCCGAAGAGATAAGAGCCGTTGGGGTAGGTGTAGCCTTCTAGATATTGGTAGCCCTCCACCGATTCGTCGTCGCCCAGCCGTCCCCACGAGGCACGTAGTTTCAGGTTGTCTAGCACATGGCTGAATTTCTTCATGAAAGCCTCTTCGCTAATGCGCCATCCCGCCGATACGGAAGGGAAGAAACCCCAGCGCTTTGACTTTTCGAACTTGGACGAACCGTCGTAGCGGAAGCTGATTTCCATGAGATAACGGCCGGCGTAGTCGTAGTCTATTCGGCCTACATAACCGATACGGCCGCTTTGCGAGCTGTTTCCTCCGTTGCTCTTGTTCTTTTCGTTACCATTGTCTGGCTCGGGGAAAGCATCGATGTTAAACTCGCGAAAGCCATCCAAGCTGTGATACTTGGTTCTGGTTGTTTCAGAAAGCAACAAACCCTTTACATGGTGCAGTTTGGCAAAGGTATTCTCGTAGCTAATCGAAGCCTGCAACATGTAGGTTTCATCGTTCCACATCGAACGCTTGAGGTTTGAGGGATTAAATCCCGTAAACGCCACATCGTACTTGTCGTTAGCCTTGTCGTAGGCATAGTAGTTATACTTCTTTTGGAACAAGTTGCGGTAATCGTCGATGTTGCGGTAATAAAACAGGCCCTTCAACGACAGTCCCTTAATCTTTTGGAAATCGTAGGTGAGTGATGCCGTACCCTCGAAACGCTTGTTTTGCGACTTGTCGTAGCCCATGATGTCGGGGTCGGTAACGGCTTTGGCGTTACGTGCCACGATGTTGGTTGCGGCGTAATAGTTGGGGTTGTTGTTGGCGTAGACATGCGACGTTGGGAACGTTTGCTGTATCGAGGCCATTACATAGAAGGGGTCCCACGGCGAGGAGTGCCGCTTTCCTTTCTGTCCCGATAGCGACAACGATGCCGACAGGCCGTCGGTTATCTGGATGTCCATGTTTGAACGGAAGTTGAAACGTTGGAAGTTGGAGCTGTTAGAACGCCAAATGCCGCCCTCGTTGAGATAGCCCAACGAGGCAAAATAACGGGCTTTGTCTGTACCGCCGCGCACGTTGAGGTTGTATTGCTGCTGCGGAGCCCACGGCCTTACCACCTCGTTGTACCAGTCGGTGCTTTCGTAACCTTCGCCACCTGCGCGCCATTTCTCCAGCTTTTCGCGGCCGAATGTGGGTTGCTTGCCACGGTTCACCAGGTCTTCGTCGGTAAGTTCGGCAAACTGGGCAGCGTTACAAAGCTCGGGATAGATGGTTGGCCGCTGCCAACTAAAGGTAGAATTAAGTTCTATCTTTGTGGCTTGCGAGCCTCCACGCTTCGTGGTAACCAAGACAACGCCATTGGCGGCACGAATGCCATACACGGCGGCAGAGGCATCTTTCAGGATGGTAATACTTTCAATTTCGTTCGGATCGATTTGATCGAAACTGCTTGGAACGCCATCTACCACTACCAGCGCTGTGCCATAACCGCGAATGTCGATGTCGCTGCCATCCTTACCAGGCTCTCCCGAACGCTGAACAACGCGCAAGCCGGCCAACTTTCCACCGATAGAGTTGGTGAGGTTGGCCATTGGCGAACGGGCAATGTCTTTACCTGTTACCGATGCGATAGAACCTGTTACGTCTACTTTCTTCTGACTGCCGTAGCCCACCACAACCACATCGTCTAGCAGTTTGGTGTTGGGCTTAAGCTGTACGTTCATGTTTTGCGCGGCGCGTAGCTTGTAGTCGGCAAAGCCCACATAGCTAATGGTGAGCTCGGTGCCGATGGGCACGTCCAGAACAAAGTTCCCGTCAAGGTCGGTAACCGCACCCGTGTTCGTGGCTTTGTCTACAACGGATGCCCCAATGATGGGTTGTCCCTGTTCGTCTACCACATTTCCCTTTACGCGCTGCTTTTTGTCGTCTCCCTTTTGGGTGCGCGCGCTTTCCGAAGGGACGCCTTTTGGCTGGCTCACAACAATGGTCTTGCCGTTGATTTCGTAAGAAACGTTTTGTCCGGCAAGGATTTTCCCAACAACGTTCGCTACCTTTTCGTTGCGTGCCTCAACGTTTACGCGGCGGTTCATGTCCACGTCTTTGGCGTAGATGACAACCGAGTAACCCGTGTTTTTTTGCAAATCAACGATGGCTTCCTTCACGGTGACGTTTCGGAGCGTCATCGTTACCATACTCGCTTTGGCTGAAACCTCCATTGAAAGCGCAAGGAAGGTTGCGAGCAGAAACTTCTTCGTTAATGTTCTCATGTTGAAATAAGTTAGTTATAAATTGTTTAGTGATAATATACATTAGGTGGTGCGCCCGTTAGGCGGTGCTAATAAAGGCAGTAATGCCCGTCGGCCCATCTGCATTTAACGTGTCCCGTTTGGGTCATTGTTTGCAGTATTTGCTCGATGTTGGTTGTCTTTTTGTTGAAGATAAGGTAGAAACGCCTGTTGCGCACCTCCTTGTCTACCGCTATCGGCACGCCAAAGTTTCTCGAAAGAACGGGTGCAATCATTTCAAGCGGTTGGTTGTCGAAGTATAAGGTGTTCATGCTTGCGCCCTCATCCATCGTCTCTTTGATGCTTTCTTTATGCAGTTGTCCCGTTGCCTTGTTTACAACGATACGTTCGCCTGGCTTTACGGCAAGGCCCTTTTGTTGCGAAATGAGGTTGTCTATGCTTAGTTCGCCCTCGTAAAGGCTAACCATGACGTGTTGGTCTTCCTGATAATTGCTCACTTTGAAAGCCGTTCCGAGGTCGTGCAAAACAACGTCCTTAGTAACGATAGACAAAGGCAGCCGCTCGTTGTGCTTTACGCAGAAGAACCCCTCTCCATGCAAATATATCTTTCTATCCGATATGCCGAACCCTTGTGAGTACCTGATGGTAGAGCCCGAATTGAGCTTTACCTTGCTGCCGTCGGGAAGAACAAGGCTGAGTTGCGAACCATCTGGGGCGTTAGTCTCTATCATGGCAAACTGCCCGTTTACCTTTTGCATGCCTAAGAAATAGGCAATGATGGGCAACACGGCAATGAGGAAAACCGCAGCAACCCTTACCAGCAGCTTTATTGGCAGGCGTTGTGCCTGTTTTTCGCCAGTGTTGCCTGTGTGTACATGCGCATGAAAGCGTTGCAGAGCCTGCTCCACGTCGAACTCTTCGTGTGCCTTTGTGGCAGCGCGGTCGAAAAGCAGTTCGCGCAAATTGCGTACATACAGCCTGTTTTCCTCGCTTTGGCGAATGAATTCGTTCAGTTCGCCAAGCCCCTCCGCAGTGATGTCGCCTTGCACAAAGTGGCGTATCAGGTTGTCGATATGCTCGTTTTCTGTTTTCATACACGGTTTCCCTTTATAATGATAGAGCCTTTTGGGGTGGCGATAGGGTAGTGAAAAGAGCATAAAAAATAATAGATATGTTGTTTTGTAGCACGAATTGTTTTTTGTAACTTTGTAAGATGAAGCAAAATACGGAATTATGGCAACGTTAAATTTCACAGCAAGAGAACTCAGGCAAAAGCAAGCATACGTTTTAGACAAGGCGGATGCAGGTGAAGAGGTGATTATTTGGCGCGGGAAAAACAAAGCGTACATGCTCACACCTGTTCATGAGAATGACCAAAACGTTAGTGAAACGTTTAAACAAAAGATTGCGAAGGCAAGAGAAGACTATCTCTCGGGTAAGGGTGTCACTTGCCGTACTTATGAAGATTCGAAGGCTTTGTTTGAAACGTTATAGCCTATGTACAGCGTAACTTACAGCGATGAGGCATTGAAGGCCATCGCTAAGTTTAAGAAATCGAACCAGCAAGCTTACAAGAGGGTGTTAAAACTGGTGGAAGAATTGCATGCCCATCCCTAAATAGGCACAGGAAAGCCCGAAATATTAAAAGGAATGGGAGGCAATGTTTTTTCAAGGGAGATAAATAAGAAAGACAGACTTGTATACGAAGTTTATGAGGAAGCGGTTGTTGTATACGTGATTTCTGCCGAAGGGCATTACAGCGACAAATAGTTTTTTCTTTGTTGTTTTGCAACAGAGAGTAGAAGAATGGTGGTTGACATTTTGCTTTCTTACCACCAGACAACCGTGAAAAGCAGCACGCCAACCACATCTGCGGGCAATCTAGACGATAGTGTTTTGATGGCGTTTTTGATGTGGTACTTCACCGTATTGACAGAAATGCCCAGCTCTTGTGCAATTTCCGAGTATTTCTTGCCCTCGTAGCGGCTCAGTTCGAACACCTGTCGGCATTCTGTCGGCAACTCGTCTACGGCTTTCTTGGCCGTGTTTTTCATTTCCTCTTCAAGCAACCAGCCCAATGGCTGTTCGGGGTCGGATAGATATTCGTGTAGGCAGAGCAGGGTGTTGTCTATGCTGTCTGTAACCCTGCCCTTGCGGAAGGCCAACGAGCGGCACGCCTTCTCGCTGTTGTTTCTTGTCGAACGGAAGAGGTAGGCTTGGAGCGACACTACTTGTAACTCGCCGCGGTGGTCCCAAAGGTAGAAAAACAGGTCGTCAACAATCTCTTCGGCCAACTCGTGGCTGTGGGTGATTGTCTTTGCAAGCTTGCATAAAACGGCGTAGTATGTTTTGTACAGGCTTTCGAAGGCGGCAAGGTCTCCATCCTTTAAACGAGAGAAAATGTCACTCTCCACCATATCTCAAACAATGGTTAAGCGGTTTTTAGTTGTAATATCTTTCTCAGCAAAGTTAGTGATTTTTTTGTTATCGCAATGCCTTTCGCATTTATTTTCATCGGAGCTGTCTACTCTTTTACCGCAAATCAGACCTTAGTGCCTGTGCAAGCTCTGTGTATTGTTGAGCATATTGCTTGTTTTTTCTTGAAGTCGTTGCGGACTGCGTAGACCAAATAAGCCTTACAAGATGCCGACAAGCAAACAAAAGACGTACAGGGAGCGATGCAAACAACATAAGACATTTGATAAGCGGCCTGATGGCTGATTGGGGTTTAGCGTTTCAGAAAATTGAGAGATGTTTGCCGTCTTTGTTCTGTAAAAGCAAGATGAATATCCCATTCATGTGCAAAGCACTAGGCAAAGCTGTGATAAAGTCTGAAAAATTCTGCTGCATTTGTCCGTCGCAAAACGCGGTTGCGCCCCAAAAAGCGGCCTGGCGAAAGGTCTTCCATGTATTCTCTACAAGCCGAAACCCATCTGTCAAAGCCCTATTTCATCAGCATTTGCATGCTGCCGTCGCCGTTGGCTGTGAGCTGCATGCCCAGCAACCGCTTGTGATGGTGGTTGTAAACCTACCTGCTTTCCGTCTCCGTTTCCTTTTCGCGCGTACACGGCTTAATCTGTTTTGTCTTGTTTTCGGTACGAAATTTAACATTTTGAGTGCCCTTTTTGTCCGCCAATCGTTCACCTTGCCGCAAAAAAACGATTCTCGCGAAGGTTGTTTTTGATGCAAAAAGGGGTGGCATGTGGATGTTGGCAAAATGAATTTTTATTTAAAGAAGCCGCCGTTAGCACCATGTTTTGGGCCATTTTTAGCAGAATATGGTGCTATTTGCTGCAAAATGGCGTGCAATATGCGGCAAAACGCAGTGCGTTTTGGTGCAAAATGGCGTGCGTTTTGGTGCTAAACGCAAGGTAAAATGCAGCAAAATGCAGTGTAAAATGGTGCTAAATGCAAGCCGATAAGCATAAAAATACGCTGCAATGGTATAAATAAAACCCTTCCGAACCATGAAACACATGGCCCAAAAGGGCAAAATGGGCATCAAAAAGTGGGGTTTTAGGGGCTAAAAGTGCGTATTTGGGCATGAAAAATTATGGGCTGGCAACCAAAATAGAAAGGCAATATGGTGCAAAACGCAGGTTCTTGGCTTAAAATTAGACAAACGCCAAAGCGTGAAAGGTTAGAAAAAGTGGCTTTTTACCCACTTTATAACCTATATTTTCGCTAGAACGGAGCGAAAAATAGCGTGATGTTGTAAAATAAAAACAAAAGGTTTAAGGTTTTGAGTGGGTGCATTTATGAGTTTGAGAGTTGATGAATGGACGGATGGACGAGCTTGTAAGTGCTTGTAGGTTGATGGGCAATAGGCTTATGTGTTATTGAGTTTGTAAATTGGTAAGTTGATACATTCGTAAGATGTTGGGTTGTATCGGGTTTATACCCATCGGTAGATAGCCCTCGTACTTCGTATATTAAAGGCGTTTGTTATCTTGTGTTGGCATCACAAAGCCAACAGCTCCCACGCAATTTATAGAGACATTGAAAGAAAAGGCGGCTTCATTATATAGAATTTATGTGCTCCAGAGATATTAAAGTATGATATGTTTGAATTTAATTGGTTTATCAATTAACTTTGTGTTTGATAAGCCGTTTGGATGTTAGCAAGCATAGGCAGCTTCAATAATATCTAAATCGGACGCTGATATAAAAAGTAATCAAAGAAAATCTACAAATAACCATGGAACTGTTTTATTTCATTTATTTCTTTGTTGCGTTGATACAGGCGCCGTTCATTGCATGGGGCAGAGGATGTTCTGGCTACCTGCTCTTTATGGTTTGCTCCATGCTTTGTCCTTTTATAGGGCCCGTAGTGTGGGCATGGCGCGTTACGCCGTGTGCAGGGGCAGAGGCTGTTCAGTTCTGTATAGCCGTACATGTGTTAGCCATATGCCTAGTGTTTCTTATGCTTTTTTAGCCAGCCAATAAGCGTTTTTTGCCCAAATGCGGTGTGTGTTGTCTTTGTGGCGCAACAATAGTTTTGCCTATGTGCAACAGGGCGGTATGCTGAACCATCAGCAGAAGGCCGCATGAAATTGATGTTCGACAAGAACAAGGCCTGCATTATACCGCTGGGCGATTGTGTGTTTGGCTATTGCCATACAGCTATTTCCACCTTAGTAGGGCGGGCTTGCAGTGGCTTTGAGATTTCAGCAAGTTAAGTTGCGTTTGCCATTCTTCATCCCTTTCTAATTCGCCAGCTGCATATAAATCTTAGAAATATACAATTAATAATCGTTAAGAAGATGCGCTATTCACAAAAAATACATATCTTTACACCGCCTAAACAACAGCTTAACAAGCGTTAAACATGAGAATGGCTGCACAGGCACCTATGGTGCGCCCGCGGGCAGCCGATGTCGTATGATGCGATAAGCTATGATATTTTGATGAAAATGCGTTGAAAACTATTCTACTTTTGGGTAGATCCGCCCATTGTGAATGAGGATTAATGCTGGATAGATGAACATGTACTGTGCGCCTTGACGGCGCATAAACTGCTGTGACCTAACTACATATTACTTAAATAAATACAGATGAACAGTTATCAAAAACGAAGTCAGAATGCAGTAGGTAGGCTTTTGCTCACTTTGCTGCTGCTCATTCCTTTGTATGTGAATGCGCAAACATCAACAACTATTACGGGTTTGGTTAAAGATGCACTGGGAGAACCGCTCATTGGTGCTTCTGTTGTGCAGAAAGGTACGTCGAATGGCACCGTAACCGACCTCGACGGCCGATTTAAAGTGGATGTCCCCGCAGGGGCAACACTGGTTGTTAGCTACGTTGGCTTTACCGAAACAGAGGTGAAGGCCAGCCCCAACATGACGGTGACCTTGCAGAACAACGCCAAGGCCATCGACGAAGTGGTGGTTGTTGGCTATGGAACACAGAAGAAAGCCAACCTAACGGGTTCGGTGGCGCAAGTGAAAATGAGCGACGTGTTGGGCGACAGGCCTGTTGTTAATGCAGCTGCCGCGTTGCAAGGTGCCATGCCGGGACTTACCATTGGCGGTGGTTCGGGGCCTGGCTTTGCCAAGTCTATGAATGTGCGCGGCACCCTTTCTATTAACGGAGGCGCACCGCTTGTGCTGATAGATAACGTTGAAGGCGACATCAGCTCGCTCAACCCCGAAGACATCGAGAGCGTGTCGGTGCTGAAAGATGCCGCCAGTTCGGCCATCTATGGTGCGCGTGCGGCTGGCGGAGTGATATTGGTAACGCTCAAACGCCCCCAGTCTGATGCGCGCTTTACCGCCAACTACAACTTCAATGTGGGTTGGGAAAAGTCGCTCAACCATTTGGAGCAAGCCTCGTTGATGCAATATTTGGATGCCTATATCGAAGCGGGCTATTCTAATTCTTATTGGGCCGGCAACGGCGACGTTAGCAGATGGCGCAACTATCTGCAACAATATCAAAACGACCCTTCGTCTATCGCAACCGTGGGCGACGGCATCTTCAAGGATACCGACGGCCGCGTTTATTGGCTTTCTGAAAAGAACTTGGCCAAGAACATCCTTACCACGGGTGCCATTAGCAACCACAACTTAACCGTCTCTGGCGGAAGTTCGAAGATACGTTACCGCCTTTCGGGAAGTTTAAGTCGCGAGAACGGCCCGCTGGTTACGGATAAGGACATGTTCAGACGTAAAACCATCAACGGCTTTATCTCGGCCGACATACACAAATGGTTTACCCAAGAGGCCACCATCTCTTACACCAACTCTACCAAACAAGAGCCGCAGAACGTGGGAAACATGAGCGGTTTTTACTCAACTCGTTTGATATATTATTATCCCGAAGGTCTAATTCCTGGCGACATTCTAAGCGTTCAAGGCAACTTGCCTTCGCAAACGCCGCTGAACATGCTGTTGTATGCACCCACTTCGCATTTGGAGAAGTCGGAACCACGTGTGTCTGTACGCTCTATTTTCAAGCCCTTGCCCGGTTGGAGCATCACGGGCGAGTACACCTACGACCGCAAAGACAAGCACTATCAGTTTTATACGGGCCGATTTAGGTTTGCCGATGTGCAGCTTGCCGCCAAGTATTCGATGGAAGAAGGGCAAGACTACTATCGCATGTATGATGAAACAAAGAAGTATAATGCCTTGAACCTCTTTACCAATTACGAAAACAATTGGGGTGCGCATGCCTTTAAGGCGATGGTTGGCTTTAACCAAGAGAAGTCGTATTATCGTTATTTCTATGGCAACGTGTTGGCACAAGCCGTGCCCACTGTGCCTTCTTTCGCAGGTGGAACGGGAGAAAAGACCTTATTCGATAAGTACACGGAGTACACCATTCGCAGTGGCTTCGCCCGATTGAACTATTCGTTCTTAGACCGCTATCTCTTAGAGCTGAACGGACGTTATGATGGCTCGTCGAAGTTCCCCAAGAACCATCGCTTTGGCTTTTTCCCCTCGGTGAGTGTGGGCTGGCGTATGGGTCAGGAGCCTTTCATGAAGTGGGCCAACCGTTGGTTAGACGACTTTAAACTCCGCACCTCGTATGGTTCGGTAGGCAACCAGCGTATCGACCCCTATCAGTTCTCGCCAGTTATAAGCGTAAACAGCAACGGCACCTATCTGTTGAACGGCGAAGGCAAGACAACTTATTTCACTTCGCCCGAGCTGGTTAGCCGCAACTTTACGTGGGAAAAGGTAACAACGTTTAACGTTGGTTTCGACCTCTACGCCTTCCAAAACCGCCTTACGGCAACGTTCGATTGGTTTAACCGCCAAACAACGGGCATGTTGGCTGCTGGTATGGAGATACCCAAGGTGGTGGGAACAACGGCTCCGTTGCAGAATGTGGCCGACATGAAGAACAAGGGCTGGGAACTAAATGTTACATGGCGCGACAAGATTGGCGATTTTAGCTATCATGTTGGCTTTAACATCTACGACAGCCAAGCTGAGATAACCAAGTTTAATAACGAGTCGAAGCTGCTCTCCGATTACTATGTGGGGAGGAAGATAGGTGAGATTTGGGGCTATGTTACCGACGGCTATTACACCATCGACGACTTTAACGCGGCAGATGCCAAGCACAAGACATGGACATTGAAAGAGGGTGTTACGAAGATTAACGGCTTTAACCCACAGCCCGGCGACGTTAAGTTTAAGGACTTGCGCGAAGACGGCGTTATTAATGCAGGCGACAACACCGTTGATAACCCCGGCGACCGCAAGGTAATTGGCAACGACGCATCTCGTTATCAGTTCGGTGCAAGCCTTGGTGCAGCATACAAAGGCCTAAGCCTAGAAGTGCTGTTGCAAGGTGTTGGCAAGCGCGATTATTGGTTAGGCGGTTCGGCTGTGTTCCCATTTGGTGGGGCAGGTGCTGGCGATGCCGTGTTCCAAGCACTTTATTCAAACCAAACCGACTATTGGCGAGCCAAGAGCTACGACCCCGCAAGCAGCGACTATATGGTGCCAGTAAATCCCAACAGCAAGCTGTTCCGCATTTACGACCAAGGCAACAACGTTGCTTCTAACACGCGCGCAAGCGACAAGTATCTGCAAAATGCAGCCTACTTGCGCATCAAGAACGTAACGCTATCCTACACCTTGCCCCGAATGTGGGTTAAACGCGCCTACTTGCAGGATGCAAAATTCTATGTAAGCATAGAGAATTTGGCAACTTTCAGCCAGCTTCCCAAAGGCTACGACCCCGAAGGGCGACCACCCAAAACCACAGCTAATGCGCTAAGCAACATTATTTCGTGGGAGTATCCCTATTATCGCACCATCTCTTTTGGCGCAAGTATCACATTCTAATCACTAATGTTCTTATGAAAAAGATATTAACGGCCGCTTTTCTTGTTGCTACAACCCTGACGGCATGCAACGACCAGTTTCTGGAAAAGTACCCTTTGACCGACCTTACCGAGGAAAACGCTTTCAAAGAGTACGATAACTTCAAGGCTTTTATGAACCCTTGCTACGGGATGTTTATTAACACCACCATTCAAACCAGCATCAACAGCAGCTATATGGACGCGCAGTTTGCTGGCGATTGGTTTGGCGGACTGGTTACGCATCGCGACAATGCACGCAATCCTTATGCTTACCAAACCGTCACAGCCACATCAGATGGTGGCGGATGGGATTTCTCTTACATCCGCCGCATCAACATCATGCTGAGCCATTTGGGCGATGGCGTGCTTACAGAGGCACAAGCGGCGCATTGGCGTTCGGTGGGTTACTTCTTCTCGGCCTATTGGTACATGGAACTCATCGACCGCTTTGGCGATGTGCCTTGGGTGAATAAGGTGCTCGATGAAAGCTCGCCCGAAAGCTACGGGCCACGCACACCGCGCGCAGCTGTTGCCGATAGCATCATCGCCCGTTTAGAGTATGCTGCCGCAAACATCGGTAACTTCAATGATGGCGACAACACCATTACGGCTCATGCCATAAAGGCCGCACTCTCGCGTTTCTTGCTTCGCGAAGGAACATGGGCAAAGTATCATGGCCTTAACGAACCTTACGAAACCTATTTGCAAAAGTGCCTAACCGTTTCGCAAGAGTTAATGGATGCCTATCCCGGCCTGTATCTGGGCGTAGACAAGCAAAACACGCCTGCAACGGGCTATGGCGAGCTGTGGACCACCGAGAGCTTGAAGGGTAAGCCTGGCGTTATCTTCTACAAAGAGTTTGTCAACAACGTGCTGATGAATCGCTACAACGACTTCGAACACATCGCGGCCAACGCTGCCGATGTGCCGCAATACACCGTAGATATGTTCTTGATGAAGAATGGTTTGCCTATTGCCAATGCCGCTTCGGGCTATCAAGGCGGAAAAGGTAAGGACATGTGGGCCACCTTTGCCCAACGCGACCCACGACTATACCAAAACATTCAGCCCCCTTATGTGGTTGCTCCTTACAAGGGTGTGCCCGATAACGTGAACACGTTTAAGACATGGCGCTTCTTAAAGGCAGGCGACAACAACCAAGGACACATCGTAACCGCCGACGAAGCGGCCAAGTATCGCTATTACATCGACTACATGGGTCTGAACGATAAGTGCCTAAGAGGTGGCGCAGCCGGTGGCGAAGGCATGAAAAGATGCCCCGGACAAAACTGGGGTGCATCGCTAACACCCGTTAGTCCTAACCTCACCACCGACTCGCGAGTGCCCTTTATGCGCTGCCGAACGGGCTATTACTTCTGGAAAAACTACGACATGTGGGAGTTCTCCACGGGCTCTTCGGCCTTCTGTACGGCCGATAAGCCCATCTTTAAGATTGAAGAAGTGCTGCTGAACTATGCCGAAGCGGCATGGGAACTCAATAAGTTCGACCAATCGGTTGCAGACAAAACCATTAACAAACTGCGCGACCGCGCCGACGTTGCACACATGACGGTGGCAGACATCAACGACAACTTCGACCCCAATCGCGACAAAGGCAATGCGCCTTGGTGGACAGGCAATGGCGGTAAGTTTGGCAACTACAACGTAGACCCCGTGCTGTGGGAGATACGCCGCGAACGCCAGATAGAACTCTTTGGCGAGGGATTTGCCTTCTACGATGTGCGCAGGTGGGCAAAGGCTGCCTATTATGTAAACAGGCAACCCTGCGGATTGTGGACCACAGCCGCCGACAACATCTATGCGCCAAAGGCAAATGCCTACACGGGGCAATTTGTTGATTACGACGAAATTGTGGCAAACGGAAAGGCAGCAGCCGAGAACAACACCGCTGGCAGCGGCTGGATTTACACCTACGAGAGTCCGCTTGCGCATGGCGGTTGGTTAGACACCTATTATTTAAGCATGGTTCCCACCAGTCAAATCGTGCTGAATAAGCAGCTAACACAAAACCCTGGTTACAATAAACTATTTGGATTAGGCAATTAAAAACGATGAAAACAACATCATCTATCCTGCTTACGCAGGCCGCATGGTTGGCCCTAACCCCTGCTTTGGCCGCAAAAAACACCAAACCCAACATCATTTACATCATGTGTGATGATATGGGGTACGGCGATTTGGGCTGTTATGGCCAACAACACATCCTAACGCCCAACATTGACCGCATGGCCGCAGAGGGCATACGCTTTACGCAGGCCTATGCGGGGGCACCCGTTAGCGCGCCGTCGAGGGCATGTTTCATGACGGGACAGCATTCGGGCCACACCGAAGTGCGCGGAAACAAAGAGTATTGGGGCGAGAGCAAGCCCGTGTTTTACGGCCAAAACCGAGATTTCAGCATCGTGGGGCAACATCCCTACGATGCCAATCACGTAATCATTCCCGAGATTATGAAGGCCAACGGCTACCAAACGGGCATGTTTGGCAAGTGGGCTGGCGGCTACGAAGGGTCGGCATCAACGCCCGACAAGCGTGGCGTTGACGAGTTCTTTGGTTATATCTGCCAGTTCCAAGCCCACCTCTACTACCCCAATTTCCTCAATTCGTACAGCAGGTCGCGAGGAGATAAGGGCGTGCAGCGCGTGGTTTTGGACGACAACATTGCGCATCCGATGTTTGGCGACGACTATTTTAAGCGTCCCTCTTACTCGGCCGACCTCATTCACCGCCGTGCTTTGCAGTGGCTTGAAACCCAATCGGCCGACAAACCCTTCTTTGGCGTGTTCACCTACACCCTTCCTCATGCCGAGTTGGCCCAACCCAACGACTCGCTTGTGGCTTTCTATAAAAAGAAGTTCTTTGTAGACAAGACGTGGGGTGGGCAAGAGGCATCGCGATACAACGCCGTAGAACACACCCATGCGCAGTTTGCTGCCATGATAACAAGGCTCGACTTGTATGTTGGTGAGATATTGAAGGTGTTAAAGCAAAAGGGGCTAGACGACAATACGCTGGTGATTTTCACGAGCGACAACGGGCCGCACGAGGAAGGCGGTGCCGACCCTTCGTTCTTCAATCGCGACGGAAAGTTGCGCGGCATTAAGCGCCAGTGTTACGAAGGGGGCATCAGAATTCCTTTCATTGCGCGCTGGAAAGGGTGTGTCGAGGCCGGCAAAGTGAGCGACTTGCCCTTCGCCTTCTACGACCTTATGCCCACTTTCTGCGAACTGGCAGGCGTAAAGAACTATGTGCAACGCTATCGAAACAAGCGTCTAACCACCGACTTTTTCGATGGTCTCTCCATCCTTCCCACGCTCTTGGGCAACGATAAGGCACAGCAACGCCACCCCCACCTTTATTGGGAGTTTGCCGAAACCAACCAAATTGCCGTGCGCATGGACGATTGGAAACTGATTGTTATTAAGGGCACGCCACACCTTTATAACCTCGCAACCGACTTACACGAGGACAACGACGTTGCAGCCCAACATCCCGATGTGGTGAAAAAGCTGGTAGACATCGTTTATAAGGAGCACGTAGACAGCCCGCTGTTCCCCATCACCTTGCCAAAGGTGACCCCGTGATGACGGTTTAAGGCCTTACGAACGGCCTTCGAATGCGATATAAGGGGATGTGCCACAGCAGGCACATCCCCTTTTTGTTTGCAAACTGGCCCCGTTCAAACTGGAAACTATCTGAGAAAGGTGAAAAGGTGAAAGGGTGAAAAGGTGAAAAGATGGCTAACGCCACCTATACATTTGGCTTAACTCCTTAGATCCTTAACTCTTAAAGTTGGAAAATGGCTGCGCCTAATAACATGTTAGCTATCTAACCCAGAAAAATATCCATTGATTTGTTTTATGTCCCTTATGTTCTTATGTCAAATATAGGCCCCAGCTTGTGTAAAAGCACGATATAAGAACATATCAACTCGTCAGTTTGTCAACTTGTCAACTTAATCTTTTTGTCTTCTTTTCAGTGTGAATTTTAACATTATAAGTGGCCTTTTTATCCACCAATCGCTCAACCTGCCGCAAATATTCGATTCTCGCGCAGGTTTGTTTTGGTGCAGAATGGGGCAGGGCTTATAATGGTGGCCAACCTATTTGGTGCAGTATGAATATGCAATTATCACTCAACAGCGTGCGTTTTCATTAGAATTTCCTGCATTTAGCACCAAAACGCATTGCATTTAGCGGCAAAACACCCTGCGTTTAGCACCAAAACGCATTGCATTTAGCACCAAAATGCACTGCAAAATGCAGCAAAACGCAGACCAAAATGCAGCAAAACGCAAGGCTAAATGCAATAATATGCACAACGAAATGCAACAAAATACGGCGAACATTGGCACTTAGAGCATATATTTCGATAGTATGACGTGTGGAATAAGGGCGAAATATACCCCAAATCGTGGGTTTTTAGGTGCAAAATGCAGGTATTTGGAGTTAAAGAAAACACGAATTGGCAACCATCTAGAAAGGCAAAATGGTGCAAAACGCACGTTGTATTCTTAAAAAAAGACAGATAAAGAGCGGCGGAAGATGGAAAATAGCACCAAATTGCCTACTTTTAGCCCATTGTTTTCGCTAGAATGGGTTGGCAAACAATGTGTGTTTTGTCAAGTATTATTACAGCAATTAACTTTCTGGGGATTATGGGTTTGTTAGTTTGTGCGTTGTTGAGATATTCAGTTAATGAGTAGTTAAGTTTAAGGCTTAGAGGGTAAGTTATTAAACCTATCTTTTTATACTCCTTGTATACGCTGTCATTGAATCACGCTTAAAGCAATGCCTTTTGCTGTCTTTCTGTTTTTGTCTGGTATCTTTCACTTGCCTTTTCGATGGCATAGCCCAACGATGCTCACTCAAAATGCAGGCGAAAGATGCCAGATAAGTCCCCCAAAAAACAGACAAAGGCGATTTTTAGAACCAGCCTTTAGCCATTGGCTATCGCAAAAACAGACTTACTTATTGAGGTATTTAAGCATTTTTGTGATACACCGTTTCTTCTGATCCATGTTGGGGTGAACGTAGAGATTGAGGGTTGTCGTGATGTTCGCATGCCCAAGCAACACGCTTACTGTTTTATAGTCGCAGTTGCTTTCAATGCAGCGCGTGGCAAAACTGTGGCGCAGTCCGTGATATTTCAGCCGAGGAATATCCAAATGTCCCATCAACCGATGATAATAGTTTCGGTAGGTTCGTGGCTCTGTGGGTTTCTCTTCGTTGGTTAGCACATAGAAACTTGCGTTTACCACTTTTTTCAGTGGTTTCACCATAGCCAAGAGTTCTTTGTTCATCGGTATCTCACGGCAAGAATTCTTAGTCTTTGGCGTATTTATAACCAGCTCCGTGTGTTTGTGCTCACCTTCTACGATGTAGATACGCTCGATGGTACGGCTTACGGTGATTGTGCCCGTGTCTGTGTTGATGTCGGCCCACATCAAACCGCATATCTCACCAATCCGCAAGCCAGTGGTCAGGCTGATGTAGATGCCAAGGTTGCGAAATGTGAAGTTCTGCCTGATGAAATCGAGTATCTTTTTGTGTTGTGCCACCGTCAGCACTTCTATTTCTCTGTTGCCCTCTGTGGTTGGGTACTTGATGTCCCACTCGCAATAGTTCATCCAACCGTTCTTCACTCCAAACTTCATCACCATTCTCAATACGATGAGCATGTCTTTCACCGTTTTAATGCTGAGCCCGGCATTGAGTTTTTGCAACACAAACTCTTGTACTAGTTTCTCACTAAGAACGTCACAATCACCAAACGATGACAGTATATGGTTCTCTAAAATCAACACATAAGCAGCATAGGTGGACTGCTTAACGTAGCGTTGCTTTTCACTTTTCCAAGCCAACGCAATTTCTCTAATTGTTTTTGCTTTCATATTTAATCCTTAATCTAGAAAAGGTACATAATAATTAGGGTAATTCAGTTAATTCTCTCTTAGGAATCTCTGGAGACTGTCAAATGCCAGATTCTTTTCTTGAAAAGCGTCTTTGGAAGAGTACTTGATGTGCTTTGCGCGCAAAAACTCCCAAATGTCGAGCCGTATGGGCACACCT
>ERZ773056.60-NODE-60-length-49802-cov-7.594528_pt1 | contig 49802 bp, 43 predicted proteins | sample MGYA00580857_ERZ773056 | MGnify/ENA primary metagenome ERZ773056 (study PRJEB29015, sample SAMEA2737996) | human oral metagenome | biome: human oral; feature: human-associated habitat; material: dental | place: China | collected 2114 ... | reverse complement strand
AGCCGGACGTCGTCGGCCTCCTGCTGCGCAGCCTCGCGAGAGGCAGCTGCCGACAGCCGGGCTTCCTGCCGTAGCCGGTCGGACTCGGCCTCGGCCAACCGCACCAGCTCTGCCGCCTGAGCCTCTGCTGCCTCCAGCAGAGCACGGGCATGGGCTCCCAACTTGGAAAAATCCGTGGTCCCGACTTGCGAGCGGGCGAAGCTCGTCTCCCGGCGCTGTTCTCGCAGCTGGACCTTCATCTCAAGCATCCGCTGCTCAAGATCCTGGATGTAGGAATCCACCGCCTGTTTGTCATAGCCGAGCATGGCATGGGGGAATCCCCCGACGGCGCTGGCCTTGTCCTCGAAGAGGTTGAGGCCGGTTTCCTCCTCGATCTCGGTACGAACATCGGTCATTGTTGTCTCCTGGCTTGGCACGATCGGTACTGAGCCTACCTTGGAGTGAAGGTATTGGTGCCGGTGGAGCTCAGGCGCGTCCACCGGCGTATCGCGTTGATCTCAGTGAGAGGCGCTCTTTGCAGGCTCCACCAGCTCGAGAAGGACCCCGCCGGCGTCCTTCGGGTGAACAAAGTTGATGCGGGAGTCAGCGGTGCCGCGCTTGGCTTCTGGGAACAGCAGCCTGAGGCCACGTTCCCGCAAGACGGCACTCACATGGTCCAGGTCATGGACGCGATAGGCGAGCTGCTGGATGCCAGGGCCGCCGTTGCGGTCAAGCCACTTGGCGATAGTGGAGTTCTCGTTGAGGGGGGCCAGGAGCTGGATTTTGGCGTTCTCCTCTCCCTGAGTCCCGGTGCCGATCATGGCCTCGGCGACGCCCTGCTCCTCATTGATCTCCCGGTGCAGTTCTCGCCAGCCGAAGACCTCGGTGTGGAACTTGATGGCCTCGTCAAGATCCCGGACCGCCAGGCCGACGTGATCGATGCAGATGAACAGATCTTGGTTCTCCATGCCCGCCATTGTTACACCCGGCTTTCTGGCTTGACCGGCGGGGTAGGGACAAAAGTTTCATCCGGTCCGGCGGCGCGGCGTGACAGCGGCGGGGGAGCACCGAGTGCGACACTACGAGTTTGGACGGCGGCGCGTCGGATTTAGCTGATGCCCAGGGTTCATGCACACTGGTAAGTGCTCATTTGAGTCCCTTCCCCCTTGAGACTTGGAGACATCATGGTTGGCTGGATCAAGAAGGTTCTGCTTGTGCTCGGCATCGCCTTCGTGGTCTTCTACCTGTTCACCCGTCCCGAAGCGGCTGCGGAGGCTATCAGGACATTCTTCGGGGCCTTCGAGTCGATTGCTCGTTTCTTCTCCCGCCTGGCCGGTTAAGCCGCTCATGGGCCTGATTGCCCGTCTCCTCGAACCCGATATCCAGCGTCACCTGCTGGTGGAGGAGGATGAGAGGGTCATCGATGAAGTGCGCAAGCACTGGGTGGTTTCCCTGCCGTGGATCGGCGTGATGTGTCTCAGCATCCCCGCCTTCGCCTTCATGACGGCGGTGCGAGGTTTTTTCTGGGTCCCCATGCTGGTGGGGCTTTACCTGCTGGGCCTCGGGTTCTGGAAGGCCCACGTCGCGCACATGGACCGGTTCGTCATCACCAACATGCGGGTTTTCCGTATCCATGGGGTGTTCAACACTCATCTGGCGACGATGCCGATGACTCGGATCCTCGACATTTCCCTGGAACAACCAGTGCTCGGGAAGGTCTTCGACTACGGGCATCTGGTCTTTGAGTCGGCGGCCCAGGCCCAGGGTCTACGCGACATCCGTTATGTCGCCCGTCCCGCGGATCGTGACCTCACGATCCAGAGGGTTATCCAGCGCTCCGGCCTTCGCAAGAAGATGGTGATGGAGGATGAGGACGCGGCCGACGGGGTGTGAGCCCGGCCGGCCGCGTTCAGGGAAGCGCGTGTCAGCTCTGGAGGGCGGCGTCGACCACCTGCCGGGCCTCCTGCTGGATCTGTGCCAGATGGCCTGGATCGCGCAGTGACTCTGCATAGATCTTGTACTTGTCCTCCGTGCCCGAGGGACGTGCCGCGAACCAGCCCGAATCAGTGGTCACCTTTATCCCCCCGACGGCAGCCCCGTTCCCAGGAGCCTGGGTGAGGACAGCGGTGATCGGTTGACCAGCCAGTTCATGTGCTGTGACGTCATCGGGGGACAGCGCTGCGAGCCTGGCTTTCTGCTCCCTGCTGGCCTCCGCATCAACGCGGGCGTAGTAGGAGGTGCCGAAATCCGACTCCATGTTGGCGTAGTGCTGGCTGGGGGAACGGCCTGTCACCGCCAGGATCTCACTGGCCAGCAGGGCCAGCAGGATACCGTCCTTGTCGGTGGTCCAAGTGTGTCCCTCAAGATCGAGGAAACTCGCTCCAGCGGATTCCTCACCGCCGAAACCGAGTGATCCGTCGGTGAGTCCTGGCACGAACCACTTGAATCCGACAGGCACCTCAACCAGGCGGCGTCCAAGGCGGGCAGCCACTTTGTCGATGATGGATGAGGACACCAGGGTCTTGCCGACCCCCGCGGCGGCAGCCCAGCCTGGCCGGTGCGAGAACAGGTAGTCGATGGCGACTGCCAGGAAGGCGTTGGGGTTCATCAGCCCGGCGTCCGGGGTGACGATCCCATGGCGGTCTGAGTCGGCGTCGTTCCCCGTCGCGATGTCATAGCGGTCGCGGTTGGCCACCAGCGACGCCATCGAGTTCGGCGACGAGCAGTCCATCCGGATCTTGCCGTCGGTGTCGAGGGTCATGAAGCGCCAGGTGGGATCCACCGTCGGGTTGACGACGGTCAGGTCGAGGGGACTGTGCTCGGCCAGGTACTCCCAATACTGGACGGAGGCGCCGCCCAGGGGGTCGGCTCCTATACGGACTCCGGCTGCCGCGATGGCTTCGAAGTCCAGGGCGCTTGTCAGCTCCGTGCAATAAGGGGTGCGGTAGTCAAACCGTGTCACCTTGGCCGTGGCCTGCTCATACGGCGTGCGGCGAATGCCCGAGGGCGACGCCATCAGCTCATTTGCACGGTCGGCGATCCACTTCGTCGCACCAGTGTCGGCGGGTCCGCCAGTGGGTGGGTTGTATTTGAATCCTCCGTCACGCGGCGGATTGTGGGAAGGCGTCACGACGATCCCGTCAGCGACCTGGTCAGAATGCTCACGGTTGTACCGGATGATGGCGCGTGAGACCGCTGGGGTCGGGGTGTACTCATCCTCCTGCTCGGCGAACACGGGGACACCGTTCGCCACCAGCACCTCAAGCGCGGTACGCCACGCAGGCAGAGACAGGGCGTGGGTGTCCTTTCCGATGAACAGGGGGCCACGCACTCCCTGTGCGGCCCGGTACTCCACGATGGCCTGCGTTGTTGCGGCTATATGGAGGTCGTTGAAGGCGGTGTCGAGGCTGGAACCACGATGTCCCGAGGTTCCGAACACCACCCTCTGGTCAGGATTGCTGGGATCGGGGGTCAGGTCGTAATAGGCCGCGATGACGGCATCGACGTCGATGAGATCAGATTCCAAGGCCACCAGGCCAGCTCGCTCATGTGCCATACCCCCCATCTTTCCACTTCCAGTTGTGGGAATTGACACCGCCCGCAAAAATTACTGGCATGACGAATCCGAACTTCACACGCCCCGGTGCCGTAGATCTGTCCAGCCTCGCCGCCGCGCAGCCTGCTGCTGGTACCGCCGGAGGCAATTACGTCACCGATGTCACCGAGGCCGGCTTCCAGGCGCTGGTCGGCCAGTCGATGCAGTATCCCGTCATCGTGGAGTTCCATTCGCCTCGTGACACCAACGGAGCCACCGTTTCCACAGTTCTCGCCGAGCTTGTCAATGCCGCCGAGGGACGATTCCTGCTGGCCCGGGTGGATGTGGACGCCGAGCCACGCCTGGCCCAGGCTCTCGGCGTGACCGCAGTACCAATGGTCGTGGCGATCATCGGGGGACAAGTCGCCCCCCTGTTCCAGGGCACCCGGGACCGCAAGGACATTTCAGCCGTCCTCGATCAGGTAACCCAGCTGGCTGTGGCAAACGGGATGACCGGTCGTGCTCAGCCGGTGGGCCCGGCTGCCGCTGCCTCCGGGGAAGCTGAGCCCGCCGCCGATCCACGCTTCGAGAAGGCTGATGCCGCGCTGGCTGCGGGTGACTTCTCCCAGGCCATCGCTGAATTCGATGCCTTGCTGGCTGCCAGCCCGAATGATCCCGAGGCGACTGCGGGGCGCGCCCAGGCGGCCCTCCTGGAACGCTCCACGTCCTTCGACGGCGCTGCCATAGTCAAAGCTGCTGCCGAACGCCCGAGCGACGTCAATGCCCAGTTGGATGCCGCCGACCTGGAGGTCATCCAGGGTGGATACGCCGCGGCCTTCGACCGGCTACTGGGACTGGCGGTCGAGGCCAGCCCTGAGGAGAAAGAGGTCATCAGGGTTCGTCTGCTGGAGCTTTTCGAGGTTGCCGGGCGTACCTCCCCGGAGGTGCTCAAGGCGCGGCGGCGCCTCTCCACGGTCCTGTTCTGAGATCTGCTCAGGCGGTACCGAAGCGGCGTTCCCGAGTGACATACTGCTCCACAGCGTCCCAAAAGTCACGACGATCGAAGTCGGGCCACAGGCGGTCGAGGAAGATGAACTCGGCGTAGGCCGACTGCCAGAGCAGGAAATTCGAGGTCCGTTGCTCGCCTGAAGAGCGCAGGAACAGGTCGACGTCCGGGATTTCCGGCTCATCAAGGAAACGCCGGAAACGATCCTCTGTCAGCCGGCTGGGATCCAGCTTGCCTGCCTTCGCGAGCTCAGCGACCTCACGTGCGGCGTCCACGATCTCAGCACGTCCTCCGTAGTTGACGCAGAACTGGAGGGTGAGCTTGGTGTTCCGCTGGCTCTGATTCTCCGCTTCCTCCAGCTCCCGGATCACGGACTCCCAGAGCCTTGGACGGCGTCCGGCCCAGCGGATCCTGACCCCCATCGCATCCAGCTCGTCGCGGCGGCGGTGGATGACATCGCGGTTGAAACCCATCAGCCAGCGGACTTCATCCGGGGAACGTTTCCAGTTCTCCGTGGAGAAGGCGTAGGCAGACAGGTAGGGGACCCCTAGCTCCAGTGCCCCATGTATCACGTCCAGCAGAGCTGCCTCGCCGCGTGCGTGGCCCTCGGTGCGTTTCAGCCCCCGCTGCTTGGCCCAGCGGCCATTGCCATCCATCACGATGGCCACATGTTTGGGCAGTTTTGCCGCAGGGATCGCGGGTGGACGCGCGCCGGAGGGATGAGGTGTGGGGTCGCGATAGGCCATTGACGAAGCCTATCCGGATACCATTGCACTGTGCGCACCTACCGAGATGAAGCAGTGGTGTTGCGCACGTGGAAACTCGGAGAGGCTGACCGGATCATCAGCCTGTTTACCCGTGCGCACGGCAAGGTGAGAGCTGTCGCCAAAGGAATACGCAGGACCGGCTCCAAGTTCGGTTCCCGGCTGGAGCCCTTCGGGCATGTGGACGTGCAGCTTGCCGAAGGCCGTGGCACCTTGGTTACGGTCACCCAGGCCGAGTCATTGCATCCCCCGTTGCTCGGCGCCGACTACGAACGCTTCTGTGCCGCCCAGGTTCTGGTGGAGGCGGCGGACCGCTTGGTCGCTGAAGATGGGGTGCCGTCTGTGCCTCAGTATCGTCTGCTCCTGGGAGGTCTCCTAGCCCTTGAGCGGGGTGAACTGCCGCTAGCAGCCGTGGTGGACTCCTACCTGCTCCGCGGCCTGGCCTCGGCCGGATGGGCGGCGATGACGGATGCCTGTGTGAGCTGCGGCACCACAGAACAGCTGCGCTGGTTCTCCCCTCACCTTGGTGGGGCAGTCTGCCCTGTCTGCAGGCCGCCTGCATCGGCCTCCGCGAGCCCTGAGCTGCTGAGCCTGCTCGGAGCTCTGCTGGCCGGTCAATGGGAAGTGATCCGCAAAGCCGGGCCACCCTTGCGGAACCGGGCCCATGGTGTGGTGGCAGCCTATGCCACCTGGCACCTCGACCGTTCTCTCAGGTCCCTCCCCTTCCTGGGAGCGAATTGACCACAGGACTGCGAGGTCTGCTCTGACCGGTGTACGTACCTGCTCTGTTGTTCGCCGAGGGGATCGGGGCCATCACAGCTGTCCAGGTGCTGGCGGGCGGTGCAGGCAGGTGCCTCGAATGCGCTGGCCAGTGCTCTGGTGGCGATCGCCAGCGTCATCTCGATTCTGTGCACAGTGCCGGTTGGCGGCGCCATCGACCGGCTGGGGGACCCCAGCCAGGGCCGGCCAGCCCATCTTGGTGACTCTCTGGGGTACGAGCATCTGATGGGCTGATTCCCAGATCTCACTTCTCATGGTTGCTGGCGCAGGCATCGAATTGCTGGCCTGGGCCCAGGAGGCCTGGTGAAAGACCTACTCGGCCGCGTCCAGGCCTGGAGCTGGTGAGGTTGCAGTGTGAGAACGAACAGCGGATCGTACGCCGAGCATGCTCCCGGAGCCAGGATGATGTGTGTGGGTGCAGAGCAGCTGGCCCTCGGTGGCGTGATCTTGTGGAAGATCAGGTGGGGGAGCAGTTACGGCACAGGCCGAAGATCTCCAGGTTGTGTCCCGCGTCGGTGAAACCGTGTTCTCCCGCTACCTGGCTTGCCCACGACTCGACGGCATCGGCGGAGATCTCCACCGCTATGCCGCAGGAGCGGCATACCAGGTGATGGTGGTGGGTGTTGGAGCACATCCGGTAGGCAGCCTCGCCGTCGGGGGTCCGTAGCACATCGAGATCCCCGGATTCGCTCATGGTCTGGAGAGCCCGGTACACCGTGGCGAGCCCGATCTTGTCACCTACCTGGCGAAGTTCTGAATGGATCTGGGCTGCGGTGCGGAATTCCTCGGTGTTCGCCAGTAAGGCCCGCACGGCAGCGCGCTGCCACGTGTTGCGGGTGCTAATGCTCGTCATAAATATTCTCCGTGCAATGCATGCCGGTGAGTTCCCTCCCACCACTTGGCTAGGAGGACCGCCATGCCAGATTGAGAGCAACCCTACCTGAACGGGAACCGGAATCGCTGTGATCCCCAATATCCTGTCGCTATCGGGTAGGTCCTGAGTAGTGGGTGGTTTCCCGGTCTGCGACCGGGACCAGGGAGTTCCGGCGCCACCGCTGGAGTAGGGGCGCTCTGGTGGTGGCGATCCCCAGCAATGCGATAGCGGACACGACGATGGTAGCTCCGCTGGCAGTGTCCCAGAAATAAGATCCGACGGTGCCGCCAAGCGCAGCCACGACCCCCAATCCCATGGCTCCCAGCAGGGTTGTCCGGAAACCGGTGAACAGCTGTTGGGAGGTGGACACGGGGATCACCATCAGCGCGCTGATCAGGAGCAAGCCCACAGTGCGCATCGAGAGAGTGATGGTCACGGAAGCGACCACCACGATGAGTAGGTTCAATATCTTGACCCGGATCCCGAGCACCCTGGCAAAGTCCTCATCGGCGCAGATGGCGAATAGCCAGGGGTGTAGGCCCAGTGCGAACCACAGAATCACGGCCGCCAGAAACGCGATCACCCAAAGGTCGGGCTCACTCACCGAGGTGAGGGCTCCGACTCCGAACAAGTAGACAGACAAGCCAGCGGGTCCCTGCCCTGCGAGCCCGGCCATCATCACGCCCGAGGCGATGCCCCCGTAGAACAGCACCGCCAGCGCCAGATCGCCTGATGCATTGCCGCACTGGCGTAACAGCTTGACCGTCACCGACCCGGCGACGCAGGTGAGCACGGCCAATGGGAGGGGTGCTGTTCCCATCAGCAGGGCAAGACCGACCCCCATGATCGCCACATGCCCCAGCCCGTCTCCCAACAGCGACAGGCGCCTTTGCGCTATGAACATGCCGACTGCCGGCGCCACCAGTCCGCTGAGCAGCGCGGCAAGCAGCGCCCGCTGCATGAAGGGGTAGGAGAAGATACTCATTGCTTGCCTCCGGGTGGGCCGCTAGGGTCAGTTGGGAAAGACCCAGAAGGGCTAGGCCGTGGATCTCTGGTGTTGGCGGGGGTGACGGCCTGGCCGTCACGCAGCTGAATGGTTCTGTCGATCACTCGTGTCATTGCTTCGAGTTCATGGAGTACCACGATCACGCCGAGACCTTTGTCCCGGAGTTCTCCAAGCAGCTGCGTCAGGGCTGCCTGAGTATCCAGGTCGACTCCGGCGAAAGGCTCGTCCATCACCAGCAACTCAGGCTGAGTGGCCAAGGCCCGTGCGAGCAGCGCCCGCTGCTTCTGCCCACCGGACAGTGGGGCGAAGGGCCAACGGGCCCGGTCGTTCAGGTGTACGCGTTCCAGTGCCTCAGCGACAATTTTCCGGTCGGTCTTGTTGGCACGTCTCAACAACCTGTGATGCGCCAGCCGTCCAGAGGTAACCACTTCCTGCGCTGTGGTGCTCTGTATTTTCAACGCGGCATGCTGAGGGACGTACCCTACGCGATGCCATTCGCGGAACTGCCGGATCGGCGTCCCGAACAGACGCACCTGACCTTGCTGGAACGGGGTCAGCGCTACCAGGGTACGAAGCAATGTCGTCTTCCCGGAGCCATTCGGGCCCGCGACAGCCACGATCTCGTGAGCAGCGACGCTCAGAGTGACATCCCGGAGAACCGACAGGCCACCGAGAGGAAACACTGACTCCCTCTGCGGCCGCTAGCACTATGGGCTCAAGAGCAGCCATTAGCCTGTTTGATGGCGTCGAGGTTTGCCTTCATCACCGATGGGTAGTCCCTACCGGGGGATGCTTCGGTGATGCCCTCGAGCGGGTCTAGAACAGCGGTCTTGAGCCCGAGGTCACCCGCGATCGACGTGGCCATCTCATCGGATGTCAGGGTCTCGAAGAAAATCGTGTTGACGTTGTGCTCTCTCGCCTCCTCCTGCACCTTCGTGATCCGGCTGGGGGAGGGCTGCTCGTTGGGAGAGAGACCACTGATGCCAGCCTGTTCCAACCCATAGCGTTCGGACAGGTAGCCGAACGCGGCATGAGTGGTGATGATCGTCTTGACCTGGCAGTTTGCCAGCCCAGTCGTGTAGTCCCTGTCCAGGGAGCTGAGCTCGTCACTGACGGTCTTGGCGTTCGCTTCGAAGGAGGCTTTGCCACCGGCGTCGATCTTCGTGAGTTCGTCGGCAATGGCCCCGAGCGCCTTCGCCTCCAGCGTCGGGTCCAGCCAGAAGTGAGGGTCGGTGCTGCCATGGCCATGGTCCTCACCATCCTCCTCTCCGGAGCCATGGTCATGGTCTTCGGCAGCCGGGTGCAGCTGAATCACCTGGGAGAGATCGAGCTTGTGCTTAATGCCCGACTGCTCCACTGCCTTGTCCACAGCAGGCTGGAAGCCTCTGAGGTAGACCACGAGATCCGCCTCCTCGAGACTGGCGATCTGTTGCGGGGTCAACTCCAGGTCGTGTGGCTCCTGGCCAGGCAATGTCAGGTTCGAGACACTCACCTTGTCGCCTCCGGCCTTGGTGGCAGCGTACTCGAGCGGATAGAAGGCAGTCGCGATCTTCACGGTGCCTGCCACAGCGCTGGTGGCGGGGCTAGTGGTGACTGGTTTCTCTGATACGCAGGCGCTGAGCAACAGGGTCGTTAGGGTCGCGAGTACTAAGATCCGTGACTTAATGATAATAATTATTATTATCATGATGGGGAATTTCAAACTCGTGGGTGTCAGGTGGATAGCCTGAGTCAATGCTTGCGATCTCCCGCTTCAGTGAAGTTGACGAGGAACTTGCCAGGGGGCTTCAGTCCATTGCAGAGTTCTGGCGTTCCCGTCCGGGGTGTCTTGATGTCGAGGTGGTGGCCAACCTCGATGCCCCAGATCTGTGGGCCTTGGTAAGCCGGTGGCGTGATGTTGGAAGCTATCGGCGTGCTCTCTCCGGCAACGAGGCGAAACTATTGCTGACCCCCGTCCTGATACGCGCCATAGATGAGCCGTCTGCCTATCTCGATCCCCAAGAGCTTCACCTGTAGATCTGCTCGAACCTGCCTGGCGCAGCGCCGGGTGTCGGATACCCGTTGGTGGAGTCTGTTCACATCGTCGGGTGGCAAGCAGTTTTGTGGACCGGCGTTTCCAGATGTCCCGGGGGGGAGGCTACTCTTTTGATAACTTCAACGTCGAAATTATGTGGGAGGGTAGATGCCTGCGCGAGTCGTTCTGCGCTCCGCTGGGGTTGCATTGCTGATTTCGGCTGGACAGGAAGGAATGCCGGAGGTGGTCCACTGGGGGACAGACCTGGGAGAGGTCACAGAGGCTGAGTTCGAGGCGCTGCGGCTGGGATCGGCCTGGATGGTTCCAGGCAACTCTGTTGACCTCAACCCGCGCCTGGGGATTATCCCTGAGGGTCGATATGGCTGGACTGGGACGCCTGGCCTGATTGGCTCTTGTGCCGGGAGGGGGTGGAGTCCCGGCTGGCGCATCAGAGAGGTCCGCGTCAGTGGGCGGTCCGTGGATGACTTCATCGTGGCCGGCCCCGCGGTGGTGGAGTATGGCTTGGAGGCAGTCTCCGCGAGTCTGTGGATGCTGTTGGTGGTTGAGATGCTGCCAACAGGGCTGGTGCGTGTGCGCGCAACCTTGGAGAATGTGGGCGACGCGCCGTTTGAAGTGACTGAGCTGACTTTGCGGATGCCGGTTCCTGGGCAGGCCCGCGACCTCATGGACTTTGGGGGCCGGTGGGCCGCAGAGCGCATGCTGCAGCGCACAAGGCTCGATATGGGAGTGCGTCGCCGCGAGGGACGTCATGGCCGCACCGGTGCTGATGCGGCCTTCGTGCTCAGTCTGGGGGAGGAGGGATTCGGGTATCACAGTGGCGAGATCTGGGCCTGCCATGTGGCATGGAGCGGCAACCATCTCCACCTCGCCGAGCGGGATTTCACCGGCGCGCAACTCATCGGCGGCGGGGAGCTGCTCCTGCCAGGGGAGGGATGGCTGACGGCTGGGCGGCGGTACAGGTCGCCATGGGTCTACTTCAATCATGCTGTCGGCCTGGACGCTCAGGCAGAACGCTTCCATCAGCATCTGCGGGCTCTGCCTTTGCATCCCGACTCTGAGCGCCCGGTTAGCCTGAACGTCTGGGAGGCTGTCTATTTCGATCACGACGTTGCACGGCTGATCGACTTGGCCGAGCGGGCCGCTGCGCTGGGGGTGGAACGCTATGTGCTGGATGACGGGTGGTTCGGGGCGCGTCGTGACGATCATGCTGGTCTGGGCGACTGGGTCGTCAGCCCTGAGGTGTGGCCGGAGGGGCTGCATCCGCTCGTCAACCGGGTGACGGAACTTGGCATGCAGTTCGGGCTCTGGTTCGAGCCTGAGATGGTCAATCTCGACTCCGATGTGGCGCGGGCGCATCCTGAGTGGCTGATGCAGCTTGAGGACCGGCTACCTCTGGAGGGGCGGTTCCAGCAAGTACTCAACCTGTCGCTTCCTGGTGCTTTTGACCATGTCCTGGGCCAGATGTCCGCCATCCTTGAGGAATACCCCATCTCCTACGTCAAATGGGACCACAACCGTGATCTCAACGATGCAGGCACCGTCCCTGATGGTCGTCCTGCCGTCGCAGCACAGACACGCGCCTTCTACGCCCTGCTGGATGAGCTGCGCCGCCGGTTCCCACAGGTGGAATTCGAGTCATGCTCATCCGGGGGATCTCGCATAGATCTGGAGGTGATGGAGCGGGCAGAACGCGTGTGGGTCTCCGACAACATTGACCCCGACGACAGACAGCGGATGTTGTGGTGGACTTCTCAGTTGTTGCCCGCCGAGCTGCTGGGATCCCACATCGCCTCAGGACGGTCCCATGTGACGGGCCGCTGGCACGATCTCAGTCACCGCGCCGCAACCGCGGTCTTTGGCCACCTGGGCATCGAGTGGGATCTTGCCAGTGCGACCGAGGAGGAGCTTGAGGAACTTGCCTGGTGGATCGCGTGGTACAAGGACCATCGTAAGAGGCTGCTTGAGGGACGGCTGGTGCGAGTCTCGATACCCGACCCCGGGGTCTGGTTCAAGGGGATCGTCAACGATGAAGGTGGCATTTACTCTCTGTCGGTGTTGGAAGCCACTCCCGCAGTGAATCTGGGAATGCTCAAGTTCCCTGGGCTGAGTTCCGAGAGGCGCTATCGCGTTGAGATAATCGAGCGTCCCGCATTGGAGGGGGTGCTGCAGGTGCCCTGGATGGCTGGGGCGCCCCTTGAATTGACTGGAGCGCAGTTGATGGGCGCTGGGCTGAGGGCTCCAGTGCTCCGTCCATCCACTACGGTGTTGTTTGTAGTAACCCGGATCTGAGGAAAATATCCGCAACCTCTTGCAGAAGGATATAACTCTGTTGCAGAATTAATTCATTCGTACCAACGGAGGTATGTTATGAACAGTCCTAGACTGACTGCGCCCAGCCGGAAGGGCGCCAGAAGCAGGAACGATCTGCTTCTGGCTATTGTACTGATCGCGCCTGCGTTCATCGGTTTCACAACGTTTCTGATGTGGCCGACGATCAATGGGATCTGGCTCAGCTTCACCAACTACAACCTACTCACCCCGCCTGAATTCGTCGGGATCAACAACTACCTCCGTTTGCTGGAGGACCCGGTGTTCTGGAATGCAGCTGCTGTCACCGTCTACTACGTGGTGGTCAACATCGGAATACAGACTGTCCTAGCCTTGCTGATCGCGGTTTTGATGCACCGGCTCACCCAGTCCACATGGGTCCGGTCCATCGTGCTGACCCCCTACCTGGTCTCCAACGTGGTGGCCGCTCTCGTGTTCATGTGGATTCTGGACACCCATCTGGGGATCGGCAACCAGCTGCTTTCCTTGCTGGGCTTGGAGACGATCCCCTTCCTGTCCCAGGAGTCAACAGTTATTCCGACGATTGCGTTGATCAACGTGTGGCGGCACATGGGCTATACAGCACTGCTGATCTTCGCAGGCCTTCAGACCATTCCCGAATCTGCCTATGAGGCGGCGAGGGTCGATGGCGCCTCGGAGTGGCAGATGTTCTGGCGCATCACCATTCCATTGCTGCGCCCTATTCTGACGCTGGTCCTGATTATGACGATCATCGGGTCATTCCAGGTCTTTGACACGGTCGCCATCGCTACGCAGGGTGGTCCTGTCAACTCATCGCGAGTGCTCCAGCTCTACGTTTACGACATGGCCTTCGGCCGGTTCCAGTTCGGCTATGCCTCCGCACTTTCTGTGGCGTTGCTGCTGATTCTTGTCGTAATCACCTTCTTCCAATACCGGCTGACTCGCGCGGGCGAGACCGATTTGAACTGAGGTGAAGACATGCCCGCTAACACAATTACAGCTCGCCAGCGGATGCGGATGACCAACGCCCACCACCGTCTCTCCTGGGGGAGAGCATGCGCCTGGGGTGTGATGGGGATCATCATGCTGATCACCCTGTTTCCCCTCTACTGGATTCTGCGCACCGCCTTATCCTCCAATTCCTCCCTGTACAGCGGAGCCGTCACGTGGCTGCCAACCGATTGGAACACGAGCAGCTTTGCCCGGGTTTTCGGGATCCAGGCGGGCGAAGCGGCACTGGCGGAGGGAGGTTCCGGCCAGTCCATCGACTTCTGGCACTACCTGGGCAACAGCATCATCGTTGCAACCCTGGTCACCCTTGGGCAGGTCTTCTTCTCCGCCTGCGCGGCCTATGCATTCTCACGGTTGAAGTGGAAAGGCCGCGATCTGATCTACAGCCTGTTCCTCGGTGGCCTGATGGTGCCGGCAATCTTCACGTTCCTGCCCAATTTCGTCCTGATCAAACAGCTTGGCCTGATCGACACTCTGCTCGGCATCTCACTGCCCACCATGCTCATGACGCCCTTCGCGGTCTTCTTCCTGCGGCAGTTCTTCATGAATGTCCCCGTGGAATTGGAAGAGGCGGCCCTGCTCGACGGCTCCAGTAAGATCGGCAATTTCTTCCGCCTGATCCTGCCCATGTCAGCTGCCCCGATCGCAACGATCTCCTTGCTGACCTTCATCACATCCTGGAATGACTATTTCTGGCCGCTGATGGTGTCCTACTCCGAGAACTCACGTGTGCTCACAGTCGGTCTGGGAGTTTTCCGGTCCCAGACCCCAAGCACCGGGCCTGACTGGTCCGGTCTGATGGCAGCTGCTCTCGTGGCCGCGGTCCCGATGCTTCTGCTCTTTGCCTTCAGCGCCAAACGCATCGTCAACTCCATCGGTTTCAGCGGCATCAAATAAGGCTCGAAATGAAGAAACGAATTGCAAAAATCCTGCCGGTTTTAGCAGCTAAAGTCCTGCTTGCCGCAGCGTGCACCACTCAAGGAGGAGGGGAACCAGACGGTGTCATCGAATACTGGCTGTGGGACGCCACTCAGCAGCCCGGCTACCAGGCCTGCGCTGATGCCTTCGAGACGGTGAATCCGGGGTTGAAGGTCAGGATCACCCAGTACGGGTGGGACGACTACTGGAGCAAGCTGACCGCCGGGTTCATAGCCGAACAAGCCCCCGACGTGTTCACCAACCACCTGACCAAATATGCCCAGTTCGTCGATCTGCAGGTTCTGGTACCGCTTGATGACCTTGAGGCTACCCATGATGTCGACGACTCCGAGTACGTCGGTAACCTAGCCGAACTCTGGAAGGGACGAGACGGCAAACGCTACGGAATCCCGAAGGACTGGGACACTATCGCCTATTTCTACGACCAGAAGGCCACAGACGCAGCTGGGATCAGCCGGGAACAGCTGATGAACATGGACTGGAATCCCGTTGACGGGGGCAGTTTTGAGAAGATCATCGCTCACCTGAGCGTCGATGCCAATGGCATCCGGGGTGATGAACCGGGGTTCGACAAGAAGAACGTCGCGGTCTACGGGCTGGCTTCTGAGGGAGCTGGAGGTGAGAACCTCGGGCAGACTCAGTGGGGTGCCTACACCGGCTCCATCGGGTGGAATCCCCTGGATAAGAACCCCTGGGGCACCCATTTCAACCTGGATGATCCCGATTTCCAGAAGACCATTGCCTGGTATTTCGGTCTCGTCGAGAAGGGATACATGCCTTCCTACGAGATCTTCGGGAAGCGTTCAGGTTCCTATCAGCAGGTCGCCCAGGGCAAAGCCGTGCTGGGCATGAATGGGTCTTGGATGATCTCCACCTTCGCCTCCATCCCTGGCATCGATCTGCAGATCGCCCCTACACCAGTCGGGCCCCGCGGACATCGCGCGAGTCCGTTCAACGGCCTGGCAGACTCGGTCACCAAGTTTGCCGACGACAAGGCAGCGGCGGGTAAGTGGGTGGCCTATCTGGGGTCCTCTGAATGCCAGATGAAGGTCGCCGACGCCGGGGTGGTGTTCCCGGCCCGTCCCGAAGCCATGGAACGCTCCATCCAGGTCCGTGAGGCCGCAGGATTCGATGTTGGACCATTCACCCTGCACGTCAAGGACGGCACCACCCAGGATCCCGCGGTGACCGTGAACGCCGCTGACGTGGCTGCCCTGACATCTCCAGGGTTCGAGGCGGTCTTCATCGGCCAGAAGGATGTAACCTACCTGAGCGAACTGAATCACCAAGTCAATAGGCTGTTGTCGCTAACATCATCGTGACGAGTATCGGGAGGAAAGACGCCAGTGATTCTCAGCTCCATCGATCCCACTTCGCGACTAGTGGTGCAGACGGTGTTGCGCCACGGTCCCATCGCACGGGTCGGTGTGGCCCAGCGCACCGGTCTGAGCTCCGGCTCGATGACCAGGCTGACCACGCCGCTTGTTGCCGCCGGGATTCTCCAGGAACGACGCCCCACACCCGCAAAACAGCTTGGGCGTCCCGCCCTGCCACTGGTGGTGGTTGATGATGCTGCGCGATTCGTCGGCGTGAAGGTGGTGCCGGGGCAGCTGCACGCGGTGGTGACCGGGCTTGCTGGCCATGTCCGGGCCACTGATGTCCGCCAGGCGGACACCTCTACGATAGAAACGACCGCACAGGCTATCGCACAGCTTGTCGACGAGTTCTCCGGGCCCCACGAGCCGACCTCGGTGGGTGTGGCGCTAGCAGCTGCCGTCGATCCGCACGGAGAGGTGCGTGCGGCGCCTCTGCTTGGCTGGGGAGGCGGAAACCTGACTGCCCTCGTCACCGAGGCCTGCGGACTGCCGTGTAAGGCCGCCAACGACGTCGATGCCCTGACCCTGGCCGAGCACTGGGTCGGGCATGGGCGCCGGACCCATAATTTCGTCGTCATCACCGTTGGGGCAGGTGTGGGGGCTGGGGCCGTGGTTGCCGATGAGCTGGTCGTCGGACACCAGGGATCGACTGGGATGGTGGGCGAGGCGTGGACGACGTGGGGGCAGCGCTTCCATGACGCGCTCGCCGACGAACCACTCCGGGCAGCAGCCAGTGAGTCTGCCGGCCGGGAGGTCTCGTTGGAAGAACTGGCTCAGGCGGATGATCCGGCCATCGTGGCGGTGCTGGACCGTGCGGCTGTCGCTCTCGGTGAACTGGTGGTTCTGGCCAAGCAGTTCTGGGGTCCGGAGCGGGTCCTGCTGACCGGTGAGGGCATCATCCACTACAAGGATCGGGTGGATCTGATCCAGCAGGTTTTGAGGGACCGGCGTTTCGAGAACATCGACCCACCTGAGCTGGTGCTGGCCGAACAGGATTTCCATGCCTGGGCCCGTGGCGCCGCAGCACTGGCAACGCGACTGAGCCTCGCCTACTGATTGCGGCACAGGTCGTGACCACGGGATTCCCGGGCAGGGTCTCACCCCCGCTGCCGGGGATCCCGGCGGCACAGGATCTCTAGGCGTTGGCAAGTCCCTTGCGGCGCAGCAGATGAGAAACATCGGGCTCTGCGCCGCGGAAACCACGCCACGACTCCATGGGTTCAATACTCCCACCGTGTCTCAGCAACTCGCGGCGGAAATGCTCGCCAGCCTCCCGGTTGAGACCGCCATTGTCCTTGAACCAGGCGCAGGCATCGGCGTCCATGACCTCCGCCCACAGATATCCGTAGTAGGCAGCCGCGTAGCCGCCGCCGAAGATGTGGCTGAAATAGCACGAACGGTACCGCGGCGGGACCAGCTCATGCGCGACACCAGCCCGCTGTAGGGCAGCGGCCTCAAATCCCTCCAGCTCATCAACCGAGGCCGGCAACTCCTCCAGGGTAGTGCTGTGCCAGGCCTGATCCAGTAGCATCGCCGCCACCAGCTCCAGAGTATGGTGTCCTTCACCGACGGACCGCGAGGCCCGGAGCCTCTCAGCCAGTGCGGCAGGCAGGGGCGCACCGGTCTCATGATGGACCGCGAACCGGGAGATCAGCTTCGCATCCCAGGCCCACAGCTCGTTCACCTGCGAGGGAAACTCCACAAAGTCACGAGGCACTGCTGTGCCGGAGCGGGACGGATACCTGACCTTTGAGAGCAGGCCATGGAGCGCGTGGCCGAACTCGTGGAACATCGTGATCACGTTGTCCCAGCTCAGCAGACTCGGGGAACCCTCGGTGGGACGGGGGAAATTACAGGTGTTTGTAACCACCGGCAGGGCCTTGGTCAGGTCCGCCTGGTCGACGATGGAGGTCATCCAGGCTCCGCCCCGCTTGGTGTTCCGGGTGAACGGGTCAAGAATCACCGCCCCCAGCGTGCTACCGTCAGTTTCGCAGACCTCGTACACCTCTGACTCTCCGGTGAAGCCGTGAAGTTCGGGGCGGGCATGGAAGGTGATGCCGTAAAGAGCTGTGGCGGCCGCGAAAACCCCTTCATGCAGCACCCGGTGGTACTCCAGGTAGGGGCGCAGCACCGCAGGATCTATGGTCTTGGAGGCAGCCTGCTTCGCGGCATAGTGCTCCCAGTCCCAGGCAGCGAGCCTCGCGCCCGGCTCATCCTCCTCAAGGGCCTGCTGTAGCTCCTCGGCCTCACGATTCGCCAACTCGACTGCCCCTGGCGTGACCTGCCTGAGCAGGCCGAGAACTGCCTCGGTGGTCCGTGCACACCCGTCGGCAGCTACCCAGGCGGCATGGTGTTCGTAGCCCAGGAGCCGGGCGCGTTCCGCGCGGCGCCGGGCGATGTCCAGCACGAGCTGGCGGGTGTCGTATGGGCCGCTCAGGCCCCTCCCCACGGAAGCCTCGAAGACGCGGCGGCGCAGGTCACGGTTCACCAGATCCGCCAGTACCGGCTGGCCAGTGGTGTTGGTCAGCTCAATCAGCCAGCCCTCCTGCCCCAGGGCCTGGGCCGCCTCCCGGGCCGCCTTGACCTCCTCATCCCCCAGGCCAGCCAGATCAGACCGGTCAGTTACCAGCACGGCTGAGGCGTTACGGCCATCCACGAGAGCCTGCTCGAAGGCCACGGACAGCCCAGCCAGCTCCACATTCAGTTCCCGCAGTCGCTGCTGCGCAGCGTCATCTAGCGCGATGCCTGAGCGCTCAAACTCGCGAATATGCTCGTCGAGCCAGTAGCGGTCTTGTTCACTCAGGGTCACCTCCCCGGTGTCTGCGCGGTCGCGGAGCCTAACCAGCCGGTTAAAGAGGCGACTGTCCAGCAGGATCATGCTGTTGTGCTCTGCCAGCCTGGGGGCCAGCGCCGTCTCGACGGCGTCGCGCTGCTCATTGGCATCAGCCGCTTTCGCGACCCAGAAGGCTGAACCGGCACGATCCAAGGTAGCCGAGCTGAGCTCCCAGGCAATGATGGTGTTCTCGGCATCGGGTGCCTCGGGGTTGGTTGCGATTGCCTCCAGAGCGGCTCTCTGCTGCGCCAGGCCCTCCTCTATAGCCTCCTTGAACTGTGCGTCGGTCAGATTGGCGTAGTCGGGAAGTTGGAAAGGCAGCGTCGAGGGAGTCAGCAACGGATTCATGGCCTCCATCCAACCACGCGTAGAATCTCCCGGTCTGGAAGATGGAAGGGGAACCTGAGTGGTCGAGTCGCTTCGCCTGCACGCGCCCAGCCGACGTGATGCCGTCGTGGTGCCGCTTCCTGTGGTGCTGGCACCGATGGCCGGCATCACGAACGCCGCCTACCGGGCGCTCTGCCTGGAGCAGGGTGCCGGGTTATATGTCTGCGAGATGCTGACATCGCGAGGAATCATCGCTGGCGACCAGAAAACCCGCTCCATGCTCACCTTTGGCCCGAGCGAGACCATCCGGTCAGTGCAGCTCTACGGCGTTGACCCTGAGATCATGGCGCAGGCCACGAGGACTCTGATCACTGGCCATGGTGTCCACCACATCGATCTCAATTTCGGCTGCCCTGTCCCCAAGGTGACCCGCAAAGGCGGGGGCGGTGTGCTGCCATACAAGCGTGATCGCCTCCGCGCCATCATCAGGGCAGCGGTCCGCGCTGCGGATGAATTCGGGGTTCCCGTCACAGTCAAGACCCGGATTGGGATCGACGCGGACCATGAAACCTTCCTTGACGCGGGACGCATCGCTGAGGAGGAAGGGGCAGCCGCCATCGCCCTGCACGCCCGCACCGTGCAGCAGGCATACTCGGGGAAAGCCAACTGGTCCCGCATCGCGGAGCTCAAGCAGGCCGTGGGCATCCCCGTTCTGGGCAACGGTGACCTGTGGGAAGCCGAGGACGCGTTGCGGATGATGGCTGAGACCGGCTGCGACGGCGTGGTGATCGGGCGTGGCTGCCTGGGTAGGCCATGGCTGTTTGGCGACCTTGCAGCCGCTTTCGCCGGGGAACCCCAGCGTGCCCGACCGACCCTTGGAGAGGTCGGTGCCATGATCGTCCGTCATGCTGAGCTGCTGACCGCGCTGATGGGAGAGCGTGGTGTGGTGGATCTGCGCAAGCACATGGCCTGGTACTTCAAGGGTTATCCTGTCGGCGAACTGCGCCGCCGATTCGCCATGGTCGCCTCGCTTGATGAGTTGCGCCGGCTGGTTGGCCTCCTCGACGCCGACCAGCCCTTCCCCGTAGGAGAGCTAGGTACCCCGAGGGGACGGCAAGGAGGTCCCAGGAGCAAGGTGGTCCTGCCCCACGGCTGGTATGACGACACCGGGGGCCGTGAACTGGACCTCACCGAGGCCGAGGACGGGGTCAGCGGAGGATGAGTCGGTGCTGGTGCCGTGTCGTGGATTCATTCAGGTGGTTTTCTTCTCCCGGAAACGGTGCCTGTGCCGAGGGTCACTTCGCTCACAGTGCACCCGGTGGCATTTCGCTCAGTTGCCTTGGCGCAGCAACCGTCCAGAGTCGCCTGCCACCGATGAATTCCCGGCGCACGGACACCAGCTTTCACCATCCCGTAACAAGCGTGTCACACAACCCGGATACGGTGACCCAATCTTAAGAAGCGGAGGAGTCCCATGTCCGATACCGTGACCCTGACCGTCGACGGCATCGCCTACGAGCTGCCCCTTATCACCGGCGCCGAGGGAGAGAGAGCTGTCGACATCTCCAAGCTGCGCTCCACCACCGGTCTCATCACCCTCGATGACGCATACAGCAACACCGGATCCTGTACATCCGCCATCACCTTCATCGACGGGGAACATGGCATCCTGCGGTATCGCGGGGTGCCTATTGAAGATCTCGCAGCCCGCTCGTCCTTCATCGAGGTGGCGGAGCTGCTGATCTTCGGTGATCTGCCCGACGATGAGGAGCGGGATGAGTTCCGTCAGCTACTGACCGATAACTCTTCTTTACACCGGGATATGCGCAAACACTTCGATGGGTTCCCTGTTGATGCCCATCCGATGGCGATACTTTCCGCGATGATCAATGCCATCCAGGCCTACGACCTACCTGAGATCCATATCACTGGGGAGGCGGGATTCCGTAGGGCCGCGGCGCTGCTGCTGGCCAAGACACGCACCATAGCCGCTGCCTCGTACAAGAGCCATGTCGGCCAGCCTGTCGCCTATCCGCGGTATGACCTGTCCTACGCCGAGAACTTCCTTCACATGATGTTCACCGTGCCCTACCGAGAATACGAGGTGACTCCCGAGGCGGCCCATGCGCTGAACATGTTCTTCGTCCTCCACGCCGATCACGAGCAGAACTGCTCGACCTCCACGGTGAGGATGGTCGCATCCAGCGGGGCGAACCTGTTCACATCGGTGTCGGCGGGTGTGACCGCCCTGTGGGGACCCTCACATGGTGGGGCGAACATGGCGGTGATCGAGATGCTGGAGCGGATCCGGGACGATGGCATGTCGGTCAGCTCTTACCTCGCAAAGGCCAAGAACCGTAAGTCTGGGATCCGGCTGATGGGTTTTGGGCATCGCGTTTACCGTAATTTCGATCCGCGCGCAAGGATCCTCAAGAAGGCCGCTCACGACCTCCTGGAGTCCATGCGCATCGACGACCCGCTGCTCGACATTGCCCGGGAAGTGGAGGAGGCGGCTCTGGCAGATGACTATTTCGCGGAGCGGCGCCTCTACCCGAACGTCGACTTCTACTCGGGCATCATCCTGCGGGCGATCGGGATTCCCCTCGACATGTTCACCGTGTTGTTCGCCATCGGCCGGACCGCGGGCTGGATAGCGCACTGGAAAGAGGTCAACGACAATTCCGCCCAGCGCATCTACCGGCCCCGCCAGCTCTACACGGGCAACCGGCTCATGAAGTGGCTTCCCCGCGACGAGAGGTGAGGGCACTGCGTATGGCGGGGGAATCCCAGATTCATATCTCGTAGGCTTTCCCCGATGAGAGAACCGCTTCCCAGGGCCCGTGAGTGGGCTAGGACCATGCACGGCCATGGCGATGATGTAGTGGTGGCTCACCGCGACTCGTCGGCCCGGGCGGAGCCACGTCCACCCAGGCGCCGGGAGGAGAGAGAGGAGCTGGAGCGGCTCAGCCTCAATCCCGCTGCGACCTTCGCCTCCGGGCCGGGGGAGCGAGAGCGGAAAGAGGAACCCTGCGAGTTCCGCACCTGTTTTGAGCGTGACCGGGACCGGATAGTCCACTCGGCCTCGTTCCGGAGGCTTGCCGGGAAGACCCAGGCGGTGGTCCATCCGACCGACCATCAGCGTACCCGCCTGACCCATGCCATCGAGGTGGCGCAGTGCGCGGTGGCGATAGCCCGTGGGGTTGGGGCGAATCTGGCCCTGACCGATGCCATGGCCCTGGGCCATGACTGCGGTCACGGACCGGGAGGACATGCCTCGGAGGATGCCTTCGACGCATTCCTACCGGAGGGCTACGACCACGGGCCGTGGGGCGCTGACGTGGTGCTCCGGGGCCTGAACCTGACCGCCCAGACCCTTGACGGCATCCGGAACCACTCGTGGTCCCGGCCGGCGCCCACCACCCTCGAGGGGGAGATCGTCAGCTGGGCTGATCGGATCGCCTATTGTGCGCATGATTTTGAGGACGCGGTCGCCGCGGGCATAGTCACCACAGACGAGCTGCCTTCAGCAGTGGCCGACGTGGCCGGCACGGCACGCCGAATCCAGCTCGCCCGATTCATCGGAGCGGTGATCGACACCACCATGACGACAGGCGTGGTTGGCATGGATCCGATGACGGCCGGGGCGCTGGGGGAGTTACGCCGCTTCAATTACGAGCGTATTTACACTCGTCCTGAGTCGGTGGCGCAGTCCGTCACAGTGGTCAAAGTGTTGCAGGGACTCGTCGATTATTTCCTCGGGCATCCTGGCGAGTTGCCCGCTGAGTATCGCACCGAGGATGCGGTGCGTGGGGTCGTGACCTATGTCGGGGGCATGACAGACCGTTTTGCTTTCGACCACGCGGAACGCCTCCTAGGCTGGGACAGAGCCCTACTCCCGAAGGGAATCGGGCGGGGCGCCTGACCTCTGCTGCATGTCATGACTTTTGTCATGCCCGCAACGTGACGTGCCCCCTAGGCCATTGCCTGCGGCCTGCTGGAGGGTTGAGGTCATGAATGCCATTGAGCTACAGCGAGTGCACAAGAGCTTCCGCAGCCCTGACGGTCTCGTCGAAGCTGTTGCCGGAATTGACGTCACCATCAAGCCAGGTGAGATCGTTGCCTTCCTCGGCCCCAATGGAGCGGGAAAGACCACTACCCTGGACATGCTGCTGGGACTCACCTCTCCCACCTCGGGCACTATCGAGGTGTTCGGACTGGCTCCCCGCAGCGCCATCATGCAGGGCAAGATCGGGGCTGTACTCCAGACCGGTGGCCTACTGCGGGACCTGAGGGTTGAGGAGACGATCAGGGCGATCGCTGCCTTGCAGGGTGCCACCTCCCGGGTGGGGAGGGTGATGGCTCTCACCGGGCTGGCGGATGTGGCACGCCGCCAGGTGTCCCGGTGCTCCGGCGGGGAGCAGCAGCGGGTCAAGTTTGCGCTGGCCCTGCTAACGGATCCCCAGCTCCTCATCCTCGATGAGCCCACTGCCGGGCTTGATGTCACCGCCAGGCGCGACTTCTGGGATTCCATGCGTGCCCAGGCTGCAGGAGGACGCACCATCGTGTTCGCCACCCACTACCTGGAGGAGGCGCAGAACTTCGCGCAGCGGATAGTGCTGATAGCGAAGGGACGGATCATCGCCGATGGATCCGTTGACGAGGTGCGCCGGCTGACCAACCACCGTCGCCTCACCGCTCAGCTGCCCCCAGGCAGAGCAGAAAACCTGGTGGCAGAGCTCCGGCCGTTTCTAGGCGATGACGCGAGTCTCGACGGGACATGCCTGAACACGACTGTCATCGAATCCGATGCCCTCGCCTTGGCGCTGTTGGAGCGGGGAGCCTGGGATCTGACGGTCACCGCCGCAAACCTGGAAGAAGCCTTTTTCACCCTCACCGAGACGGAGCGACAGCCATGAACCTCGCTTATGTCCGTATCGAGCTCGCCAGGTGTTTCCGGGACGTCGGTAACCTGATGTTCACCCTCGCGCTGCCTGTCGCGATGTATCTGCTGTTTGGCAAGGCCGAGTACTCCGGCCAGCAGGTGGGACGCGGAACGATTGGCTTCTATGTCATGGCATCGATGGGCGCCTATGGTGCTGTGATCGCAGCGACAGCGATCTCGGCGCAGGCCGCCACGGAGTCCATGCTCGGCTGGGGCCGTCAACTGGCCTTGACCAGGCAGCAGCCGCTTGGTTTTGTTGCGAACAAGGTTGTGGTGGCCCTGGTAGTCGGTGCTGTCTCCTCCGGACTCGTCTTCCTGGTGGGGGCCTTCACAGGAGCGAAAGCCGAAGCCTGGTGGGTGTGGGCCGCCACCTGGGGGACCGCCATTCTGGGAGCCGTGCTGTTCGGCATCTTCGGTCTTGCGATGGCTCTGCTGCTGAGATCCGAGAGTGCCAGCAGCATCGCTAGCGGCGCCATGGTCTTCCTCGCCTTCTTCGGGAATGTGTTCCTGCCCCTTGAGGGAGTGATGCTCGATATCGCCAGGTTCACCCCCATGTACGGCTATGTTGGGTTGGTGCGCTACCCGCAGCTCGAAGGTGAGATCATTCGCGTCAATCCACCGCAGACCGATTCGGTCTGGGTTCTTTCTGGCAACTACCTGGCCTGGCTGTTGGTCTTCACTGGGCTCGCAGTGCTCGGCCAGAGACGTTCCAGGAAACGCCAGTGAAGCCGTCCAGAACATTTCCGTCGGCAGTGTGGCAGAGCTCCTCCACCGGAGTTCTGCTTGCCGCCATCTGGCTGGTCTTCCTGGCTTTCCCCGCCTTGTCGGTGTGGAATCTCGAGGATCCGTTGGCCCGGACGGTGGGAATCCTGGCCCTGGTCCTGTTCGTCCCCGCCTATCTCAGGTCCTTCACGGACATGGGAAACTATCTGGATCCACGAGAGAGACGCAGGCAGCTGTTCCGGGGCGCGCTCATACTGCTGGCGGTCGGGATCCTTTTCTGGGCGATCGGCACCAAGGCATTCAGCATGTTCCCTTTCCTGGCGGCCTTCACCAGCTATGGTCTGTGGGCCCCGGTCCGCATTCCGGCCACAATAGCCGTTGCCGGGGGCGAGATGGCGGTTATGCTCTGGGCGGGTGTGGGACTCAGCGATGGCGGTGCCATCCTCACAGTTCTGGTGGCCATCATGGGGATGATCACCGTGAAGCTGGTTGAGCATGAGGCCATCACCGCTGAGCATGAGCAGCAGCGGGCGGTCGCTGAGCAGCGAGAGCGGATGATCCGCGATGTGCACGACCTCGTCGGGCATTCCCTGACGGTCGCGAATCTCCGGCTGCAGCTGGCTGAGCGGCTGTTCGAGAGCGACCCTGGGCAGGCCAAGGCCGAGCTGGAGCAGACCCGGGCCTTCCTGACCGAGGCTCAGGAGGAGTTGCGGCTCAGCGTGACCGGAGAGTGGGAACGGCCAGTTGCGGAGGAGACCATCCGTGTTGTCAAGGTGTTGCGTTCCAGTGGGATCGAGGTGCGAGTCGAAGGCGATCCCCAAGAGGTACGGGGCCCGATCTTCCTCGTTCTCGGCTGGGTGCTGCGGGAGGCTGCCACCAACGTGCTCCGCCATGCCCATGCGACCCGCGTGGAGATCACCTTCACCAGCGGCCGGTTCTCACTGGCAGATGACGGGGATGGCTACTGTGGGGGAGAAGGCAGCGGGCTGGCCGGCATGCGGGAGCGTGTGGCGGCTGTTGGCAGCGGATTCAGTTTCGGTCCCTCCGGGCTCGGGGGATGCGAGGTGACGGTTACGTGGTGATCAGGGTACTGCTGGCTGATGACCAGACCCTGGTGCGGGGTGCGCTGGCTGCCCTGCTCGGACTGGAACCCGATATCGAGGTGGTGGCCCAGGTCGGCAGGGGAGACGAGGTGGTAGTGGCCGCCCAGGAGTCGGGGGCTGAGGTCTGCCTGATTGACATCCAGATGCCTGGCATCGATGGGATCGATGCGGCCCGCCAGGTGAGGGAATCGCTCCCTGGGGTGCGGGTTGTGATGGTGACCACCTTCGATCGTCCCGGCTACCTGAGAAGGGCTCTTGACGTCGGCGCTGTGGGGTTCGTCGTCAAAACCACCCCGGCCCCTCAGCTCGCCGAGGCGGTGCGCCGTGCTCATGCTGGGTTGCACACGGTCGACTCGCAGCTAGCCAACGAGCTGTTGTTCAGCGGTCCCAACCCCCTCACCGAGCGTGAGCAGGAAATCCTGCAGCTGGCGCGTACCGGTGAGCCGGTGGCGCGACTGGCACAACGCCTGTTCCTGTCCCCGGGAACCGTGCGCAACCATCTTTCCAGCGCCATCGGCAAGCTGGGAGCGGCGAACCGGGTGGAGGCGGCACAGTTTGCCACGGAACGCGGCTGGCTGTGACCGGCCGGCGTGGACCGGTACTACACTTCCCGCCATGGCAGGGCGGATCAACGACGAGGACATCGCGCTGGTTCGGGAGCGGTGCCGGATCGACGATGTCGTACGCGACTATGTCGCCCTGCGTTCTGCGGGCGGTGGCTCGTGGAAGGGACTGTGCCCCTTCCACGACGAGAAGACCCCGAGCTTCACAGTCACCCCGTCCCGTGGTTTCTTCTACTGCTTCGGTTGCGGAGAGGGGGGTGACGTCATCACCTTCCTGCAACGGCAGCAGAACCTCAGCTTCACTGAGGCCGTGCAAACCCTCGCCGATCGCGCCGGCATCACGCTCAGGATCACCGATGATGGCCAGGATCCTGGGCAGCCGCCGGGACAGCGCAAACGCATTCTTGAAGCGAACACAGCAGCCCAGGAGTTCTTCGCTGCCCAGCTCGCATCACCCGAGGCGATGACTGCGCGTGAATTTCTCGACCGGCGAGGCTTCGACCGGGCTGTGGCTGAGCAGTTCGTGCTTGGCTATGCCCCTCGGGGCGGGCATGCCCTCAGACAGACCCTGCGCTCGCAGGGTTTCGACGACGCCACGCTGCGCGCAGCGGGACTGATACGCGATGGCGGCCGTGATTTCTTCGTAGGAAGGCTGCTGTGGCCCATCCGGGATTCCGCCAGTGCGGTCTTGGGTTTTGGGGCGCGCCGGATCTTTGACGACGACCGGCTGCCAGCCAAATACATCAACACCCCCGAGACCCCGGTCTACAAGAAGTCGCATGTCCTCTACGGCCTGGATCTGGCGCGCCGGGCCATCGGGAGACGCTCCCAGGCCGTGGTCGTCGAGGGGTACACCGATGTGATGGCTGCCCATCTGTCCGGGGTGGACACCGCCGTCGCCAGCTGCGGGACGGCTTTCGGCGAAGACCACGCCCGCATGCTCCAACGCCTCCTAGGCAGCCATGACGGACTGCATGGGGAGGTGGTCTTCACCTTCGATGGTGACGCGGCTGGACAGAAGGCGGCGCTGAAGGTGTTCCAGGGGGACCGGAACTTCATTTCCCAAACCTATGTGGCGGTCGAGCCCTCTGGACTGGATCCATGCGACCTGTGGCTGCGCGACGGGGAAGCCGCCGTGCGGGAACTCATCGGCAGACGGATCCCCATCTATCGTTTCGTGATGTCGAACGTTCTGAAGAAATACGACCTGGAGCGCGCCGATGGGAGGCTGGGCGCGCTGCGCGAGGCCGCTGGGCTGCTCGGGGCGATCCGCGATCGCTCCATGGTGGGTGGGTACCTGCGGGAACTGTCTGACATGCTGGGCATGGACCTGGAGGATGTCCGCCACGAGGTGGCCAACCGTTCCCGCCAGGCACCCGCCTCCGGAGGCAAGGATGCCTCGACGACGCGGCCCCGGAAAGCTGACGTGGACTGGCCAGACCCCAACGACCCAGCGCTCAGGCTGGAACGCGATGCCCTCAAACTGATGCTGCAATATCCCTTCACCTTTGACGAGGCCTGGAACTCGGTTCAACCCGAGCAGTTCTCACACCCTGGCTACGCTGCGGTGTTCCGGGTGATCTCCGTCACCGAGCCCGGTGAGGGATGGGCTGAGGAACTGCGGCGCCGCGCCCCCAATGAGCTGGTGCTTCAGCTACTGGTGATGCTGATGGTCGAGCCCTTGCTCCGGCAGGCCGACGAGAGCTATTCCCTGGCCCACACGAACCGGCTACACCTGATAAGCCTGTCCCGTCAGATCAGCGACTTGAAGTCCAGGCTCCAGCGGACCGATCCACTCAAGGAGCCGGAATCCCACCAGAGCATGTTCCAGGAGGTAACGGCGCTGGAGCTGCGCCGCAAACAGCTCCTGGAACAACAGCTCTCGTGAGAGGGCCACACTAGGCAGCGGATGACAAGGCCTCGACGCGGCAGCGCTCGGCACTCAGCAGAATGCGCGCTTGGGTGAGAGCCCGTTCCTCAAGACGTTTGATGCTCGTGGCAGACATCCCAAGCAACTCCCCGGCTTGCTCACGGCTCCGGCGCGCGGTCCCGATGCCGAAGCGTAACTTCAAGACCAGGCCAGCGGTTCCCAGAAGCTCGAGGAAATCCATGGAGGAACGATCCACCGCGTCGAATCCGCCGTCACATGTGATCAGCCCTGGGGGTGCCTGGTCTAGCTCTGTGAACCTCACAGGCTGCCGGCCACCATGAGCTGTCCTCACTAGGTCGAGGCTGCCGCAGTGGGTCCTGACAGCATGATTCACGGTTCTTGAGATGTATTCATACGCGAAGGTGCTGAACCGAGTGCCCCGGCGATAATCGAAGCGCCGAATAGCCTCACCGAGTGCCAGGCAGCCTTCCTGGAACAGGTCGTCGAGGGATAACCCCGGGTGGTGCGCGGACCTGGCGGCCAGTTTCATCACGAGCCGTAGATTCGCCTGGAAGAACTGCTCTCTGGCCTGAGCTCCTGCCTGTATCACAAGCCGGAGCGCAGAGTAGGGGTAGCGGCGGTCACCGGTGACGATGAGATGTTCGGCGTACAGCCCCGCCTCGATCTGTCGTGCGAGGCTGATCTCCTCGCCGGCGCTCAACAGCGAGGCCGGGAGAACAAGCTTGGTGGTGTTCATGCTTGGAAGGCTGTCATGGGTTTCAGCGGCATGACCAGGGCCAGGGTGAGATTGGCAACAGCCGGACACGAAGTGACAACACTCGGGACCTCTGGGGAGACACCCGCTGCTGCAGGGGCAGAATTGACTCATGCAGAACCGAACTCGCCGCCTGCCGTATCGCTCAGAGGTGGAGTCTGTCGCCGGCGCTTGTGGCCGCCTACTCGGGTGGGCGGAGGGGCCAGGCGGGGTGGTAGTCCTCATGACCGGGGCGCTGGTGTCTCGTCTCGGTGGGCAGTGGCGTAGCTGGGGCTGGGAGCAGGTGCTGCGTGGCGGATGGCATGAGGAGACCTCGTCCCTGTTCTGGGAGGCCGGTGGTGAGAGCTTCGACTGTCTCCTCGACTCCCCAGGAGAGGTGCTCTCAATCTTCCGGGAACGCATCCTGGCCTCCACCGTGATGACGGTGAACCATGATCTGCCGGTGGGTGCCGTACAGATCATCGCCCGGCGCAATCTGCTGGATGGCGCTGTGACCTGGCTGGCCAGCGTCAGCGGCGGAGCCAGCCTCAAGGATTCCACGACAGCAGCCTTCGTGGTGGCGGAAACCGATCGATTACGTTCTGAGTACGAGCTTTGATGTTCTTTGGCATCGCCACCCGGTAGGTTCTTCCCCTGTGGACATCATCTTCATCAGGCACGCCGAATCCACCAACAACAAAACCTGGGCAGAGAACCGTGACGAGTCACTCCGGGTCCCCGATCCAGGACTGACTGGGCTCGGCCGCTCCCAAGCTGACGCGCTGGCCGGCTGGTTCCCGGGTTTCGCGCCGCACACCACGCATTTGTTCGCGTCGCCGTTCATACGCACTCTGGAGACCGCAGCCCCCCTGGCCAATACGCTCGACATGGACATTGTGGTAAAGCCAGACCTGATGGAACGTGGCGGGCCATTCACCGGACCGATCATGGACCAGGAGCACCATCCGGGATCTCCTCGGGCAGAGCTGCAGAGGATTTCGTCTCGTTTGAGACTGCCGGATGAGACGACAGATGACGGGTGGTGGAGCGGCCCGTTCGAGACCCTGGAGATGGCCATCGAGCGTGCCAGGAAACTGGCCGACTGGGTGCGCAGAGACTTCGAGCCTGAGGACTGCATCGTGCTCGTCAGCCATGGCGCCATTGGCTCTCTGTTCGCGACGGCCCTGTTCTGCCCAGCTGAGCTGGACAGGCGATCCGGTCAGATCATGGGGGAGACATCCAGCTGGTTTGCTCTCGACAACACATCGGTCTCCTGGTTCCGGTTGTTCCCCGGCAACGACACCGAGCTGCGCTGCTTCAACCGCATCGACCATCTCGTCCTCGCAGGGGTGAGCAGCGCGACGATGCGCCAATCGAGCTGATTGGCGTTTCCAGGCAGACCCTGCTAGAGTTTTTCCTCGCGTGGCCGGCAGGCCGCACGATCCCTGGTAGCTCAATTGGCAGAGCATTCGACTGTTAATCGAAGGGTTACTGGTTCGAGTCCAGTCCGGGGAGCAGCCAACTGGCGGAAGAAGACTTCCGCCAGTTTTTATTTTCGAGAATTAACCTTTGGCCAGGAAGCGATCCCCAACTTAACTTCCTGTGTTTTCTGGGATACCCTTCTGAGGCGCTTGGAGATACCCAGGCCGTTTTAACTGAAAAGAAAGCCAGAGGGGGAAGAGGATGGCTTTGACAAGATCCAAGACATGGCGATTGCGTGCCTTGGCTGTACTGGGGACGGGGGCTCTGCTCAGCAGTTTCTTCCCTTCCGTCTCTCATGCTGCGCCACAGCTTGAAATGCTCGTCACTGTTGACTCGGATGGCACCGAGTCCTGGGACGCCGATGATTCAGCCGGTAATGACTCCGGGCCGAACAACGGGATCGTCCGAGTCAATGACACGCTGAACTACCGCGTTCAGTACAACGTGAATGACTCTGCTGGCGCCAGCTACACCGGTAAGAACACCACTGTGAAAATCAAGCTTCCGAAGGGACTCTATGTTGAGTCCCTGCCGGGCATCTGCAAGCAGCCCGGATCGAGCTTGAACCCTGAGACGCTCCCTACCCCGACCCTGCCGTTGAAGTCCAATTCCCTGGATGAAATGCCTGAGCAGGAATTGATCTGCAACATCGGTGACAAGACCAACGCATCGGAGTCGTTCTACCTGACGGCGAAGGTGAGCAACCTGGTGGGCAACGGGACGAAGCTGGCGGTCCTAGAAGGCTCGATCAGAACGGACGATGCCTCAGAGGTGGCGGCCTCCTCCCTGCCCACCGTGACTGCATCGTCCCGCCTCAAGTGGGACATCTCCAAAAACAGCGTCGCACTGAAAGAGAACAGCGGCTACGTCTACGGTCCCACCAACTCCGAGTGCCCGTGGGACAAGAGCAGGGTCTGCAAACTCACTGCCTACACCGCGCAGCTCTCTGCTCCAGCCAGTGGCAAAGGCGCTATGCCGGCTATCGGTGACATCACCTTCACCGATGATCTGAGCCCAGCTGCCATGTATCCGCAGCTTGACGCGGGAAAGATCGCCGCCATCAATGCTGATCTGGAGAAGTATGGTAGCCGGGCCTACCCGTATGACTACTATTACATGGCCGCGGCCCCCAAGGTTGGCTTCAGAGGATCTACAGAGACTAATGCCGTGCGGGATTCAGGAAAGGTGAGCATCAATCAGGCTGGGCCTGGAACTCCTGCGGTCTTCACCGTGAGCAATGCGGATACGACTTTGAAGACCTATCCGGCTCAGGTGCTCCAGCCTTCCGGTACTGCGATCCCATCAGATGCCGCCTACGCGGTGACGACCTCCTTCATTGTCTATACGCCTGTGGACGTGATCAAGGACTTCGGGGTCTCCCGGGACAACACCTGGACTCTTGCCACCCGTAATGCCTTCACCAATCTGGGAGTGAATGGCCTTACCGCCAGTGACGTCGAGAACAGCGGAGATCAGCCTGCCTGGAATGACTACCGGACCACCACTCCCGAGGTGAGTATCGGAGCCGGCTTTTCCAAGTATTTCGCTGGAGTCCCTGGGCAGCAGGGCAACATGACTCCCGGTGAGTTCAGCCCATCAGACTCCTCCTACGGCGAGGGTCCAGCCGGTGGCGCGACCTTCCGCTCCGGCGGCATCACCGTGGCGCCAACCCAGGATGTCCAAACCCAGCTGCTTCTGGTTGGGACCAACCCGGGCTTGCCTGGGAAAGTCAGCGCCATGATGTGCGATGCCTGGGACAACACCAGGCTTCGCCTCGAATCGCGTACTGTTCCCGGATCCACTGAAGCCGCAGCGAACTTCCAACGGATCGGCAGCAACGGCTCACCGGTTTGGGTCTCCGGATATAACAACGCTCTCGTGGGTGACAAAGCCGCCTGGGCAACCCAAGCCGACCAGGTTCCAGCGATCAAGGTCCAGTACTCGGCGACCCCTGGCGGTTCCGAGGCTGCCTCGGAATGCGGGGATGATCAGGGACCGTGGTACGACTCGCCGTCGGATGTTCCCGGCAATGACTCCACTCTCGCTGCTCGCGGTGTCTATTCCGCGGTATCTCGGGTCCGGATCTACACCGTCCTGCCTGAACCAGTCGCCAAGAACGAACTGGTCGGTTCCGGCGTTCGCATGGTGGTCGGCATCTCACACGAAGTCGTCGATTCAGGCAGGGCAACTGGCGATATCCTGCCCAACTGGTCAGGCGTCAAGCGAGTGAACCTCGAGGAACTGTCCCAAGAAAACTTGCTCGCCCACAACGCCGCCTGGGGGCGCAGCAGCTACGATCCGAGTAACCATACCGGTCAGTACGGTGACCGCTTGATCCTGGCTATGGCCCAGGTCCGGGTGAACAAGCAGGTGCGTAAAGGGACTTCGGGAAGCTTCAGCTCCACACCGCCGCAAGTCACCGAGGGTGACGTGGCTCAGTTCCAGCTCTCGCCTTCACTCACATCAGCGGCCTTGGTGCCGGGCATCCTGAAGGATGTCTGGGTGGAGGACTGCCTGCCGGGGTCCCTGAACTACGCCGAGGCGTCGGTGACCCCTGAGGTGGTGTCGGCTGGATCGACGCCCAGCGATGCGAAGCGCTCAGCCTGCGCGGCAGGGGAGACCTACATCCGCTGGGTCTTCCCGAAACACGAGGTGAACCAGGCTATTCCACCCATCATCCTGACCACCGAGGTGTCACCGACCGCGAAGGACGGCGTGTACACCAACAATGTGGTCGTGTGGGCAGAGGATGATGCCTCCCCCCTGGAGAAACGCACGGATCAGGCTTCTGTGCAGCTCTCCAACCTCGCAGGCATCAAGCTTGAGAAGGTTGCCCTGACCCCTGTCGTACAGGTCAACCGTGAAGGCCAGGCCAACAATGAGCTGAACAAGTGGCGGGTTCGCATCACAAATACGTTCCCGAACCCTGATGCGCAGGCGATCAGCAATCCGGATGTGATCGACATGCTGCCACGCAACGGCCTCGATGACACCTCCTTCAACGGGACCTTCACCTTTGACGCTGCCTCCATCACCCATGGGACCGGTGCGGCCCGGATCCTGTACACCTCCGCGACAGACGTGAACCAGGACCCGAATGACGCCACGAATGGCAGCAGCGGTGCCACTGCCTGGTGTGATGCCCCCGCCGGTGGCGCTGTGGTTTCTGGCACCGGTTCCTGCCCCGCCTCGGCGGCCGAGGTCACTGCCTTGCGAATCCAGCAGCCTGGAAGCTTCGGCTCTGGTGAGTACGTCGAAATCGAGCTTTCGATGCTGGGGGTCGGCAATCTCGACGGTGATGTGTACTCCAATGTGGTGTTCGCCCGCACCGCTGGGCTCGCCCTGCCGGTGGGGCCCATCAAGCGCGCGGAGCGTGCTGTCGGCGGTGAGATCGGTGACTACACCTGGATAGACATGAACCGCAACGGAATACAGGACCAGCTCAACGGAAGTGACGAGCCGGCTGCTGAAGGTGTCAGCGTCAAGCTGACTGGCACGGATGACCTGGGCAACGCCGTGAACGCAACCACCACGACGGATGCGAAAGGCGCCTATTCCTTCCGTGGCCTCCGCGCCTCTGACGGCTCGGGGTACACCGTGACGTTCGGGTCCTATGCCGATGGGTTCACAAGCCAGACGGCAGGTTCAGACAGAGCCGTCGACTCCAACGCGGACACCACCACGGGTGCTTCTGCCCCGGTCATCCTGGAGAAAGGAGCCAAGGACAACACCATCGACGCGGGCTATGTCGCCAGCGGCAGCCTCACCGTCACCAAACAGGTCTCTGGACAGGGTGTGGTTCCCTTCGCAGAAGGCGGCACCTTCACATTCAAAGCTGTTTGCACCTTGGAGGGCACTGAGGTCCTGAACAAACAGGACATCACCGTTACCATCCCCAAGGGGGCAACCAGCGCGGACAGCGAGACCATGAATGGAATCCCCGCGGGAAGCAGCTGCGTGGTCACTGAGACCGCCGCTTCCGGCTCTGATCCTGCCGCCCAGCTGCCGTCCACGACGGTGACGATCGGCTGGGACGCGGGTGCCAAGGCTGGGCAGGCGGTCAAGGCATCGCTCACCAACTACTACTCGGCAGGTATCGTCAAGGTGTCGAAGTCGCTGGAAGGTGACGAGCGGGCCGTGGCGAATGCCGCAGACACCGAGTTCACCGTCCAGGTCACTTGTCAGGTCCCTGATGCCAGTGGCGCAGCCGGGGCGACGGTCTTCAGCGGAGACGTGAAGCTGAAGGGCGGCCAGACTGTGACCGCGAAGGGGCCTGACGGTAACGACGTTAAACTTCCGCTGGGGGCCCGCTGTTTCGGTCAGGAGACTGGAACCGGCGGTGCGGCCAGCCACAGCGTGACTCCCAGCACCTGGGCAGACGGCGTGGTCGTTGACACCGGCGATCCAGACGCACTGGACGAGCTCCAGATCTCGGCTACCAACACCTTCCGCAACCCAGCCAAGGTGGAGCTGAGCAAGGAACTGGTGTCAGCAGAGCAGAACGGTGGCGACCTCACCGTGACGTACAAGGTGACGGTCAAAAATACTGGGACGTTGGATTCCACTTATGATCTGACGGACGAACTGAAGTACGGGGAGGGCATCAGCGTCAAAGAGGTTTCCGTCACCTCAGTGGAGCCCACTGGCATCACTCCCAATCCGGCTTTCGACGGTGTGGCCGACACCATGCTCGTCACCGGCCAGGAGATCAGCGGAGGAGCTGTACACACGTACACCATTCAAGTCAGGGGAACCGCGGCCTTCAATGTTTCGGCCACCGCCGCTGACTGCACACTGGACGGCGGGGAGAAGGGCACCGGGCTGCTCAACGAGGCACAGGCTGCCTGGAACGGAGAGACGCTGAAGGGCGAGGCCTGCGGCTCCGTCACCCCGCCTCCCGCGCCTACCGGTGAGCTGACCGTTGTCAAGAAGATCGACGGCGACGCTGAAGCCGTCGAGGCCGCGCAGGGTAAGCAGTTCAAGGTCAACGTGGTCTGCCAGACCGAGAATGCCGCAGGCGAACGCACCGAGGTGTTCAACGGCGAGGTCGCGGTCACCGGGGCCGAGACCAAGAAGGTGCTTGATGACGCCGGCAGTCCCGCGAAGATCCCCTACGGCGCACACTGCTTCGGGACGGAGACGGACAACGGTGGGGCTGCAGAGTCGAAGGTCGACTATGACTCCTACGACAACGCGGCAGTCGTCGGTGGTACCCACACCGGTGAGGTGAGCCAGCTCACGCTCACGGCCACCAACACCTTCCGCAACCCACCCGCTCTCAGTATCACCAAGGAGATCGTGGGAAGCGAGCAGAATGGTGTGGACCTGACCACCACCTACCGGATCGTGGTTTCAAACAGCGGATCGCTGGCAGGCACCTATGATCTGGCCGACAACCTCTCCTATGGTGATGGGATCTCTGTGGTGGAGGCATCCGTCGCCTCGGTGGATCCCAGCTCGGTCGCAGTGAACTCCGGCTTCAACGGCACCACCGACAAGATGCTTACCAAAGGTCAGAACATCGATGGGGGTGCCTCGCACACCTTCACCGTCAAGGTGCAGGGCAAGGCCGTAGTTGGCATCACCGCGACCGCCGCGGACTGCACGATTGATGAGGGGGAGACCGGAACAGGTCGTTTGAACAAGGCGACCATGACCTTCGATGGCAAGGAACAGACAGCCGAGGCGTGCGCTCCCGTCACTCCGCCGCCGTCACCGTCGGAGTCGCCAACCCCCACGCCGTCGCCGACCCCTCAGCAGTCGCTGACGCCCACGCCGTCGCCGACGCCTCCGGTTGTGATCAGACCGAAGCTGCCTAAGACCGGGCAGCAGTGACAGACTGAGCCAGGACTGGTGAAGACCGCTCTGGGGCGACCAATGGTCGCCCCAGAGCGGTCTTCGTACTATGCTGCCCAATCACCCAGTGCGCCCTCAAGGGCACCTAATGCAGACTCAATCAACGGCCATCTTTCGTCCTTAGGGCACCCCCTTTCGACCCAGCGCAGGCAGGCGGCATCGATGAACCCAAGGTAACCCCATAGGGCGTAGGTATGACGTGGCTGCCTGCTCGGGGGGAGCAGATCCTCTAAATGTTTGATGTATTTCCTGCGGGCCTGAGAACGTAGCGTTGCAGCGGCTTGCGGCTCACCACCTGGTTGTCTTAGCGGTAGTGCCCAGGCCTCGGGATGGCTGGCGATGTGGTCAAGGTAGACGATGCTGGCTACCTGGACCTGATCGCGGACAGGGGTCCCCGCAGGAAGCTCTGCCAGTGCATCTGCTTGTTTGGTCATCAGGTTTGTGATGGCCAAGCGCACCACTTCAGCGTAGAGGCTTTCCTTGCCGTCGAAATAGCGGTAGACCAGGGCGCTCGATGCTTCCACGCTGTCGGCGATAGAAGAGATCGTCACCTCGTTGTAGGGCTGGGCTGCGAATGTCTTGGCTGCCATTTCCAGGATCGCAGTGCGACGCGAGCTGGGGTCGAGTCTCCGGCGGGGCTTGCGGTCGGTACGTGCCATGTTGCTTACCCTATCCCTAGTGATGTACGTTCACTAAGGATTAGTGATCTTGATTCAGTAGGAGTGTGTCATGGAGTGGATTGATCATGCGATCTGGTGGCAGGTCTACCCCCTGGGGTTCTGCGGAGCCCCGATCCGGGAGGAAGACCCAGCCCCGGCGCCGAGAATGCGCAAGCTGCTCGCATGGCTCGACTATGCCATCGAACTGGGAGCATCTGGCCTGCTGTTGGGACCGGTATTCGCTTCGCAGACGCATGGCTATGACACGACCGACCAGTTTCGGATTGACCCACGCCTGGGTGGGGAGGAAACTTTTGAAGCTTTGGTTTCTGCTTGTAAGAAACGTGGCCTGCGCATCCTCTTGGATGGAGTGTTCAGCCACGTTGGAGCACAACACCCCGGTGTTGTTCGTGCTCTACAGGAGGGCAAGGAAGACCCTGCGGCCGAGCTGTTCGATATCGACTGGACCTCAGGAAGACCTGTTCCTCGAGTCTTCGAAGGTCATTCCTCACTTGTGCGGCTGAACCACGCTGGTGAACAGGCAGCGGATTATACCGTCGCTGTCATGAAACACTGGTTGGAACGCGGGATCGACGGATGGCGGCTCGATGCCGCCTATTCCATCAGTCCCGACTTCTGGGCGCGGGTCCTGCCGGTAGTGCGCGCTGATTACCCCGATGCCTGGTTCCTGGGAGAGGTCATCCACGGCGACTACTCCAAGTTCGTCGCTGAATCGAGTGTCGATTCGGTGACGCAGTACGAGTTGTGGAAGGCAATCTGGTCCAGCATCAGGGATCGGAACCTCTTTGAACTCGACTGGGCGCTGAAACGTCACAATGAGTTTCTGGCGAACTTCACGCCACACACGTTCGTCGGAAACCACGATGTCACTCGGATAGCCAGTGTGATCGGGGCGGATGGGGCAGTCAGCGCGGTGGCGATCCTTCTCACGCTCGGTGGAGTGCCTTCTATCTACTACGGGGATGAGCAGGGTTTCATTGGAATCAAGGAGGAATGTCTTGGGGGAGACGACGCTATCCGCCCTGGCATGCCCGACGATCCTTCGCTGTTGGCGCCCTGGGGGGAGAACATCTACCGGGCTCACCAGGAGCTGATAGGGCTGCGTCGCCGTCATCCTTGGCTGGTCACCGCAGCGAGTGAGATGTCTGAACTCGACAACACCCGGTGCGTGTACAGGGCTATTTCAAAGGACCGTGTTCATCAGCTCACAGTCGAAATCAGTCTTGTAAATAAGCCAGCCGTCGTCATCCTGGATGCAGCGGGGCAAGTTCTATGGCAGCAGTACTGATAGCGGCAGGTGCCTCGGGTGATTGGTGGGGCGTGCGGGGCTCGAACCCGCGACCCAGGGATTATGAGTCCCTTGCTCTGACCGGCTGAGCTAACGCCCCGAGCGGGGACAAGTGTAGCGGGGATGCTCATGCCGCGCGCGCAGCGTCACCACAGGCTTCCCACAGGGCGGTTCGCGAGGGTGTCTGGCATGACGAAATCACGACCCGCACCGCGCCTGTCCCGCCGAGCCCTCATCACCGGTTCCGCGGGTGCTGTGGGAGTTGCCGCCGTGGGCGGCACGGCCTGGGCCCTCGACCGTTACCTGATCGAGCATGCCGATGTCACCTCCGCCTCTGACTATCAGGGACTGCCAGGTACCCAGAACAGCGGTTCCGCCACGACCGGCGCCACCTCTGCCGGGGATGGGGTCATTGATGGCACGACCTACACCTCCAGCGACCGGCAGATCACGATAACGTCCTATTCCTCCGGGTCCGGGAATTCAGCCATGGCCTGGTTCGTGGCTGATGTGAGGCTGAATGATGTCACCGCTGTACGCAATGCCTTCGCGAAGAACACGTTCGGCACCAACATCATCGAGTACCCGACGGCAATTGCCCAAAGCGCTGGGGCGCTGTTTGCCATCAACGGCGACTACTACGGGTTCCGTGACACCGGGATCATTATCCGCGATGGTGTCGCGTTCCGGGATGAACCGGCCCGGCAGGGACTGGCGATCATGCGCGACGGCTCCATGATCAGCTATGACGAGACCGCGACCAATGCCGCAAAGCTGATCTCCGACGGCGCCTGGCAGACGCTTTCCTTCGGTCCCACGCTCGTCGACGGGGGAGCAGCCGTCTCCGGCATCGACCAGCTTGAGATCGACACCAACTTCGGCAACCACTCCATCCAGGGCACCCAGCCCAGGACCGGACTGGGGATGATCGCCGCCAATCACTTCGTCTTCATCGTGGTCGACGGACGGGCCTCTGGCTACAGCAACGGAGTCACCATGACCGGCTTCGCCCAGCTGTTCGTGGAGCTGGGCGCACAGGTGGCCTACAACCTCGACGGCGGTGGCTCCTCCCAGATGGTCTTCAACGGATCCCTCGTCAACAACCCGCTCGGCAAGAACAGGGAACGCGGCACCAGCGACATCCTGTGGATTGGAAAGTGACACCATGCTCGTCCTCATTCCCGCCTATGAGCCCGGAGACTCACTCATCTCGCTCATCCGTGAGTTGCGGTCCCAGCCATCCGTTCCCGACGTGTTGGTCGTAGATGACGGCTCCGGTCCTGACTTCGACGAAATCTTCGCACTGGCGCGCATCCATGGCGCCACCGTGCACCGCTACCCAGTCAACCGGGGAAAAGGCCACGCGTTGAAAACCGGGTTCGCCATCGCGAGGAGACACTACCTGGGTGAGGCGGTCGTCTGCGCCGACTCGGATGGGCAGCACAAAGTACCCGACATCATGCGTGTGGCTCATGAGGTGGATGTTGAATCCCGCGAGATGGTGCTGGGGGGACGCCGTTTCACGGGTCAGGTGCCACTGCGCAGCGCCGTCGGGAACAAGGTGACCTCCTGGCTGTTCAAGACTCTGACCGGCATCAGGGTCGGTGACACCCAGACCGGGTTACGTGCCTATCCGCCAGGCTTGCTCGTCTGGCTGGAAGGCATTGCCGGGGAACGATTCGAGTACGAGCTGTCGCTGTTGCTCCAGGCCAGGCAGGCTGGGATAGGAATCCGGGAGATCGAGATCGAGACTGTCTATCTGCACGGCAACAAGAGCTCTCACTTCCGCCCGGTCCAGGACTCGTGGCGGGTCTACCGTCCCCTGCTGGCCTTTGCCGGGTCGTCGCTGGCAGGCTTCGCCGTCGACTTCGTGGCCCTGCTGGTACTGATGGCGGTGACCCACAATCTCCTAGCCAGCGTGATTGCCGCCCGGGTGCTGTCAGCCACCGTCAACTATCTTCTCAACCGGCATGCGGTGTTCCGCGACGGCGACCGCAGCACTCCGTTGCGGTACGCGGCCCTGGCGTGCGGGATCCTGGCCGCCAACTATGTGCTGTTGCGGACCCTGTCCATGCTGATGCCGCTGGTCCTGGCGAAGTTGGTGACGGAGGTGACACTCTTCGTCGTCAGTTTCGCAGCCCAGCGTGCCCTGGTGTTCACTCACAAGAGGGCAGAAGCCCGCGGCTGGCACCTGGTCACCCGATAGGTTGAGTTTCATGCGTACCCCCACTTCTCTCGATGCCGTCGCCGAAGCCCATGTCGACGCTCTCGCGTCTCATAACCCGCTCAACGCCACCTGGTGCGGCCTGCCCGGGCATGACCACGAAACTGCCCGACTTCTCGCCGGAAGCCACCGGCCGCTGGGCTGACGAACTGCGTAGGACACTCCATCTGGTCAGGGAGGCGCCGAAGGTGGATGAGGCTGACGAGGTCACCGCTGCGGCCATGACCGAGCGGCTCGGGCTAGAGCTGGAAAGCATCGAAGCCGGGGACCAACTGGCCGCGGTCAACAACATCGACTCACCCATCCAGTGGCTGCGGGACATCTTCGACCTGATGCCCACGAAGACCGATAGCGACTGGGCCAACGTGGCCTCCCGTATGGCGGCTATGTCCGAGGCCCTGGACGGCTACATCGAGTCCCTGCGGGAGGGGATCAGCCGGGGTATTGTCCCGGCTCGCCGCGCCGTGGTCGATGCCGCGGCCCAGGCCGCAGCTCTGTCAGGTCAGGATTCGCGATTCCGTGGGCTGGCGGCCGGTTCCGGACGCAGCGGAGCACTCAGAGGTGAGCTGGAACGTGCGGCCGGAATCGCCGCGGAGGCCTTCGGGAACCTGGGGCGGTTCCTTACAACGGAGCTGGCTCCCGCTGCGCGTAAGGCCGATGCTGTGGGGCGCGAACGCTACCAGCGGGCCTCCAGGGAGTTCCTCGGCGCGAGGATCGACTTCGATGAGACCTACGAATGGGGGGGGTGGAATCCCTCGCCGCGATCGCTGCGGAACAGGAGGCTCTCGCCAGGGAGATCGCCGGTTCCTCGGCTACCGTCGCCGACGCGATCGCCCAGCTGAACGCCGACCCCGCCAACCTGATCCATGGCACCGACGCGCTGCGTGACTGGATGCAGCGCACCGCCGACGAGGCCATCTCAGCCCTTGATGGAAGATACTTCACCCTCGACCCACGGGTGCGCACTATTGAAGGCATGATCGCGCCCTCGGCTACTGGCGGTATCTACTACACGGGTCCGTCGGCTGATTTCTCCCGTCCTGGCCGCATGTGGTGGTCCGTGCCGGAAGGGGTGACGGAGTTCACCACCTGGCAGGAGAAGACCACCGTTCACCACGAGGGTGTGCCTGGGCATCACCTGCAGGTCGGCCAGGCTGTCGCCCAGGCAGAAAATCTCAACCGGTGGCGTTCCCTGGTGTGCTGGGTCTCCGGGCATGGCGAGGGATGGGCGCTCTACGCGGAACGGCTCATGGACGAGTTCGGCTTCCTGAATCCGGGGGAGCGCCTCGGCATGCTCGACGGACAGCGGCTGCGCGCCACCCGCGTCGTCCTGGACCTGGGGATTCATCTCGGTAAACCCGCCTTCGAACGCTATGGCGGCGGCATCTGGGACTACGACAAGTGCTGGCAGCTGCTGCGAGACAACGTAGCGATGGAGGAGAACCAGCTGCGCTTCGAGTTCCACCGTTACCTCAGCTGGCCGGGGCAGGCCCCCAGCTACCGAATCGGCCAGCGGATCTGGGAGGAGCTGCGCGACGACGCTGCCTCACGCGCGGGAGCGGATTTCGATCTGCGCGACTTCCATGACCGTGCCCTGGCAGTCGCGTCGCTGCCGCTGGACGTGCTGCGCCAGGTGCTGGCCCGGTAGTCTGGCCCAGTGCTGACGATGCAAGATGCCCTCCGGATCCTGTCCGACTACTGGACCTCGCGCGGCTGCCTAACGTGGCAGCCGTTCAACACGGAGGTGGGGGCTGGCACCATGAACCCCGCCACTGTGCTGCGGGTGCTGGGACCGGAGCCGTGGGATGTCGCCTATGTCGAGCCGTCGGTGCGACCCGACGACTCCCGCTACGGTGAAAACCCCAACCGGTTGCAGACCCACACCCAGTTCCAGGTGATCCTGAAGCCAGAACCTGGCAACCCGCAGGAGCTGTACCTCGGGTCATTGGAAGCGCTCGGCATCGACCTCGATGCCCATGACGTGCGTTTCGTCGAGGACAACTGGGCCCAGCCAGCGATCGGAGCATGGGGGCTTGGCTGGGAGGTGTGGCTGGATGGCATGGAGATCACGCAGTTCACCTATTTCCAGCAAGTCGGCGGACAGGATCTGGGGCCGATCCCGGTTGAACTGACCTACGGCATGGAGCGCATCCTGATGGCGCAGCAGGGCGTCACGCATTTCAAGGACATCGCATACGCGCGCAAGGCCGACGGCAGCATCGTCACCTACGGTGAGGCCTTCGGCCAGCAGGAGTACGAGATGAGCCGCTACTACCTGGATGATGCCGATATTGAGGCCAACCGGCGGCTCTACGAGGCCTATGTCTCGGAGGCGACCCGCATGGTCGAGGCCCGGCTGCCGGTGCCCGCCCACACCTACATCCTGAAGTCGAGCCACGCCTTCAACATCCTCGATGCCCGCGGCGCCATCTCCACCACAGAGCGTGCCCAGGCCTTCAGCACCATGCGCCGCCTGATGCGTGACACCGCCGCGCTGTGGGTGGAGAGGCGGGAAGAGCTCGGATTCCCGCTGCTCAAGTCCGCAGGGCAGACCTCGGGCGGCCATGAACCCATGGCCGAGGAACCCGGTACCAGTCAGCCCCAGAGTTTTGTGCTGGAGATCGGGCTTGAAGAGCTGCCCCCGCATGTTGTCGCCCCCACGGTACGGGCTGTGCGAGATGCGGTCACTGCCGGGCTCGCGGCCTCACGCCTGAGCCACGGTGAGATCACCGTCGAGGGTACGCCCCGGCGTATCGTGGCCACCGTCGCGGAGGTCGCTGCCCACGAACCCGATGCCACAAACCTGCGGAAGGGACCGAAGTGGGCTGCCTCCTTCGACGCCGACGGCAACCCTGCCAAACCGCTGCAGGGTTTCATGCGTGGCCAGGGCGTCTGTCTGGAGCAGGTCATTAAGGCTGAGGTGAACGGTGCCGAGCATGCCTGTGTCGCCGTCGAATCGCCTGGCAAGAGTGCTCTTGAGGTGCTGAGGGGCGTCGTCGAGGACTGCGTCTTGGGGCTGCGTGCTGAGAAGAACATGCGCTGGTGCGATCCGAAACTGTCCTTCTCCCGGGCCATTCGCTGGCTAGTTGCTCTCTGGGGCAACCAGATGGTTCCGGCCCGCATCTCGGAGATCGCCGCAGGCCGGAAGACCTATCTGCAACGCACCACCGCAGCCTCCGCTGACAGCAGGACGCGCAGCGATGGCATCCCAGTCGGATTCCACGAGGTAGCGTCCGCCGATGATCTGCTGCCCTTGCTCAGTGCAGGCCGGATCGTGCTTGACTTCTCGCAGCGGCGGGCCGCTGTTGTCGAGCAGGCCGGGAAGCTGGCCGCGAGCGTGGGAGGGGCCATCGACTTCGCAGACAATCCAGCGCTCGTGGATGAGATCGCCAATCTGGTGGAGGAACCCGTCGGGGTGCTCGGCGGTTTCGATGAGCGCTATCTGGAGTTGCCGGACCAGATCCTGATTTCCGTCATGGCCAAGCATCAGCGCTACCTCCCGGTCCGGGACGCCGATGGGAAGCTGCTTCCCTATTTCGTCACCATGGCCAACGGCATATGCGACGCAGCCGTGGTCGCAGCCGGTAATGAATCAGTGCTCCGGGCACGCTACGAGGATTCCCTGTTCTTTTGGAACCAGGATCTTGAGGCCGACTCTGTCGAGGAATTCGTACCAGGCCTGGAGAAGCTGACCTTTGAGAATCGTCTCGGTTCCATGGGGCAGCGGGCTCGCCGCATCGCGGCCGTAGCTTCCACGCTGGGGGAAGGCCTGCACCTAAACGCCGACCAGGCGGCTACTCTTACACGAGCGGGTGCGCTTGCCAAGTACGACCTCGCCACGAACCTTGTCACCGAGATGACCAGCCTGGCTGGTTTCGTGGCGCGTGAGTATGCGCTCCGCAAAGGTGAGCCGCAGGCGGTTGCTGACGCTCTGCGCGAGATGGAGCAGCCCCACACCTCGGCCGATGCGGTTCCGGCCTCGCTGCCAGGCGCGCTGCTGGCTCTCGGAGATCGCTTCGACCTGCTGATGGCCATGTTTGCTCTCGGCGCGAAGCCGTCCGGTTCCTCCGACCCCTACGGGTTGCGCCGGGCGGCGCTCGGTGTTGCCCGCATCCTGCGCGAGGTCCCCGGACTGGCTGGCATCGGTGTTCGTGACTGCCTACTGTCAGCAGCCGCGGCATTGAGGAACCAGGGCATCGAGGTCTCAGACGAGGCGGTGAGCGCGGCTGAGGAGTTCATCACCGGCCGCTACGCGCAGCTGATGCGCGATGAGGGACACTCGGCTGACCTGGTGGCTGCTGTCCTGCCCTCGGCCACCCGCCCGGCGGACGCGGATGCGAAGATCCGTGACCTGGAGGTCCTGACCGGGGACGCCGGCTGGCGGGTTGTCGTGGAAGCTGTGGTGAGGATCAACCGCATAGTGCCGACGGGCACGCCGGTGGGCTTCGATGCTGCTGTCCTGGTCGACGACGCGGAGAAAGACCTAGCCCAGATCATTTCAGGCAGGGAGCCTGGCTTGTCTGTCTCCGGTTTCGCGAAGTCCGCACAGGAGCTGGTGAAGCCTATAGCCCGATTCTTCGACGAGACCCTCGTGATGGCAAAGGACCCCAGTCTGCGAGCGGCCCGTCTCGGCCTGCTGGCCACCGTCCAGTCACTGGCACCGGCTGGCCTGGACTGGGTTGCCATCGATGCGGCCACGAAGTGACCTCATCAACGCAGCTGCTCCGCCAGCGCCTCGGCTGATTCCCGTAAGAATTCATCCGCCCGGGCCATGGCCTCGGTCAGGGGGATTCCTGGCGGGGTGATGGCCTGAGCGGACCGGATGCCCAGGTGGGCGTACTCGGGCTCGAGTCCCTCGGCGACGCGACCAGCGAGAACGTGTACCGGTACCCCAGCGGCCCGGGCGCGGGCTGCCACGCCGTGAATCACTTTGCCGCGCAGCGACTGTGAGTCGAAGCTTCCTTCTCCGGTGACCACAGCATCGGCATCTGCCAGGAGGTCTTCAAAGCCAGCGGTCTCCAGCACCACGTCGATGCCGCTGCGCAGTCCGGCTCCGAGGAAGGCCACCAAGCCGGCTCCCATCCCTCCGGCGGCGCCTGCGCCGGCGAGGTGCTCGACCTCCACACCAAGATCGCTGCGGATCACCTCCGCCAGGTGGGCGAGTCCCGCATCCAGCACCGCGATCGCCTCAAGGTCGGCTCCTTTCTGGGGACCGAAGACGTAAGACGCCCCCTCGGGGCCGGTCAGAGGATTGTCGACATCACACATCGCTGTAATCTGCGCCCGTGCCAGGGCTGGCTCAAGTCCTGTCACATCTACCCGCGAGATCCGGTGGAGGCTCGACCCGACAGGAACGAACTCGGCTCCGTCCGCATCCAGGAAACGCACCCCGCAGGCTGCCGCCGCTCCGCACCCGCCGTCGTTGCTGGCCGAGCCACCAAGCCCGACCACAATCTCATCACTTCCCTCATGGACCGCGGCCAGGAGCTGCTCACCCACCCCGAAGGTTGTGGCCTCGCCAGCGCGGCGATCGTCGCCGACCAGGGGCAGGCCAGCAGCCTGGGCCAGTTCGATGACCGCTGTCCCGCCCGGAAGCACACCCCGTATGGCGCAGACCCGGTTTCCATAGGGACCCTGGACGATGTCAGTGCGGGGCTCTCCGCCGGCGGCCAGCAGCATCGCCTCCACCGTGCCCTCACCGCCGTCGGCGACGGGAACCTGCACCACGGAGTGCCCTCGTCGTTTGAGACGGTCTGTGATGATCCCGCAGACCTGCAGTGAGCTGAGTGACCCTTTGAATGAGTCCGGGACGACGATGATCCGCATGACTCAATTATCCAGCAGAAGCTGGATCTGCTTCCCGACAGCACCGTCGTAGTGGTTGCCGAGCTGGGTGAACTCCCGGCCGAGCAGGCAGGGATCCGCCCCCGCCATGACATAGCCGTGACCCACCAGCTCCAGCATCCCCAGATCATTGTGCATGTCACCGAACGCGACTGTCTCGGCTGGGTCGATGTCCAGCTTCTCCAGTAGCCTCGCCAGGGCCGTGCCCTTGGTGACACCGGGGGCTGACAACTCGACGGTCCCGCATGCATCATGCCAGGAGAAGGTGCTTTGGAGCGTCTCGCCTGCCGTGGCGAGGGCGATGGGGGCGAACGCGTGGGTGCCTGCGTGACGAGTGCGGGCCAGCACTTTGACGACGGGGCCGAGCCTGAGCAGTTCCTCAAGGGGAGCCTCATGCTCGGTTGCGGAGAAAACCCCCACTGGATAGTCCGGTTCACGTCCCCACCCGTACTCGTATTCTACCGCGAAGGCGGTCTCAAGTTCCGGCGGCAGCGCTGCCGCGAAAGCTAGGGCGCTCTCCGGCTTCACCGGGTGGAGATGATCAGGATGCGATGCGGCCAGCCGGCTGGTGACGGCGCCGTTGCTGGAGATCACCACCGGGTCTAGGTCCCGCAGCTTCTGCAGCCCGTCGAGCCAGCGCCGGGGGCGTCCTGTGGCCACCACGAAGATGACGCCCTCCTGGATGGCCCGTCGCGCTGCCGCCAGGTTCGACGGAAGGAGAGCTGCGCCTGTCCCAAGAAAGGTGCCGTCCAGGTCCGTGGCGATCAGGGCTGGTTTCATGCCATCAGGCTACCGGCGTTCACCGGGGTCACCTGCCGGGCCGGCTGCTCTGTCGATCCGCACCGGGCTGCCCGCCGCCCGGGCCGGAACCCATGCCGGTCGCCTACTGGTTGGCGGTGACTGTGCCTGCCGATTTGCCGCCCAGCAGGATCTCGTAGGTGCTTTCCGCCGAGATGGAGGGACCGGAGTACAGCACCGAGGAGTACTGCTTGGAGGAGGCCTGGGTGGCTATCACGTTCCCGCTGGAATCCGCGATGGAGACCTCACCGGTGGAGCTGCCGTTCAGGTTCGTGAACACGAATGCTTGGGTGGAGTTCTCTGAGGGGGACTCGGCCATGCCGGAAGTCCCGATCGCCCAAAGCTCGCCGCCGGTGACGGTCAACCCCGACTGCACGTCGACCGAGCCGTTTCCCCCCCACGGTGGGTCCGAGGATCACGACGCTGCCCCCCGAGATCGTCCCGGCCGCGTTGGAATCGAGCCCGTCGCCCTCCGAATCGATCGTGACGGCGCCGCCGGCGATGGTGAAGCCCTGCGGGTTGTCGCCGGAGATGTTGATGCCGTCGTCGCTGCTGGTCAGCCGGGTCTGGCCTCCCGAGATCACGAGGGTCTGGGCCTCGACGGCCTCCAGGGAGTTGGAGACGGTGACGGCACCTCCCGATATCGCGACGTCGTTGAACCCTTTGATGCCGTCATCCCCGGATGTGATGTTGACAGTTCCGTTCTCGATCAGGACGTAGCCACGGTCGGCGTTGGTCTCGTTGTCGGACTTGATGCCGTCCCCGGTGGCCTCCACATTGACGGTTCCGCCCGAGACGATGACGTAGTCCTTTCCCCGGATGCCATCATCTGCCGCCTTGACCGTGACGTTGCCGCCCGCGATGACGAGCCCGTCCGCGGAGTTGATCGCGTCGTTGTTGTTGCCCGTGACGCTCAGCGACCCGTTCCCGGCGATGCTGAGGTCGCTGGCCGAGTCAACGGCCGATGACGGGGCCTCGCTGGAGGTGTCTGCGTAGGTGTCCGCGTCGGAAATCGTGTTCTCGGTGCCGTCGGCGAGGATCAGGGTCACCTCGTCCGCGGCCGTGACGACCATCGGGGAACCCGACGGGTTGGTCAGCTCGACGCCGTTCAGGATCAGCTTCACGTCCTGGGAGTCGGCGTTGACGATCACCTGCCCCGTCAGGGAACCGGCAAGACGGTAGGTTCCCGCGGATGTGATCGTTACGGTTGAGCCGTCGACCGTGACCCCGCCGCCCGAGGCGGTGGCCGAGGATCCGTTCAGAGTGATCTGGGTGACGGAGGACACGTCGTAATCGGAGTCGTCCTGGGAGTAGTGGGATTCCTGGTTCTCGGAGAGCAGGGCGGTCAGGGCCTCGCTGCTTCCGCTGTTGCCGGTGGCGGTGGAACGGGTCGCGGTCTGTCCGGAGGCGTCGGTGAGCGTGGTGGCCGAGGAGCAGCCGGCGAGGACGGCGACTGCCGCGAGAGAGGCGAGTCCGAGTTTGAGCTTTCGCATTTTCATAGTCGGTCCTTCGGTGGTCTCGTTTGTCAGAAGTGTCGGTTCAGGACCCGGCGCCAGCGGTTCGCGGGCAGTTCGGGGTGCAGGGCGGCGAGACCAGTGGCGTATTTGGAGATCCGTTGTGGGCGGTAGCTGTGGTACCAGAGGGTCCGGTCCGCGGAACTGGGAGCCGACCCCGCCTTGGTCTCGATGATCGCCAGCCGGGGAGCCCGCAGGCTGTGGCCGTTCTCCTTCCAGACGAGTTCCCGGTCCAGGGTGAGCCGGGCCCGGCCATCGGCGGCGAGCAGCGTGGTGCGCAGGTAACTGGTTTCCAGGCTCGGTCCCAGCCACTGCGGGCGGATGCCGCGGATCCCCCCGGTGGCAAGGCGGCCGCTGATGAAGCCGTACTGTTCGGGCGCGATCTCGAACAGTGCAGAAGGATCGTGGGGGATGCGTTCCTTGACGGTGTTTCCGCCGCGCCGGGTCTTGACCTCCAGGAAGGCCTCGCCCGAGTCCCGGTAGTGACGGACCCTCACCTTGAACCGGTGCGGGCGGCCCCTCGCGGCCAGCAGGTAGGAGTCGCGTGCCGTGGTGTCGAAGTAGACGGATGTGTACCCGAACTCCGTTCTTCCCCCGATGTTCAGGACCCTGGTGCCGGTCGGCAGGCAATCGAGTATCGCCTCGGCGGCGCGCTGGTGCAGCGGATACTTGCGGTCCACCCGGCTCATGAACTCCGCGGCCGCGTTGAGTTCGTCGAGGTGAACCGGGGCGAGATCGCTCAGGCTCATCGCAGCACCTCCACCTTCTCGATGACCGGGAGACCGGCTCCCGGGGCGTAGCGAACCTCGACGAGGGTGGTGTCAGCGACGAAGTCGAGGCGCTGGACGTTCACCCCGAGCACTCGGCCCCCGAGACGGGTCGCCAGTTCGTAGCGGAGTTCCTCGGGATCGGTGATCGCCCGGTCGAGGTTGACGACCTCGCGTTTGACCCCCGTCCGGAACCGGGAGGAGTCGGCCAGAGCCAGGACGACCACGATTAGGGCCATCGTCGCGTAGGTGGTGGTGGAGCCCCCGAGCCCGCCCAGCAAACCGAGGGCGAGCGAACTGAAATAGTAGGCCACCTCGTGCTGGGCCAGTTCATCGGACCGGAGCCGGATGATCGACAGCACCCCGAACAGGCCCAGGCCGAGTCCTGCCGCGACGGTGCTGTTCAGCAGCCCGATGGAAACCGCCATGACGCCGATGTTGACGCCCAGATAGGCGACCGCCAGATCGCGGCGGTGATGCCGTGGCAGGTAGATGGCGAAGACGAGGACACAGATTGCGACGATGTTGGCTAGTGGCGTGGCGTTGAGGTGAGTTTACGTTTGCGGTTGATTTTGGCGAGGATTTCGTCTGGGGTTTTGGTCCAGATGAACGGGTGTTT
>ERZ773056.59-NODE-59-length-49982-cov-16.131272_pt1 | contig 49982 bp, 59 predicted proteins | sample MGYA00580857_ERZ773056 | MGnify/ENA primary metagenome ERZ773056 (study PRJEB29015, sample SAMEA2737996) | human oral metagenome | biome: human oral; feature: human-associated habitat; material: dental | place: China | collected 2114 ... | reverse complement strand
CCTTGATATAGGAGGCGAATCATGGTAGTATGTAAGTGCTTAGGGCATGATTCGCTCATGTTCTGCCGCTCTCTCTGTTGGCGCAGAGGGGGCGGTTTTTATTCTCGTTATTTTTCTTTTTACAAAAAATATGCGCTTTTACTTGTGATTTTTGTGGAAAAGTGTCAAATTACTTTCAACACTATGTTTGAAAGTAGATGAATGCAATGTGAGGATTCTTCACATTGCATTTTTTGTTGTAAGAAGGCTCCTAAATATATTTCTCGGTTACCTTAGGCGGATATAACTGTTGCTTTAGCTCGGAAATTTCGTTTTTAAGCTCTCGTATTTCATCTTCGTAAGATTGGCTTGTTCTAATATCTTTTGGCTTCTTGTAATAATACATATATAAGCGCTTTTCGTTATCCCGTTCGCGTAATTGTGTATCTACGCTTGGGAAAGAGGCTCTTAACCATTCCAAATCTGCTGAAGCACTTTGATTATCTTCATAGTTTCTCTGTAACGCATCATATTCTTCTTGTAGTGATTCATATTTTTCTGATTGAATCTTACATATTGTTCCTAGTGATTTAGAAATTCCCATTCTCCCAAGATCAACTAGTATTCCGAGTATAGTGCTGGCAGCGGCCATACTGATTGCATCGTCTATTTCAGAAAAGAATGAGGAAAATAAAAGAGTAAGAAGTGCCGATCCATGAAATAAGATAGAAGCGCCGTTTAATACAAAAAGATCTGTTTCAAAGCGCCGCGTGCTCATACTAAACCACCCCTTATGCTGATTTCAATCCGACAAATTCTTCTGGCACGCCGAACGCTCTGGCAAGTTGATAAATAGTACACTCTGGATGTTCACGCAATAGTGCGTCGGGCAAAAGAAGCTCGACGGCAAATTCGTTTGCTTGACGCTCATATTTACTGTGTACATTGTATGTCTTGGTATCCATAAAAATAGTATTCGTTCTGCGGTGCATCTGCATATGTCCAAGCTCATGAGCGAGAACAAAACGTGCTGCGGTTTCGTCCAATGTATCCGAAAGGTAGATGATATGATTGCGCTTGTGGTATTGGTAAAATCCATTGAGGTCGATCAGTGTACAGTAGATCAGGATCACATCGAGTGCCCGCGCGATAGTGAAAGGATCGTTTGATTTACATTGCCGCATGAGCTTGATTGCACATTCCCTAGCATTCATCGGTTAACCCTCTGGACGGTATTTCTTCGGTGTGTACTTTGCCTTATTGCGCCTCTTCGCCATCTCCATTCCGATCTGCATGGCGTCAAGAATGGACTGGATACTCTCGGGCGTTGCGGGCTGTCCGTCGAACATCAAGCCCTCCTCCTGCATGAGTTTATCCTTCATATCGTCCATCATGCGCGTGATCTCGCGCTCGTCCTTGGCATTCAGCTCGGGGAGATCGTCAGAGACAGGGATGACTGGCTCTAATAGAGCACTACGTTTTATTTTGAAAAAAGCGCATATTTTGTCTACTTTATCCATGCGGGGAACCTTATAGCCTTTTACCCAGTTATTGATTGTTGTATTGCTTACTTCCATATAAGATGCTAATTCAGCTTGTGTAATGCCACGTTCCCGTAAAAGGCGGTTTAGGTTTGATGTAAATGTCTTTTTCATGGTGTCTTCGTTCGACATATTTTTCACCTCACTTATATTGAGCTTATTATATAACTGTAAGTGAAAAAATACAACACGAAAATAAAAATAAATCAACTAAAAGTATTGACATCAACTTTTAGTTGATTTATAATAGGAGAAAAATGAAGGGAGGCGTGATACGGTGAAAATCAGTTTGAAAGCCGCTCGCGTGAACGCGAATATGACACAAGATGAAGTGGCAAGGGTCTTGAAAAAAAACAAGCAGACTATTGTCAACTGGGAGAACGGGAAAACGATCATTGATGTAGGTAACTTCACGGCGTTATGCCAGCTCTACAAGATTGACAAGGACTGTATTTTTTTGCCCAAGTGTTAAACTTTAAGTTTAACACAAAACAAAAAGACGCCCCCAACGGAGGCGTCAAGTACCAGTGCTTTGTGTAGGTAGTTAGTGTCTGTGACCTCTAGCCCCGGTATGGGGATTGGTGTTACCGGAATGGCTCCAGTTGTTGTCTCTGTTTCCGTCTGGGTCGCTGCGATAGTGACCGTTGACGTGAGTTCCATCGGAACGGTCATAACCATTGACATAGACATCTGCGCTTGCGGTACTGGGTGGCAAGAACGCCGTCACAGCGATGGCAAGAATAGGGATTACAAAGAGTAGCTTTTTCATATCGTTACTCCTCCTTTAGACACTGGCACACCTGAATTATAGCATGATTAAAACAACAAGAAAACCCGTAACAAACAAAAACCACCTCTCCACAAGAGGCAAAGGAGGTGAGGGGATGAAGTATTCTACACCGAAGACAAGCGCCGAATGCAATAAGTATTTGAAGGCACGCATCGGTGTAACGTGGGAGGAGAATGAACCGCAGGAAAAGACACTATCGGACATCAAGATGTTGCTTGTGGAATACAGGCTTTGGCAGAAGGATGAGGATCATTTCCTACGGCGGACAATCTACACCATGCAAGCGAATCGGCGTTTGGATTGGAAGGTGTTACTTCTCGTTTGCAGCGCAGGGGGATTTGTCGGAACGGCTGCCTGTATTCTGCTCGCATATCTTTTCGGAGTGATCTTGATGGAAGTTCATGTGTAGAGGAGGTGAGGAGATGAAGCGACTGCTTAAACGTTTGGATGATTTCGCTTTTCGTAATCCGGGAACGATGCTTGTGTTTAATGTTTCTTGCATAATGATTGCCATTGTATGCACATTGATCAACGTACTGCGCTGATGATGGCAGGTCACGTCCCGCCCTATTACGAGGCGAATCATGGTAGATAGTCCAATGAGAGGCGGGGCGTGGATGCCGATAGGAGGTGAGGATATGCCAAGGAAAGCGGCTGACGCAGTAGCCGTGGACATCGTGAAAGTGCTCACGGATGCAGTCGAGCGAATCGCTGCTGAGAAGGTGGCAACACAGTCAGAGGCGGTGACGCAGCGCATCATCGAGCAGCTGCCGGAGGTTGTCTATCTGCCTCCGAAACCTGCGGAAGTACCGCAGGAACGTCTGCTGAGTGTCGGGGAGGTCGCAGAGATCCTCGGATGCTCGACGGCGACTGTTGCCAAGCGGTTCGAGAGCGGTGATCTGGCATTTGTGCTCGAGCGCGGCTCGGAGAATCGCAAAGTCCCGTATTCGTGGGTTGTGGAGTATATCCACAGTCTCCCGCGTTACACAGGAAAGCTCAAGGAGAAGAAGGAGGAAAGAACATGAGAAGAAAGATGATTGGGATCCTTGTTTGGGCGCTTGGCAAGCTGAGTAAGGAATATTTGGTGGCCATTTCTGATGGCGGTGATGAGAGAGAATTCATGGAGAAAGGAAACAGCAGTAACCTGCATCTGCTTTCGATCGAACATGTAGTTCTTACTGCCAAGCGGATGAAGGATGCAAAGATGGAAATCATATTTGCATCTGATCTGCTGGCAAGTATAGCGAAGAATTTCGACGAGGAGAGAGACGAATGGAGGTCGCGGAGATGATGCGTGAACTGTGGAAATCCGTCATGATCGGCGGCGCGTTTGTGACCGCCGCAGCCCTCTGCTCGGGGGCTGTCAATCCGTGGGACGACGGCAAGAACGCCATCCTCGTCGAGGAGACGTACACCGTCAAGAGCGGCGATACTCTCTGGGATATCGCCGAAACGTACCTCGCCAAGAACACGGGGACGAGGCGCTATATCCTCGAGTATAAGTCGGGGATAGAGGAGCTGAATCCGTGGCTCCTCGAACGCAAGGGGATGATCTATCCAGGGGATAAACTGACGTTGACCTATTGGGTCAAGGAGGGACAGAAATGAAGAAATGGGTGCAGGGCTATCAAGTCCGCGGCTCCGTCAAAGAGGCTGTGGAAGGGACAAGAAGCTTGCTCCTTCTGACGCGAAGCGACAGCGGCGTATCTCAGCTATCGTATCTCTGGGATGGCGGAACCAGCGTCGAAATAACGGATTCGGCGATGGGAATGATCTTTGAAGAAGAGACCGTGAATTTCCAGACACCCGATGAGGCAAAAGCTTACATCGTGGAAAAAGCAGAAAACTCCGGAAGTGATTTTTCGCTGCGGATTGATATCCCGGAACAAGTGAAGGTAGATCGAGCGCGGGCACTTGAAAAGGAGGAGCAGAAATGACAAGGGAGGATTTTGTAAAGGCTGTCGACGCCTTTGATGTATGCGAGACATATATTTGTGCAGCAGATTTGGATGATTCTTTTGGAATCGCTACGAGAGGGGATGCAGATACTATCATCCCGAAAGCGGTCGAGATCATCGTCGAACGAGCAAAACAGACGGATGATTCAAGATTAGAAGTTGCCCGCCTTTTTACTGCTTCGGTGATTCTGGACGATCTTGCACGTCAGACGATGATTGGCAAAAAGGTTCCGCAAGAGGAAATAGAGAGGGTGTTCCGGGAATTGGAAAAGATTTTGAGTAAAGAAAAAGCGCCCGGAGCGGCGGCAACCGCATTGGGCGCAGAAGGAAAAGATGTTGCGCGTTAATTGTAACACGCGCAAAAGGAAAATGCAAAGGTAGGATTGCGATGAAGAGGGGATATCGGGACTTCCTTGCGTCAAAAATGGTAATTGCCCAAAAGAGCGGCGTTGCCATTGATGCGGAAGAGATCAGCGCCGTACTGAAACCGCACCAGCGGGATGCAGTCATGTGGGCAGTGCAGGGCGGGCGCAGGGCAATCTTCGCAGCATTCGGCCTTGGGAAAACCGTTATGCAGCTCGAATGGTGCCGCATTATCCACGCACATAAGGGAGGGAAGATGCTGATCGTGTGCCCTCTCGGGGTCAAGCAGGAGTTTATCCGCGACGCCGAAAACCTCCTGCATATGGATGCGCCTGTCTATGTGCGCAATATGGCGGAGACAGAGGCTGCGCCCGGCTGGCTGATGATAACAAACTATGAGCGTGTCCGCGACGGCGACATTCGTCCGGATGCATTCTCAGGCACGTCGCTTGACGAAGCGGCGGTTTTGCGTTCCTTCGGGAGCAAGACCTATCAAACATTCCTGAACAAATTTCGCGGTGTGCAGTATAAACTCGTCTCTACGGCAACACCGTCCCCGAACAAATACAAGGAACTCATTCATTATGCGGGCTACCTTGAGATCATGGACACGGGGCAGGCGCTCACCAGATTTTTCAAGCGGGATAGCACGAAGGCAAACAACCTGACACTCTACCCGCACAAGGAAAAAGAGTTCTGGCTATGGCTATCGACGTGGGCGCTCTTTATCCAAAAACCCTCCAACCTCGGCTATGAAGATACCGGCTATGACTTGCCGGAACTCGAGGTGCGCTATCACAAGCTTGGACGGCCGCCCGAAATAAGCGAAGAAAAGGACGGGCAGATCAAAATGTTTCACGATGCGGCGCAGGGTCTCAAAGAGGCGGCCCGTGAGAAACGTGAAAGCATTGATGCGCGGATGGCGGAGGCAAAACGCATCATCGATGCTGCACCGGAAGATCATTTTATCATCTGGCACGACCTCGAGGCAGAGCGTCACGCAATCAAAAAGGCGCTGCCGGAGGCGCGGGAAATATACGGCGCACAGGATATGGACGTGCGCGAGCGTAACACAATCGACTTCTCGGACGGCAAATTCCGACTGCTGGCCACGAAAAAGGAGCTCTCCGGGAGCGGTTGCAACTTTCAGCGACATTGTCACCGTATGATCTTTCTCGGGATTGACTATGAGTTCAATGATTTCATACAGGCGATTCACCGCTGTCATCGCTTCCTGCAGCCGGAGAAGGTGATCGTAGACATCATCTACATGGACAGCGAGCAGGAGATCCTCAAAGTATTGCAGCACAAATGGACGCAGTACAATCACCTGACGCAAAAGATGGCGGATATCATCAAAGAGTATGGGCTTGGCGGTGCACAGGCGGCGGCTGAGATGGGACGAAGCATAGGAGTTGATCGCGTGGAGGTAAAGGGCGACGGATGGACGGCAATCCATAATGACTGCATCGAGGAGACAAAGCGGATGGCGGATGATTCCGTTGATGAGATTGTGACCTCAATCCCATTCTCCAATCACTACGAGTACACGGCGAGCTACAACGACTTCGGGCACAATGAGGACACAGCGCGATTCTTCGAGCAGATGGACTATTTGAGCCCCGAGCTGCTGCGCATCCTAAAGCCCGGGCGCGTGTTTGCCTGTCATGTCAAAGATCGTGTCCTCTTTGGCAATGCGACGGGGACGGGCATGCCGACCATCGAGCCGTTCCATGCGCTCTGCATTGAGCACTACATGCGGCACGGATTCCAGTATTTTGGCATGATCACGGTCGTGACCGACGTTGTGCGCGAGAATAACCAGACATACAGACTCGGCTGGACGGAGCAGTGCAAGGACGGAAGCAAGATGGGCGTCGGGTGCCCTGAGTACATCCTGCTGTTCCGAAAACTGCCGTCCGATACATCAAAGGCCTATGCAGATAAACCTGTCACAAAGACAAAAGAGGAGTATACCCGTGGGCGGTGGCAGATCGATGCACACGGATACTGGCGCAGCAGCGGAGACAGACCTCTCACAAAGGATGAGGTCATGCAGTTCCCTGTGTCGGACCTCCAACGCGTCTATCGTAAGTATAGCCGTGAGAGTGTCTATAACTATGAGGAGCATGTCGCGATGGCGGAGAGCCTCGACAAAGAAAAGAAACTGCCCGCGACATTTATGGTCGTCGCGCCCGGCAGTTGGTCTGATGATGTGTGGGACGATATCAACCGCATGCGGACCATGAACACGCTGCAAGCGCAGAAGGGCAAGCAGCTCCATGTGTGCCCATTGCAATTTGATATCGTCGACCGGCTGATCGAGAGGTACAGCAACGCGGGAGACCTCATCTTTGACCCGTTCGGGGGACTGATGACCGTCCCTCTCTGTGCGTTGAAACTGGGGCGGCGTGGTATGGCGACGGAACTCAACGCGGATTATTTCCGCGACGGGGTCGGTTATCTCAAAGTGGAGGAAGCAAAGCGCAGCGCACCAACGCTGTTTGATTTCATAGAGGACGGAAATACGGAAGAGGAGGAAGCGTCATGAAATGGTGCTATATCTCTCATCCCTATACGGGGGATGAGGAAAAGAACAAGGAAGAGGCGGCGGAGATACACCGGAAGCTGCAGGAGCTGCATCCGGATATTTTGTTTCTCAATCCGCTTGCGGCGTTTGATCCGCTTGCGGGTATGTCGTATGAGCAGGTGATGGAGTATTGCATCGAGATGCTGATCGCCTGCGATAGTGTCGTTATGAGCGGCAACTATAAGGAGAGCCGCGGATGTATGGCGGAGCTGAAAGCGGCGCAGGAGCAGGGAATGTTGGTGCGCTATTGTACGAGCGCAGGCGAGCTGTCGATCCTGCCGGAGTTCCGGCAGTCGCATGTGGTGAGCGGAACGTGGAGAGAATACGGAAAGGGCGGGAAATGATGTTTTTTGCGGATGCTGAGATTGTCGATTATTGTCCGCGATGCGGTGAAAGGGTGTCCACGAGATATGGAGATGGCGGTGTGAAATGCGGGAACTGCAAGTTCCATTTCTATGTGTCCGAAGGTGAAGATAGTGAGGAGTGGGATAACTTGGAGGAAAATCCATATGAACATCTGGACTGGGACGGGGCGATAGGAGGAGTAGGTTTATGAAATGTCCATGTTGCGGTGAATAGGAGAGGAATAAAATGCGAGAGATTAAATTCCGGGTATGGGATCCGGAGATGAAGAAAATGGACATCATCGAGAAAATATTCGAACATGTGGATCTGATGCAGTACACCGGTGTGGATGATGTATTCGGGGAAGAAATTTACGAGGGAGATATTCTTCAAGATGAATTTGGGGAGCGCTATTTTGTGAAATTTTTTGGCGGTGAATTCGTTGCCGAGGGAGGCGGCGAGATGCATGCCTTAGAGGATGTTGCCAATATGGCGAATGTAATTGGAAACATATACGAGAATCCGGAGATAAAGATATGGCTGCCGTTGGAAGAGGAGGTGAGTTAGAAATGCAGACGATATTGCTGATTGTCATTGCGTATTTGCTGTATCAGATTCTCGAGGCGGTGAGCCGCTAAAGGAGCAGGAAAATGAAACACAGGATCACAAAAATCAAGGTCAAGAAGGGCGTGTATACGTTCGGCTGGGAGACGTGGCAAGAATCCACGCAGAGCTATGATGCGTACACGCTGATCTGCGAAGATGTGCCGCGGGAGGAACTGAAGCTATGCTTGCAGGCGTTGGCGTCTTTTGTGGTGGAGATCTGCGAGCTGCATCCGGACGACGAGAAGCGGATTATGGTTTCGGGGGTTACGGAAAGCTATAAGGACGAGAAGACAAAGTATCTGACGATAACGGCGCTGAAGGAGCTCTATACGAGTAAATCTCCGCTTATTCTCAATACGCCGGCACGGCCGAATGCGGATAAAGAATCCGATTTTTGCATGAGCAAGGGCCTCATGCGTGCTCTGGAAAATCTGGAAGAGGAGGCCTGGAGGTACATCAATGGGGACCGGGCGCAGCAGAAATTGAATTTTGAAAAAGAGGATGTTGCATAAATGGAACAGCCGACAAGTGAGCAGATACAGCGATTGAAGGCGCTGATGGCAGAGCTCGGGTATGACTTTGAGGATTACCCGATTGAGAGCATGAGCAGAGAAGATGCGGCAGAGCTGATTGATGAGATGAGAGATGAGCTCTGCGGGTGAGGAGGAAAAGACATGGCAATATATCGTCCCAGATCAGGACTTGTAGATGCTGTCTATTTTGATGGTGAAGACTTTTTTGAGGCGGTTTCAAAAGGGAAAGACAAAACGAAAATATCGCCGTGGTTTCTTGAGGCGATTGCATCATCAAAAATATTCCATAACGACGATGGATGGTGGATTGCGAACGGGGAAGCAGATACCTGCGGCGTGCCAGGGACAAAGATACATCCTAATAGTTTTGTTGTGTGTGATGAAGTTAGTGGGCGAATGTGGACGATGCCCCACTATGAGCTTGCAGTAAAGTATGCCTTGCTTGATATGTGAGGAGGCGACAACATGGACGAATACACGCCCTGCAAGAAACCCGACCCGACGGCGCGGGAGGAGATCGGGAATGTGATGCGGGCACAAAAACAGGAGATTACAGGGGCTCGGAAGCGGAAAGCCGTGCCAAAGGATATGCGCCGAGAGGTTTACGAGATGTACGGCGGTCGCTGTGCCTATTGCGGCAAGGAGATCGAAATCAAGGACATGCAGGTTGATCATGTTCAATCTGTCTATCTCGGCGGTGAAGATGAGATTGTGAACTACCGTCCTGCGTGTCGTTCGTGCAATTTCTACAAGTCCACGATGAGAACAGAGGGACTGCGGGAAGAGCTCGGGCTTATTGTCGGGCGTCTCGAAAAGTTGTTCATATTCCGACTTGCTCTTGCATATGGTCTCATTAAGATCACGGGTAATCCTGTGAGATTCTATTTCGAGGAGGAAAAGCAAAATGATTAAACCGATTCCGTGTAAGAAATTCCGTGGCGCATCTACGGTGGCGTGGATGGCGAAGCTGTCGGAGGAAACGAATGAGGTCCTCCAGGAGGCGGCGATTCTCGAAGAGAATGCGGATGACGCCGGGACAGTAGACCATGATAAATATGGATTGGTGGATGTAAAGAAAAGGTTGATCATGGAGATCACAGACGTTATCACCCTCTGCACGTCATGGCTTGACGCGCTGGGATGTGATGAGGAGGAGCGTGATGAGTGGCAGCGCCGCGTGAACGAGAAGAACCGGATGCGCGGCTATCATGAGGAGGAGGCATAAAAATGAACCCGTCCTATAATATCAATGAAATAAAAGCGTCACTGGATCGCCCGATTTTGAATGAGTGCCTGTATCAACCGATGGTGGATTTTGGTGCGCTTATGAAGGCAATCGGTGAGCTGCATGATGAAATAAATCTAGTGATCGACAAAATCGGTATATTGAAGCGCAATATAGCGCAGCTCTCCTATGATAACCGCGAGCTCAAAAAGATCATTATTGCACTGGACGAAGAGTTGAGGATGCTGAAAGAAAAAGAAGGTCCGTGTATGTGCAGACCCTCTGAGGGGGTTGAGTGGCCATCGGGAGAACCGTATCAGGATGATGAAGTAACTGAGACAATCAAGTGAACAGTTTCCTTCATTATATGGAAGAGGGGATACAGAAATGAGAACGCCATATGATATCGAAAAGATAAAGGCGTCGATGGATCCGATTATACATAGTGTTTTATACACGTTGGAAGATGAATTCGAATCTCGTGTCGCGGCGATTGATGATCTGTATATTGGACTCCGAAAACTCACCAATCGCATTGAGATACAAAAGCGAGACATCGAACGGCTCTGTGCTGAGAATTGTCAGCTCAAACGGATCATTATCGAACTGGACGAGGAGCTGAAGCAGAAATGAAAACAATAAAAAAGATCCTTATAACGATCGGATGCATCCTTGCGCTGCCGATCATCGTGGTTCTCGGTTACTTGGTGATTGGCTTGCTGATTGGCTTGCTGACTTTTATTGCACCTGCCATTGCCGGGGTGTATATCCTCTTGTTGTTCTTCTGTTGTATCTGTGTTTGGCTTTCCCAAAAAGACGAATGAAAAATATTTCCTTCTATATTATATAGAAGGATTTTATCGAGCAGAGTTCTTGACGGCGTCCGCTGAGAAAATATAAATACGTGTGTTCTCAAATCGAAGGGGATACCCTATCCCCTTATCTGCTCGATAAAGGAATTAATATAGCGACATAAAGCAACATAAATATACGTGCGGAGAGGAAAGCTGCGATGGCCTACCTAAAATCGATCTGGGAATCAAACAACAAGAGGTTCAGAATCGAAAAGAAATATTATTCTCAGAGAGCGCTGCCGCTCCGTCCGGAGATCCGTGAGAAAAGAGCAAAACGGCAAAATGTCACAAAGCAGACGCAGCTGGAAGTGAATCGCCGTCTCCGTGCGGAAAAGTTATCCCGTCTCCTTGTGGATAACTTCGAGGCGGGGGATTGGTACCTGACTTGTACGTTCCGGAAAGTTCCGGATACGGAAACAATCCAAAAAGAACTTGAAAAATTCAAACGCCGCATCCGCGCGATCTACCAGAAGACGGGAATGTCGGCGAGATATATATCCGTACTCGAGAATCTGACGGGAAGCGGTCGGCCACACGGTCACATTCTCCTGCCGGCGCTTGGGAAATCAGAGCTCGAAAAAATAAAAAAGGCATGGCCGCACGGCAATGTGGAAGTCAAACTCTACGGCGGGCATCTGCGGGACGCGGAACGGCTGGCGGACTATTTCACAAAAGAGAAAGTCGCGGCGCACTCGGGACGCATACAAGTAAGCCGGAATCTCCTGCGGACCGTCCCGAAGAAAACAAAGGTGACACGGGCGGAGGCCTACAAGACGGAAATCGATCCGCCGAAGGGATATCGCCTGATCAAAGATCTGTCTTACAGCACTTACACGGCGGAAGGATATCCGCTGACCATCGCATATTTCGAAAAAATCGAAACCGGGAGAGGGCATGGACAAAAAAATCTACAACCGCATCGATCAAATGCTCTATGCGGTGACACGCATGGAGCGTCGACGAAAACGATACGATCCGGCCGGCGGAAGAAATCCGACGGAGCGGACGGCGATCCGAAATGCTGACCTGTTGGAAGTAGACGGAAAGTATAAAGCAGAGCTCGAAAACTGGGCGCGCGTCGAGAGCGAAGTGCGCAGCAGCATACGCGGATCTCTTGCAGAGCAAATCTATATCCGGAAATATCTCAAGCGGCATGGCTATCACAAGATATGCCGTGAACTCTATATCAGCAAAAATACGTACTACGAGACGTTGCGTCATATCCGATCATACGCCCTCGCGTGTGCCTGTCAGATGGGGCTCATGCGTGTATTTTAGCGAGCAAGATTAGAAAAAACGCAAAAAGAAAACGCAATAATCCCGCAATCCTTAGAGCGGAGCGGAAATACAGGATTAAAACTTTCCGGGAAAAAAGTCCGAAAATACGTGATAAAATAAATACAGTGAAAGTCATGTGCAGATTGCATATGGCTTTTTTCTTTTGCCCAAAAACGGGCGGAAAAATTGCACCGAAAAATGGCGCGGTCATTTTACACATGGAATCACCGAAAAATGACCGCGGACAAAAACAGCCGTAAACGCAGACAGCGCAAGGGAAAGGAGGACGCTGGAAATGGCAAAGCAAGTTTACAGATTCGTCAACAGCAAGCAAAAAAATAGATTCTTAAATACTTATATCGCGGAGGGGACGATAGGCGCTGCGGCGGAGGCGTGCGGCATCACGCGGCAAACGCACTACAACTGGCTCAAAGAAGATCCGGAATACAAAAAAGGATTCGCGCAGGCCAAAGAAATGGCGGGTGACCTCCTCGAAGAAGAAGCCCGCCGCCGCGCCGTCGAAGGCGACGAATGCGGCATCTACTACAAGGGCAAGCGGGTCGGCAGCTACCGGAAAAAGAGCGATGCACTCCTCATCCTCCTGCTCAAAGGCGCAAAACCGGACGTATACGCCGACCGGCAGGAAACCAAAATCAGCGGAGAGATCACCGTAAACGCAGCGCAGGCACTCAAAGAGGCAAGGGAACGGATCAAAAATGCAGCAGACAACGCAGCAGAGCATGATTGATTTCCTCGCAGAACTCGCCTATGACCCCGTGGCATTCGTACATGGCGCGTTCCCGTGGGGCGCGGATAAGCTCGAAGGCCAGCAGCCGCAGGACTGGCAGCTGGACCTTCTCGCAGATATCCGCGACGGGCTCAAGACCCCCGGCAAAGTCATCCGCGAAGCAATCGCATCCGGGCACGGCATCGGAAAATCTGCGCTCGTTGCATGGATCATCCTCTGGGCAATCTCAACGCATGAAGATACCCGCGGCATCATCACGGCCAATACGGACACACAGCTCAAAAGCAAGACATGGGCGGAGCTGTCCAAATGGTATGAGTGCTTTATCGCAAAGCACATGTTCACTTACACAGCCACGGCAATTTTTTCTAACACCCCCGGCCATGAAAAGACATGGCGGATTGACGCGATCCCCTGGAACGAGCATCACAGCGAATCATTCGCCGGTCTGCACAATCAGGGGAACCGCATCCTCCTTGTCTTTGACGAAGCATCCGCAATCGCAAACATCATCTGGGAAGTTGCAGAGGGCGCGATGACGGACGCGGACACAGAGATCATCTGGTGCGCGTTCGGCAATCCGACCCGTACCAGCGGGCGCTTCTACGATTGCTTTCACCGTGACCGCGCACTCTGGAAAACCAGAAAAATCGACAGCCGCGACGTTGCCATCAGCAACAAAGATCTCATTGCCGAATGGCAGGAGACCAGAGGAGAGGACAGCGACTTCTTCAAAGTCCGTGTTCGCGGCGAATTCCCGTCGGCCTCCGAACTGCAGTTCATCTCGGGCGCGCTCATCGAAGAGGCGACAAAGCGCATTATCCACAAGCATGAATTCGACTTTGCCCCCGTCATTATTGGCGTTGACCCTGCATGGACCGGAGAGGACAGCCTCGAGATATTCCTCCGGCAAGGATCCATGTGCAAGCATCTTGCCACATACCAGAAGAACGATGATGACGTCCACATGGCGGAGATCATCGCGTATTTCGAGGACCAATACCGTGCCGCAGCAGTCAATATTGATCAGGGCTACGGCACCGGCATTTATTCCGTCGGCCGCAACATGAGGCGGACATGGAACCTCGTATCCTTTGCCGCAAAACCGCGGGACCCCTACTACGCCAACAAGCGCGCGGAAATGTGGTCAGAGATGAAGGACTGGATTAAGACCATCGGCGCTCTGCCGGATGATGCACAGCTCCGCGACGACCTCGCAGGTCCCGAAGCGTTTATGAACCGGAGCGGGAAGCTGCAGCTTGAAAGCAAAGAGGATATGAAAAAGCGCGGGCTCGCATCGCCCAACAAGGCGGATGCGCTCGCCCTCACTTTTGCATATCCAGTCCGCGTTGAGAGTGGGCGGCAAGATACCATGTGCAACACCGACTATGACCCCTTTTGAAATACCAATGCCCGAAATCAAGACACCGAAAGGAGGTGATCCTATGTGCAGCGGAGGAGGCGGCAGTGTGAGTTATACACCCCCACCGAAAGTAGACCCGGCACCGACGGCCGTACAGTCATCGGATATCGGATCGCAGGATAACGCGTCTGCAAGTCAGCGCAGGCGCCGCGGCCGTGCATCGACGATGCTCAGCAGCGACCGTGAGACCATTCTCGGAACGCTCGCCAATGGCGGCGGACGCACAACCCTCGGATAAGGAGGACATATGCAGGAACAAATCATGCAGGGAGCACGCCTGCCCCCGCTCATCCGTGCAAGCGACCTCGCGGCGCGTCTCTCTATCAGCCGCAAGGAGGTGCAGCAGACAGTCAAGCAGCTCATCGATAAGCGCAGCACCTATGAGACCAGATGGAAATCCATCCGCGAATATCAGCTGCCGTATCTCGGGAGCTTTGACGGCATGGATGATGAGAGCAATGCGGGAAGCCGCAAGGATACCAACGTCTGGCATAACTGCGCATGGGACAGCAACCAGATATTTGCGGCGGGCGTCATGGGAGGCCTTACGCCGCCCAGCCGCAAATGGTTCCGCCTCGACTTTGCCAACATCGACCTCAAGGATAACTCCGACCTCGGCAGGATCCTTGACGAGCGCATGGACATCATCGCGGACGTGCTCGAAAAGAGCAACTTCTATACCGCCGTGCACAGCTGCTACCTCGAGCTCGCGTTCGGGCAAGCACCGCTCGGAATATTCCCCGACCGCCAATATGGCGTCCATTTTGTTCCGTATCCCATTGGCAGCTATGCCATGGAGAATGGGCCGGACGGAAGCATTCAAACGTTCTGCCGCCGTTACAAGATGAGCGCCGCGCAGCTCGTGGACAAATTCGGTGCAGAAAACGTGCCGGACAACATCCGCGCAGAACTTGCAAACGGCCCGGGAATCAAGGCGAATCATACCGTCGTTTGGTATGTAGGCCCCAACCGGAACTATGACCCGAAGAAACTCGGCAACTTCCATCTGCCCTATGTCTCCATCTACTACGTAGAGGGGAGCACAGAAGATGAGTTCCTGCACGTCGGCGGATTCCACGAATGGCCCGTCCCTGTCGCACGTTATCTCATCTCCGGCAATGACAGCTATGGCAAGGGGCCCGGATGGTTCGCGGAAGGCGATGCGAAAATCCTGCATCTCCTTGAAAAGGACAAGCTGACCATGGTCGAGCTGACGGTAAAGCCGCCGGTCATAGCGGATGACAACATGGCCGTAAAGGGAATCAACCTAGTGCCGGGCGGAAAGACGTTTGTCAAAGAGCGGGACATGATAACACCGCTCTTCCAGGTGCAGGGCAACCTCGACCATCTGCGCGAGGTCGTCGCGGATGTAACGACGCGCATCAAGCGCGCGTACAGCGCCGACCTCTTCATGATGCTCGACCAGCAAGAGAAAGCTATGACTGCACGCGAAGTACTCGAACGCACGCAAGAGAAGATGAACATCCTCGGCCCCGTTGTACAGCGCATGCAGTTCGAATTCCTCGGACGGATCATCGAGCGCGTCTATAACATCCTCGACCGGGAGCGCATGTTCCCGGAACCGGAAGATGAAGAAGCGCAAGAAATCCTGCGCGACCAGGAAATCAAAATCGAGTACATCAGCCCGCTTGCGCAGGCACAAAAGATGAGCGGTCTTGTCAACATCGAGCAGGCCGTAGCGTTCATTGCGCAGATTGCGCAGTTCTACCCGAACATCCTCGACAAGATGGACTGGAACGAAACCGCAAACAGCTACATCGGCATGGTCGGCGCCCCCGCGAAAATCAAGCGGACCGACGACGAATATCAGGCAATCCAGCAGCAAAAGCAAGAAGCTGCAGAGGAGGAGCGGCAGATGCAGCAGGCGGCGGCCATGGCACAGATGGCGGCGCCCGCTGCACAGGCGGCAAAGAATGCAACCGAAGCCGCGCAGGATGGGAATCCGGCATTGCAGCAGCTCCTTGGTATGACGCAGGTCGGATAGGAGGAATCCATGGAATACGAAATCAGCTCCGCGGATAAGATGCGGCGCATAGCCGCGGAAAAAATCGAATCCAAAGACCGTGCGGCCCTCCTCTATCTGCTCGACGCGCCGGAGGGACGATGGTTCCTGATGCGCCTCTTCGAACGCTGTCACCTCACAGGAGGTGGACCGTTCCCCGAAGATAACGTCAACCGCCTGCTCGTCATGGAGGGAGAGCGGCGCGTAGGGCTGCATATACAGAATCTCATCACAGATGACCTCGTGGCGCTCGCGGCAAAACAGAAAGCCGAAAGCGAGTATCACGCACTGATGAAGGAGATCGAAGAGATGATCTCAGCGGCAGACAAAAAGGAGGAAACCATATGACAGAAGACAGGATCTTCGACCTGCAGCGTTTCGCAGAAGAAAGCGATGGCGGGGACGGCGGCGCGGGTGCTGCGGAACCTGCTGCATCCGACCCGAACGGCGCAGGCGACGGCGGCGGGGATGGCGGTGCAAAACCCGAAAACCCAGACGCAGGAGCCGACGGACGAAAGACTATCCTCGGCGGCGACGGGGAGAATCCCCCCGAACAGTCCGCGGGCGTACCGGAGGCCTATGACTTTAAGGGCATTGTCCCCGAAGGCATGGACTATGACGAGCAGTCTGCGGCGGCGTTTGGGGAGATTGCCAAAAAGGCAGGTCTCTCGCAGGAGCAGGCAAGCACCATTGCCGCCTATGGCATGCAGTACATGCAGCAGGGCGTCGATGCGGCCGTGCAGGCAATCCGCGAAACGCAGGAAGGCTGGGCACAGGAGGCGCGAACGCAGCTCGGCGGGCAGTTCGACGCTACCGTTGCGAAGGCAGCCGCTGCACGCAATGCGCTCGCCGAAAAAATCCCGGGCCTTACGGCCATGCTCAATGAGACAGGTGCCGGAAACCGCATTGAGATGATTCGTCTCATGGCGGCATTCGGCGACCTCATCGGAGAGGATGGCGGGGACCGCTCCGGAGGGGCCGGAGTGGAGAAATCCATTTACCCCAATACCGATTTCAAGAAGTACAGCTAAGAGGAGGAAAAACCTATGGCAACACTCGGAACACAGGCGCTGACGCTCTCCGACCTTCGGAATCGTCTCGCCCCGGACGGGAGCGTCGATTTCATCATCGAATCGCTCCTGAATGCAAACCCTATCATGGATGATATCACGTGGAAGATGGGCAACCTGCCTACGGGCAACCGTACGACCATCCGCACGTCCATGCCGAAGCCCTCGGTGCGCCGCATCAATCGCGGTGTAACCCGTCACAAGTCCACGACGAAGCAGGTGCAGGATACCTGCATTATCCTCGAGGACCGCTCCTGCGTGGATATTGAGGAGATCGCGCTTGCCTCCAACGGCGAGCAGTTCCGCCGCAGTGAGGATGCCGCATTCGTCGGCGGATTCTCGGATGCGATTGCGGCAAATATCTTCTATGGCAACGCAGAGGATGACCTCGATACCTTTAACGGCCTTTCGATGCGCTATCCCATCATCGGGGGCGAGAAGAATACGCCGGGCTATCAGGTCATCGGCGGCATGACGGCAAACGCGGGCGCAAAGAATACGTCGGCGTTCCTGGTCGGCTGGGGCACGCATGCGACGAGCGGAATCTATCCGAAAAATTCGCAGGCGGGCCTGAAGCAGCGCGATCTTGGCGAGCAGACGGTGCAGGATCCGGACGGGAAGGAGTATCAGGCGCTCACGACTCTCTTTACCTGGAAGGCAGGGCTCTCGGTCGGTGATATTCGCGCCAATGCCGCTGTCCGCAACATCGACGTAGAGAAGATCAAGGCGGATATGAAGAGCGATGACAAGCGCAAGCTCATCGAGAAGTTTGTCGCTGCGAAGAACAGCATCCGCAATCTGCAGTCCCGTGATAAGCGGGTCATTATGTATGTCTCTGAATCGCTTTACAACTGGTTCGAGATTTACCTGCTCGACAAGAACAATGTTCACATCACACGGCAGGAGCTGCAGGCGGACGTGCCGCGCCTCTATTTCGGGGGCATTGAGATCAAGAAGTGCGATGCGATCTCCGATGAGGAGACGGCCGTCGCAACGGCATGACGAAAGGAGGAAACACAATGGCGATTCTGGACGGAGAAAATCTGTTTTACAACGCGAAAGCGCTCACGAATGGGAACGTCGATTCCGACGTCCTGAAGGTCGGCCCCGGGGATGCCGGCGACCCGACGATCCTCGTCCTGCGCGTAAAGGGTGCGGGGACGGGAACATTTAAGACCGTGCTCGAGACTTCGGCCACGGAGAATTTCGCGTCGCCGAAGACCCTCGGAACCTATGATCAGGTGCCGCTCTCGGTGCACCTGCCGCGCGGCAACCTCGGCTACCTGCGCATCAAGGGTGCGAGCACCTATACAAAGGGCACCGTTACCGCAGGCCTTGTCCTCGACGACAACATCGACCGATAACCATGTGCCCATCAGGGCGGGAAAGAGCAGAAGGAAAAACCTTCTGCCTTTGCCATAGTGCCATAACAGCTATGACACTATGGCAAGGAGGTATCCAAATGAACAGCACAGAGATCTGCAACATGGCACTCTCCTACATCGGGCAGGGGAGAATCAACAGCATTGACGATGAGAGCGAAGAAGCGCGAAAGTGCAAAATCCACTATGACCATGACCGGCGCCGCATGCTGACGGCGTATCCGTGGGGATTTGCCAAATGCATCACAAAGCTTGCGGCATATACGGACAGCATTCCCGGATGGGATGCCGTCTATGCCTATCCCGCCGAATGTCTCAGTGTCCTCTATGTCTATGACAATGAGCATGCACGAAAGAAAGAAACAGATCGGCAGGACTTTGAGATCGTGACGCTCGGCGGCGGACGAAAGGCAATCGCGACCGATGTACAAGAAGCATGGGCGGAATACACAGACGATATCAAAGATCCTGCGCTGTTCAGCGAAGAGTTCACGGAAGCGCTTACGCATCTCCTTGCATCCTCTATCGCCATGGGAATCACGGGGAATGCGAATATCGTCGTCCAGCATATGCAGCTGGCGCAGCAGGCCGTTGCAAATGCGAGATATTATAGCGTCCTCGAAAAAGAGCGGCGCACGCAGTATCCAAACAAATACGCAAACGAGAGGTTTTCGTAAAGACAGGAGGCACACATCATGGCAGAGCCGCGGCCGTTTTATGCCATTCAGCCCGCATTTACGGGCGGAGAAATCTCCGGGGAAGTCGCATCGCGCGTCGACCTTGAAAAATATCAGCTTGCCCTGCTGCAGGCGGAGAACGCAATCATCCGTCCCTATGGACCCGTATACAAAAGGCCGGGAAGCATCTATGCCGGGCGCATGAAATACGATGACCGCGACGCGATCCTGGTACGATTTGAGTACACCGTAGAGATCACCTATCTCCTTGAAATCGGGGAAAAGTACATCCGCATATGGCGGGATGGGAACCGGCTGCCCGTCGAGCTTGAAACGCCGTTTGAAACAGGGGACCTCCGGAACCTACGCTTTGTGCAGTCCGTCGATGTTATGTATATCTGCTCGGGAAGACTCCCGGTACAGAAACTATCACGGTACAGCGAAGGGGATTGGCGTATCTCAGAGATCGCATGGACGCGCATGGCGTATGGTGATATCAACAACGACGAAGCGGCAAAAATCGAACCGTCCGGCCGCGACGGAAATATCGAGATCACTGCGGCGAAAGACATATTCACGGATGACCGCATCGGTGACACGATGAAAATCGAGCAATATGTCAACGGGGGGACGGTATCCGCATCTGCTGGGGCAAACAGTAGCTCATATACGACACAGGAGATTTCTGCATCGGCGGGGACGGTATGTAAGATCAAAAAGACCGGAACGGGATCCTGCAATGTAACGGTCAATGCGTATTCCAGCTATAAACTCCCGCTTTTTAAATATGCAAGAAGATATAAGTGGACAGACATATGGAGCAAAAGCGGGGCGGGAGATTGGGAAGATTCGATGACTCTGCCCGCCACGATTAATGGGGATCGGTACGAAAACGTTTTTGTCCTCCGCATTGATGGAATACAAGGAGAACTAAAGGTAGAGCTTTCTCTAAGCAATGGATACGAGTACAAACGTGAATTCATTGTAGACGATAAGTCCGTCTATACGCGGAGTGTCATTGCCGGGAAAACATGGAAAATCATCACGCACGGAACATGGTCCGGTCAGGTTGTTGTGCAGCAGTCCAAAGACGACGGAAACACATGGGTTGATCTGCGCACCTATACGTCAACCAACGACTATAATCCGACCGAATCGGGAGATGTAGACGAATATAGCCTGCTGCGCATCCGTGCAAGGATTACCGGCGGGACATGCAATGCCGATCTCTCCGCCTATCCCTATCGGCATGAGGGATATGTGACCATTACCGGCGTAACAGATGCGAAGCATGCATCTGCCAAAGTGGATAAGATACTCGGCGGATTAGAGGCAACGGCAGATTGGTATTGGGGCGCGTGGAGCAAAATCAACGGATATCCGCGCTGCGCCGCGTTCTTCCAGGACCGCCTTTGCTTCGGTGGGTGCAGAAAATATCCGCAGCGTCTCTGGATGAGCCGGAGCGGTGACTACGAGAATTTCGGCGTCGAAAAAGAATCCGGCACCGTTACCGATGACAGCGCCGTCACGGCAGACCTCCTCTCGCGGCAGGCGTACAGCATCAGCCATATGGACGTCGGCAATGATCTTGTTATATTCACGGACGGAAATACGTGGACCATTGCGGGCGGGGAGACCGTAAAGCCGACGAACATCACCCCGAAGAATCAGGAGAACTACGGATGTAGCGGCGTACCTCCGCTGCGCATCGGCAACCGCATTATCTACATCCAGCGCCGCGGGTCCATCATCCGGGATACCGGGTATTCCTATGAGACTGACGGCTATATCGGCATTGATTTGACCCTCCTAGCAAAGCATCTGCTGCGCGGGCGGGAAATCGTCAGCGCCGCCTATGCACAGGAGCCGGACAGTCTCGTTTATTTTGTCACCGATGACGGGCAAATGCTCTGCTTGACCTATGTCATTGACCAGAAAGTCTATGCGTGGAGCCACTTTGTCACCGACGGAAAATATAAGGCCGTCTGCGCCGTCAACGCCGGAAACAATGATCGCATCTACGCTGTTGTCGAGCGCAGCCTCGGCGGAAAGACCGTCCGCTATCTCGAATACTTTGCCCCGCACGGAGAATCGGAATCCGAACAGGACTACATCATAGAGGATGCGGCCGTTACAGTGACCTATCCTGTGGCGCAGACAGAGATCCCCGGTAAAGATATCCTCGATGGAAAGCATGTTGTCATCATGGCGGATGGGTATCTCTATGAAGGGATAACGATGAATGCAGACGCGAAATTGCCGCAGGCCGCGAAAAGAATCACCGTCGGCCTGCCCTATACCATGACACTCGAACAGCCGAACTGGGATGTTGGCAACACCGACAGCGGAACCGTACAAGGACGCAGGAAAACAGTCACAAACGCAATCCTGCGTCTTACGAAATCCTATGGCGGGCGTATCGGTCAAAGCGCAGCGCGGCAGGATGATATCGTCTATGACCCCGAACGCATGGAGCTCGATGAAAACATCCTCTATACAGGGGACAAAGAAGTAACCCTGCCGGCCGGCGGATGGAATAACGAAGGGCGCACGGTGATTACGCATGACACCCCCTATCCGTTCAGCCTCTCGGCAATCATAAGGAGGGTATCATTCGGTGGCTAACTACGAAATCAAGAAGATCACAAAACAGAAGAAAAAAGAACAGCTTGTCCGAACGCTCATCGGAGAACTGCGCGCTGCGGACCGCAGGGAACTCGCTGCGGGCGTTGCGGAAAGCGGGTCCATCGAAAACGAAGTATACGATTCCGTATTCCTGTCGGAGGAATGCTTTGCAGCCTTTGACCGCAGCGGTTTGATCGCCATATGGGGATATCGGGAACTGCCGGGGATGGCGGGGCGTCTCATCTGGTGCCTCGGCACAGATCGTATCAAAGAAAATCGCTATGCGTTCGCCGTCGAATCCAAGCGCATCTTGACTGAATGGGCAAAGAAATATGGCGTCCTCTACAACGCTGTCGGGGCATTTAACAAAGATGCGATTGCGTGGCTGAAATACTGCGGCGCAATCTTTCACAAGGAAATCACAATCGGCGGAGAACAATTTATCCCATTTACCATCGAAAGCGAAGGGAGGAAATAACATGTGCGGATGGGTAGCAGGCCTCACGGCACTCAGCGGACTGTTCCAGTATCGGCAACAGCAAGCGCAAATAAGAGCGCAGGCGAACGCGCAGGCGGATATGTATCGGGCACAGGCACAGGCGGCAGAGCAGAACGCGCGCATTGAAAATCGAAAGCAGGAGCAGATCGCGGATAACTATGCACAGCAGCAGGAGGCCTTGCGGGCCCGGCGCAGGATTGCAGAAGGGGCGCAGCGTGCAGAGACCGGAGCGGCCGGGCTGAACTTCGGAGGCTCTGCGATGGATATCCTGTCGTCTGGATATGACGCCTACAACAAGGATGCGGCAAACCTCCTGATGAATCAGCGCAACGACAATTACAGCTCGCGCGTTGCGGAGAGCAACTATATCAATCAGGCAAATCAGTCCAATGCGGCCGCTGGAAATGTCCTGCGTCAGGCGCGCCGCACATCACGGATGGCGGGACTTTCAACGATCCTCGGAACGGCCGCAAGCGTATACGGCGCCGCGCAGCCGTGGAAGAGTGCGGGAACGGCGAAACAGGCAGGGCCGAATCCTCTCACGACGCCGCCGGCCGGATACAATACATCGTCTTTCTTCCAACCATTTAGGAATACCGAAGATACGGGCCTCATCCTGAAAAACTATAAGCCGCTCGGGAGGTGGTAATACATGAAATTCTCGCCCTATCAACAGGCCGTTGAACCAAACACCATGCACCCGCCGGCGGTACGCGTATCAGGCGATGTGCATGCCTACGGCACAAGCGGCGATGAAGGCTATGATAAGATGGCCGCCGCAATCGGACAGGTGAATAAAGTCATGGCGCAGCGGCAGGACGATATGGACGCCGCCGACGTCATGAAGGCCCGCAACGAGATCATGACAAGCCTCACGCAGCAGCTCTATGGAGAGCAGGGCTTATTTACCACGGGCGTTGGAGAGAATGCAAAGGGGCTCATCGACCGCACGACCGACGCAATCAACAAGACCTATGAAGAGGTCAGCAAGAACTATAACCCCCGTGTGCGCTTTGCGCTCAAGGGCAACCTCAACGAGAACATGGCGAACTTCCAGCGCATCGCAGCCTCGAAAGAGATGGCGGAGGGCAAAGAGGTCGAGCAGGCGACATTTGCGTCCAATCTCGCAACCAATGCACAGCAGGCGGCGCTGACATGGCAGGTGAATGGAGCACCGACCATGTACGTCAAGAACGGTGATGTACTCCTGCAGGCCCGCGCAAAGCAGGAAGGATGGCCCGGAGCGCAGCTGGCAACAGAGCGGCGAAAGATGGTAACAGATATCGCCGCGGCGGCCGCAGGTGCAGCGCTCGAAAACGAGGACTATGACCGCGCAGATGAGATACTGAATCAGTTCCGCCCGGATATGGATCAGACGACCTATTGGAAGCTTGCCCGCGTTGGAAAGCAAAAGCAGCAGGCAAAAGAGATGGATACAGAGGCAGATGAGATCCTTAAGATGCCTGGCGTTTGGGATGGTAAGACGCTCAATCTTGCAAAAGCCTATGAATATGCAGATGAGCGATACGGGAGAGAGGCAACAAGAGAAGCGGCGGGGGCTTCTCCTGCAGATGTGGAACGCAGTTTTGCGGGAATCCTCGGGAAAGAGATGGACAACAAACGCGATGGCTGCGTAGAAGCCTATCTCAAGGGGACGGGACCGCTCTCCGAATTCTGCGCAAGAGAGGCAGAAAAGGGCGTTCTCTATGTGCCGACGCTCCTAAGAGATGCACGTGCGGATGATTCTGTGGTCGTTGAACCGTATACCTCTGGCATGGATATCCCGGCGGGAGCTGCGATCATCTATTCCCCGCCGGGTGCGGATATGTCGGATCCGGAGAATGCACATCATGTTCTTGCCTCCGATGGAAAGGGCGGCGTATTCGGGAACTCATCGAGTGCCGCGGATTATACCGATGAGAACGGGAACTATATACGCGGCAATGGAAAAGTCACACACGGGGACAGCGTCGAAATTGGCGGCGGACTTGTTCCGGCACTGGTCATCCGTACAAAGAATAGCGGGCGCGTGAGTGCCTATGACCCGGAAAAGCGAGACCGACTGATGAAGCTGATCGAAGCAAAGGGCGGAGATCTGCAGAGAGCATATCAGCAGCAGCGTCACCAATATATCGATGGGATTATGCAGGCCGCACAGAATGCGGGAAGTTACAGCGGAGCAATCTCTATGCTGAATGCGCAAGACCTTGACATGACGGAGCGTAATGGCCTTGAGAATGCGATTGCTCAATATTACCACGTCAACAAGAATACAGGCACAGCACACGGCGCGGGAAGCGGCGGTGGAAGAAACTATAAGCCGGATAAGGACCTTGAAAGCCTGCAAAAAATGAACGCACGTATCATGACCGGTGGGAAAATCTCATCGGATCAGTTCATTGATTATAAAAATGCGGCGCTGCGTCTCGATAATGCCGGATGGCTCGGCGAAGAGTTTCAGGAACTGCAAAACAATCAAGAACTATGGTCGACCATCACAGATGATATGGAAGATCCAAACGGCGGCTGGAAAAAGGCCTATGAAAATCTCATTGCGCATGGTGCAGACCCGATCACGGCAACGGCTCTGCTCGCAAAAAGTGACGTGATGAGTTTGCCGTATTACTACCCGGAAGAAAATAAAGGCGAAGAAGAGCAGGGCACAGACTAAAGGAGAACATCATGGCGTTTGACCTTGAAGGATATCTAAGCGATGCGAATGCGCGTCAGGAAAAAAGACAGGCGCAGGAACAAGAGCGCGCAGCGGCGGAAGCAGAAGCGGCGAAACCGCTCTATGAAAAGGCGTGGGATGCTGCGGGTGAGGCATGGGACGCCGTAAAGGATACAGCAAATGACGTAGTGACCACGGCGATTACATCGGGAACAAGATTTGCCAATGCCTATGGGAAATTCCTCGATGAACGTATGGCGTCCAATGAACCGCGTCATGAATTCATGAACCGCCCGGATGTGCAGGAAACCGTGGACGAACTCGGCAGCTCGGCAGCGGACTTTGTGCTGTCTCCTGTGCGCATCGTAGCAGACCGCACGACACGTCCCCTGCGCTCCTATATCGGCAGCCAAATCGAACAGAGTGCAGACGAGGGGAGCGAGATTGCGCAAGACCTGCGCAGCACGGAGACGTTCGTCAGCTACTTCATGACGCCCGAAGATAAACTGCGCAAGGCGCGGGAGATTGAGGAGAATACGGGTATTTCTGCGGATTCCTTTATGGATGATGATATCGCCTACAAGCAGGCCCTCAAGATCAACGACTATACACAAAAAAAGCGGGAACTGATGCAGGACAACTTCTCGATGGAAGCTGTCTGGCAGGAATTTCCGGAGATCCGCGATATCGCGAAGATGAGCCCGCGTGATGCGGCGCTTGCCCTCCACGATATCGAATCCGTGCGTCAAACGCATGGGATTGTAGAGACCTTCACACATTTCCTCGAACTCGGAAATAAGAGGCTCGAATTTAACAATCTCATGTATAAGGTATTCCTCGGCACAGCAGATGATAACGACCTCCAACGTGCAGCAGACCTCGACAAGATGATCGAGAAGGATGAGAAAGAAATGCCCTCCTTCTGGGATGATCCTCTTGCGGCGATTGCAGGCGGTATGGCGTCGTCCGGCCCTGAGATGCTGCAAAGCGTACGCGAAGGCATCCGCGACGGTCTCATCATGGCGGAGGCAACCGCGGCCACAAGCGCTGCCGCAGGTACAGCAATCGAGCCGGGCGGCGGAACGCTGATCGGCGGCGTGGGCGGCGCAGGCGTTGGATTCGCTGTGGGAACAATAAGGTCCATGTCTGCGCGTACGGGAATCATTACTGCGGCGCGTGCAACATTCGCAAATGCCTCGCGCAATCAGCTCATCCGAGCGGCTGCAGGTGCGGGCATGCGTGAAGGCATGTTCGAGGGCATGCGTCGTCCGGAGACCGGCGAGCGCTATGCCGAATATCGCGCAATGAAGGATGTGGATGGGAATCCGCTCAATACAGATGATCAGGCACGCGCGTATGCGCTGGTTGGAGGCGCGATCAATCCTGCCATTGAGATGATGAATTTTGGCCTCGTGACAAAGCCGCTGCGTGGGCTGAATCTCCTTGGAAAAGAAGGGGCGGAGGGATACGCAGAAAAGGCGATCCGCGGAATCGTCGATCAGGCGAAATATGATATCGGCAAGAGTGAATCCGTCGTGGCCTTTGCGAAAAACCACATCAAGGACGCGCTCAAAATCGCGGGCACAGAATCCGCGGAGGAAAGCGCGCAGTCCCTCTCCGATGATCTCATCCATAACAGCATTGTTGCATCCTCCGATGGCCGCGCGGCAGATAAGGCATACAGCATAGGAGACATGGCGGTCAATGCCATTGTCTCCGGCGCAGAGGCATTCCCGGTCGGCCTTGGGTTCGGCATGGCGTCCTCCGTCGGCGCCGTTCCCGGCGTCGTACGTCATGCGCAGCGGCTCTCCTCGGAAAAGACGCGCGAAGATATCGCCGCACAGCGGACGATGACAGGAACAATCATGCTTGACCGGCTGCAGCAGGTCGCATCCAGTGCAAAGTTGAAGCAGACCGCGCCCGACGTGCAGCAGAAGATCATTCGTGCGCAGGCCAGCGGCACTGGATTTGAAAATGCCTACATCGACACCGAAACGGCTCTGCAAAAAGAAAACGGCCTTGCCGACCTGAAAGAGGTGGCGAAGGCCGCGGGCATCCGTGATGAAGAGCTCGAGAATACAATCAAAAACGGCGGGCATCTTTTTGTCCCGATTGAAAAATATGCGCAGTCTGCGGCATCCCCGCAGCTCCTCGAATCCGTATCCTTTTCCCCGGAGACGGATTCTTTGGCGCGCATGAAAAAGAATGCCAAAGACCTCAGTGATGAAGTTGAACAGGCGCAGAAAAACGCAATAAAGGCAAAGACCGACATCATCCATGCAATCACAAACGAATGGTTCCCGGAAGCGCCGGACCATGCAAGCGACAAGGAGAAACTGCGCCGCAGCAGCGAGCGTGAGATGGCAATCGCGGCAATCACGCAGGATCAGGATAGCCCTGCGAGCGGATGGCGGAAACTCTATAACGAATTTGTGGCAGACCGTGACGAACTCCTGCGTCCGGCAATGGACGCGTTGCAGCGTGGCATGGGCAACGGTGTTGACATCATCCAGAACGGAGAGGATGGCCGCGGAATCCGTGTGTCCAATAATGAGCCTTGGTACCAGGATTTTTATAAAGAAAACGGTCGTGCGCCGCGTAAGGGCGAGCTCATGGACCTTGCCTATCGGCTCACCGTCGGTGATGCGTCCGCGCCGAAAATCGAAGGATGGGCGCCGGCATCGCAGGAAGACATAGACGCAATGGAGGGGGCAAAAGGACAGCTCGACGAGCTGAACGATTATATCCAGACCCTTGAGAACATCAAAGACCGCATGATGCAGGTCGATGCGGCCGAGATCAAGGGAACGGCGGGGCTCTCTCCGGAGGCGTACAGCGTCTATCGTCAGATCATGGCGCAGCTGAAAGCAATCGGCGGACAGCAGTCGCGCGCGGCGCGTATGAATGCGCTCCTCTTTGCACATCACGCAGATCAGTTTGCCCGTGTGATGCGTGAGAAAGAGGGCAAACAGAACTACACTGCGATGGACTATATGCAGGAGCGGTTTGGGCTCCGAAGTGGCGGGAAGTATACGGAGGAGGGGACACATCAGACGGCGGGGCAGTCTGCAGAGGCACGCCTTGCACGGGATGAATCGAACTGGAACGCGTTGATTGACCGTTATGATGCGGCGGATAAGAAAAAGTGGAAAGCCAAAAAGGACGGAAAACTATTCCGCGTGATGGATGTGCCGCTTGTGATGCAGCTCATCAATATTCCATATGATTCGCTCCATGTATTCGGCAGCTTCTTCGCGCATTCGGTAAATCCGAAACATAAGGGCATGACACTAGATATCCTGCGTCAGCTCCCACGTAAGATGGCAGACCCTCTGATGATTATACGAGGGAACGATGCGGGGAGCTATGTTTTTGTTGTTGAACTCAAAGATACTAATGGGGCGACGGTTGTTGCTCCGGTTGAAATCGGTAAGGATATTAAATCGACCGGTGGAATCGTCAACGTAATTAATTCTGCGTTTGGGAAAACAGCAGGGAAAAAGGGAGATAAGCCCTCACTGAAATGGTTTGATAAACAATTCAAGGCTAACAATGTTCTCTATATCAATAAAAATAAAAGCATCGCTTGGCTGCAGCCCTACCGGAACGGCTCTCCGGCGGTCGCTGCAATAAGCAATGCTTTATCTAAATTTATTGTATCAGGTGTTGGACAAAATGTAAAGACCGAAGTCGATCTCGAAGCGGCAAAAAAGGAGAATCCGGGGTTCTATCAGATGTTTTGGACGGAATCGGAAAAATTTAACCATAGAGTTGTTGATATCCAATTCATTGAGGTGGATGAGAAACAAGCCTTAAAGTCTCCAAATATCGGCATTCGGCATGATGATAATGTGTATCAGCTTGGCGATGAGTTAGAAAACTCCCATGACTGGCCGGAGGGGAATTGGACAGAGACTGAGCTTGATGGTGCTTGTGCTATAGATGTTGCGGATTCTTGTAGTTATGATAGCCTCGATGAACTCAAGGAAACGGCGATCAGGAGATTAAACGATAGCAATGAATATCTGAATGAAAACGTATATCTTATTTCGGGTACGTCCCATGAATATGGGAATGACCCGAACGAAGTCATTCTTCGCAATCCGGAGGTAATAGGGATCCTCAAATTGGTGCGTTGGGATGAACTTAGCGAGGAGGAGCAAGAACAATATAGAAAGCGACAGGAGGAGATGTCTGATGAAGAAGCGGCAGAGGTCGATGAAGTTGACGAGGAGCACAATAAAGGGTTCAAGTTTACTTATGATGGGAAAGATGCTGGAGAACTGTCAGGAGATATTCTTGAAGCGCTAGAGATACTTGACCGACAACCAAAGGCACATGACACAGAGAGCTTGCGAGAAAAGTATAGAGAGCGTTTAGTAAGCGGTGAACGTACGGTAGAGTTCGATAAGAAACAGCTTGCGAATGTAAATAAAGCGCTCTCTATACTGGAAAAGAATCCGAATGCAACAAAGGAAGATTTCGCAAAGGAATTTCACCCGGATAGCAACATCATGATGACGATCAAATATCCTTCGAGTGAGGGGCTTGCGGCGGACTTGGCATACGAAAAAGAAGGGATATTAAAGTCAATCGAGATGGATCAGCATCGTGTCGATGTGCTGCGGAAGATTGATCCGGATAAGTTGGAGTGGAAAGAGCGTGATGCGGAGACGTTCCGTCAGCAGCTGCAGCGGGAAGTCTACGGCGAAATCTTGCAGGAGAACGGCAAGCGTATTATTACGCTCTTTGAGGGTGCGAATGAATCGACCATGCTGCATGAGATGGGGCATATGTTCCTGATGGACCTCGACGACCTCGCAGAAATGGACGAGACATCCGCGAAAGATCAGGCGACCGTCAACGAGTGGGCGGAGTGGAAGCCGGGCGCGGCGGAGGAATACAGGGATACGGACTGGAAAGACGAGTTCTGGAAGTATGAGCGAGACATAATAGCTGCGGAAAAGTCCGGCGATGCAGTTGCGATCAAGAGTGCAAAGGAGAGATGGCGGCAGGAGCGGTTCGCCCGCGGATTTGAAATCTATCTGCACGACGGAAAAGCTCCGTCGAAAGCCCTGCGCGGTGTATTCCGGAAGTTCAAACAGTTCCTGCGCAAGCTCTATAAATTTGTGGAGAACGTCGGCGGAAAGCCCTCGGCAGAGGTTGAGGCCGTCATGTCCCGCATGATTGCCTCGGAGGAGGAAATCAAGGCGGCGGAGCTGGATGAGCGCTATCGTCCGATCGAACGCCTCGGCGGAAAGGAAACACTCGAAAACCTCCTCGGTAAGAGCATCGCAGAGACCTATCAGAAATGGCTGAAAGAATCCCGTGACGATGCAGAAGACCGTCTGCGCGCAGAGGTCATGAAAGACCTAAAGAAAGAAGCGCGGGAGGAATACAATGAGAAGGTCGAAGCGGAACGCACCCGAAAGCGGGAAGAACTCGAAAGCGACCCGGTCTACCTCGCAGAAATGGCACTGAAAAATGGCGGGAAAGAAGCGGCGGCAATCATCGGCAACTGGTTCCCGTCGATGGAAGCCTACAAGGAAGCCCGTGCAAAACGGAAATCCCTTGAGACAGAACTCACGGAATACATGACCGAATATGCGCGCGGGCTCGACAAAGAGATCCTGCAGGCGCGGTTGACGGATGAGAACATCGCAAAGGCTATGCAGACCCCGAAGGCCTATCATCGGCGCGTTGCGCTCGAAGCGGCGGGCATGCGGGCCAAAGAGCGGCTGATGCGCCGTCTCGACGACCGCATCCAGGATGCGGTAAAGGGCGCCCTTGATGCGCTGAATGATGTGCCGGAGGATACAGACCTGCGCAAAGAGCAGGACAGCGAAGCGATGAAGAAGATCATGGCGGCCGTGCAGAACCTGCGCAGCAGCGGGAAGTGGACGCCGGAGGAATATAAGCGCCTCGAAGATATGGCCAGCGCATCCAGCAAAAAGGAAATCCAGAAGAAGCTGCAGGCGTTCTGGGATCAGAACTATAAAAAGGTGCGGGAATCCCTCCGGAAGGAGAATAAGAAGACATGGCGGCGCAAGAACTTTGATCAGCAGGTCTGGGAGAACGATAAATTTATCCGCGAACAGGCCCGCATGGTGCTCGCCGACCTGCCGATCAGCGAATCCTGCAATCCCGCATATTTCCGCCGCAAGGAAAGGCAGCATGCTCGGGCGGTGGATAAGGCGCTCTCACAGGAGCGTTGGGATATCGCCTATGCGGAGAAGGAACAGCAGGCGCTTGCGGCCGCATGTGCCTATGAAGCGACAAAGAACGAAGAAAAACTGAATCAGATGAAAGCTGACGTGCAGCGTAAACTTGGCGCGCGGACAGTACGACTTGCCGCTGCGGAGCGCTATTGGCTGCATCATATCGCGTACCTCCTCGGGCTCAAAGGGAGCGATGTTGAAAAACCGGAAGGATATGTCGAGCTCGGTGCCCTCTTTGAGAGCTACAAGAACAACCTCGACATGGACGCTGACGCGCCGACGGAAATCCTCGAAATGCTCTCGAAGGAGAATAGCAGCTATCGGAAGATGAAGCTCGGAGAGTTTTCGCAGGCTGTCAATATGCTCAAGGCCCTCTATACCATCGGGCGCGACAAGAACCGCATGCTCAGTGTCGGCGGAAAGGATTTTGACGATATCGTCCGGGAAATCCTCGCGTCGACAACAAGCCTGACGCCCGAAGGCGTCGTGCAGCATCCGGTCTCACCGGATACCGGCGGCCTCGGGTACAGCGATTGGCTCGCGAAGGTCCCCGGAATCGGAGAGCAGCTGGCCATCCTTGGGCAAAAGGGCGCAATGCCGCTCATCAAGCCGGAGATCCTCATCCGTCTGCTCGGCGAAGAGGCGCATAGATACCTCTACGGAACATACGAGCGGGCGCAGATGCGGGAAGCAGAACTCCTCGGGCAAAGTCAAAAAGAGCTCGAGCGCATCCTCTCCGCCTACTCCAAAAAGGAGCGTATGGAGTGGAAAGACCGCAACATCGACGTCGGCGGCGATAAGCTCAGCAAGGAGAACATCCTCTGCCTCGCGCTCAACTGGGGTTCGGAGACCAACCGCAAGCGCGTCATCGACGGTATCGGTCAGCGGCTCGACGTGCAGGGAGTATTCGCAAAGCACATGACAGAGCGCGACTGGAAGGCCGTGCAGCAGATCTGGGATTTCGTGGATACATTCTGGAAAGAAACGGCGGAAGTCGAAGAAAAACTCAACGGATCGCATCTCGGAAAGGTCCCCGCATCCGCATTCCGCGTCGAAACGTCAGACGGGAAGGAAATAACCCTGCGGGGCGGATACTATCCGCTGAAATACAATCCGGAGAAATCGACGCAGGCAAAGGAAAAGGAGGTCGAAGATCAGGCGCAAAAGACGCTCGCAGGGGCGCGTGTCCTCGGGACCGGGCGCAGCCATGTAAAGGAGCGCTCGGAGAACGACGTCAAAGAACCGCTGCTTCTTGAATTCCGCGTCCTGCAGGAGCATGTCTATAATGCGGCGCACAACATCGCGTTCCGCGTCGCGGCGCGTGACGTACATCGCATTGTCCGCAATGCGGAGTTTAAGGCATATGTCACATCGACCTATGGTATGCCGTTCTGGAACAGCCTCGATCAATGGGTGCTGGATACGTGGGCAATCGCCGCGGACGGCAGCAGTGACCGTGCAGCAACGGCAATCAGCCGGACGATGGCGGCGCTGCGCCGAAACTCTACCATGGCAATCATGGGATGGCGGCTGTGGCCGGTCGTCGAAAACGCATCCAACATCGGGCCGATGATGGATAAGCTCGGCGCCGTGGAGGCAAACGCTGCGATTGCGGACTACTACGCCAACAAAAAGGAGATGGATGATCTCCTCCATAAGTCCATATTTATGTCGGACCGCATCAACAACATGGAACGCGACCTGCGCCATGATAAGCGCCTCTTTGACCCGACGTATACGCCCGTCGAATTCCTTCGGGATAATGCCTACTGGGCGCTCGCGCAAACCGATCTCATGCTGTCTAAGCCCCTCTGGTGCCGTGCCTACAAAAACGCATTTCCGGAGATGCTCGCAGAGATCAATCGGGAGAACGAAGAAAACAAGCGGGCGTATCAGGAGGCACAGGAGAACGTCGAGCGTCTGCGCGCAGAAACCTATGATATGCGCAAGGAACTCTACTATCTGCGGGATGAGGCGGAGGAACGCCGGTATATGAATCCTGAAAGAATGCGGGAATCCAAATATGCGGCGCTCTCTGATCAGGAGCTCATCGAAGAGCAGCAGAGGTGGGAGACTAAGATCAAGGATAGAGAAAAGGAATTCTACGAAGCAGGGCACCGGCTCGAACGCGCGTCCGAACTGCCGATACGGGAGGGCCGCGAAATCATCGAGGAAGCAGAGCTGCGCGCTGTCCAAAAAGCGGATGCGGCCGTGCGTGATGTGTTCGGATCGGGGCAGACAAAAGACCTCGCAGAGGTCCAACGCTCCAGAAATGAAGCCGTCAAGATGCTCACGTCCTTCTACTCCTTTTTCAATACACAGTTTAATGCGATCCTCGAAGCGCATTTTAAGGGCAAATACGATGCGCATGGCTACAAGTATATGCATGTATGGATGCCGCTTGCGCGTGCCGTTATCTATCGCATCGTGCTCGTAACGCTCATCGGCGCTGGGTTGAAATTCGCGCTCGGCCTCGAGGGTGACGATGAGAAAGACCGGTATCGGACGGTTAAAGACCCGAAAACAGGGGAGACAAAAAAAGAAGAGGTATCGGACTATGAGCGCTTTATGAGCGTATTTGGCAAGAACCTCCTCTCCACGGGAACGGGAACCCTGCCGATTGTCCGCGATGTTGCGGGGCTGATCGGGAGCGCGGTATTCGATGGCACGACCTACGGTCGAAATTTTGAACTCGGATCCGTGCTCACACGCGGCGCAAAGCAGGTGCAGGCGACTGTAAATCTCATGATCCAGAAAGGAAAGAAAGACCTCGAACGCGAGGAGAAGGAGGCAAAGGAGCGCGAGCGGGTCAAGAAGATGACGCCGAAGCAGCGCAAGGCGTACGAAGAAGCGAAAAAGTACAAGAAGCCGGAGAAGGAAATCGGCTATCTGGATATCGCAAAATCCGCTGCACAAGCGACGAGCACATTCACGGCCGCAAGCACGGGCGTCACGAATACGATCACAGACGGGATATTCTCGGCGCTGCAATATGCGGCAGACATGATGGAGACTGACAACTACTACGACAAGGATTTCCGCAACGTCATGCGCAGCGTCCTCTTTGACAAAAAACTGCGCGCAGAGGAGCCACTACCGAAGCCGGAGAAGCCGAAAAAACCAAAGAAGAATACGCGCGGTGCGCGGTAAGTGAATCAGGGAAAGGAGAACTCACATGATCGAAAATCGGAAAACCTCGGTGACCTATCGCGGCGATGGAAATACGACCGTATTCCCTTTTGCCTTTGCGATATCGTCCGCGGACAACATCCACGTTGCCATCTATGATACAGCGACGGAGGTTACAACGGAGATCACGCGGGATTACTTTGTGGATGCGGCTGCGAAGGTCGTCCACTATCCGGGATATGCCCCCGGACAGACGCCCGCGGAACATGCACAGCCGCCGAAACTGCCGGCCGGAAAGAATATCACAATCTATCGTAAAACGTCCGTCGATCAGCTGACCGATCTCGGAGAGAAATATCCGCTGCCGTATATCGAGGCGATGGCGGATAAGGCAACAGCCATCATGCAGGAGCATGAGGAGGCCATCGGGCGGGCGGTTATGGTCCAGCACGGAAGCGGGATTGACCCCTCGGAACTTGTGCATCGGATATTTGAGACCGGTGCGGCCGTCTCTGATAATCTCCGCGCCGCACAGCAAAGCGCATCTGCGGCGCAGCAGGCCGCACAGAACGCACAGGAAAGCGAAAGCAACGCGTCGCTCGATGTTGTCCTCGCAACCAATGCAAAAAATACCGCAGAGGAACATCGGCGTGCCGCCGAATCCGCCGCGGGCGCAGCGCAAACGGCGCGAACGGAAGCAGAGCAGAGCAGACAGGAAGCCGGCAAAAGCCAAACGGCAAGCGCCGCATCCGAAACGCACGTCAAGGCAATGGAGGAAAATATTACCTCCATGAAACAGCACATCGACGGAATCAACGTCGAAGTCGACAAAGCCGAATCTGCCGCAAAGAGTGCACAGGAGAGCGCGAAAAGTGCAGCCGCCTCCGCAGAGGCCGCGCAAAAAGCCGTCGGCACGTACTCCAAAGCAGATCTGGATAAAAAATTCCAGGAGCTCGACCAGCAGAACGCCTCTAAATTTGTCGCGAAATCCGGCGACAGCATGACAGGTGCGCTCACGGTACCTGCTCTGACTGCTACCGGAAAGATCAAAGCTGATGGGGGAGTAGAGGGAAATGCCTCGACGGCATCGGCGCTCAGCACAAATGTCCTGACGTTTGCCAACGGAACAAAAATCTGGGTGGAGTGAGATCATGGCGGAACTTGTTAAAAAACTCAAACTGCAAAACACAAAAGGAACCGTCGAATCCTGCACGCTCTACTCAACAAAGGAAGAGGCGAACGCGATGGGAGGCGTCCTGCCGCTCCATGTAGACGGCGTGGACTGCTTCGCCGCACTGGGGGCTGTCACCGAAAGCGAAGCGACCAGTGGCCGGCAGGAGAAGAATGGAGTATCGCTTGCCATCCTAAAGCAGGGCGGAATTACGCCGGGGAGTATCACCGTGCAAGGAACGGGAACATTTACCGTTCCGAAAGGTGTTGCTGTTTTGCAGCTGACATATTTAAACGTAAACCAACAGAAAATCACTAGCTATGTAAAAGTAGAAGCAGGGAAAACGTATGGATACGAATCAAATTATGTATTTGCGGGTCATGCTGGCGGTCGTATAGTCAAAACAGTGTTTGGTAATTTCACTTTTCAAGCAGGCGGCATACACGGAGAACCAATAGGAAGTGGACCATTACCAATCACCATCGCATGGTCAAACAGCATCAATAAAGAGACGCCCAACGGCACCGCATAAAAGGAGAGCACAATGAACAAATACGCAGAAATCCTATATGGCAAAGTCCGCTCCGTCCACGAAGATGAACGCGACTTTGATACGTGGCGAAGCATATTCTCACCCTCTACCTATTGGGTAGACGTTACGGGTGTGGAATGTAAAGTCGGCTACGTTATCACATTTGACCCCAATATCGGACTTGTCCTTAGTCCTCCAAAAATGGAGGAGCCAAAGGGAGAGGATACGCATCCGACGGCAGAAACAGCCGACGAAGAACGCGTATCCATATTTGAAGCTGTCGCCGCACAAGAAGTGCGTCTCACAGAAATCGAAGAGGCCCTGCAAGCACTGAAAGGAGGTGAGAAAAAATGAAGAAGTACAGCTATATGATTCCCGTCTATGCATTCCTCGTGCGTCATGAAAAATACGCAATTTCTGAGGAGAGCAAGACGGAAGGACAAAAAGTCGTGCCTGTCATCTATCAAGAGGATGTCGCCCTCTACATTGCGGAGCATGCGGAGAAAGAAGTGTAATCACAGGGAGTAGGGGCGTTACTCCGTCGAAATAGCGCCCCTATGTATAAAGAAACAATTAGGAGGCGCAACGTGGCAAGAGGAGAAATACTGGCCGAGCTCGAGAGCATCAAAGCGCAGATTAAGATCCTTGCGGAAAAACTGCCGATGGGACGCGATCAGCTCTATGCAATCAATGAGCGGATTGCCCGTCTGGAAGAAAGCACAAAGTCCGCGCATCATCGGCTGGACGAATTTAAGCATGACGTCTGTTGGACGATTGGGATGAGTACGACCATCGTCGGCATCTTCGCGTCGATTCTGACGTGGGCGCTCGGAGGAAGGTGAGACGATGCTCAAAGTCTCACAGTGGCTCAGGAAAGGCAAAAAGTACCTGCGCAACATGACCAAAAGTCATGCGGCCATGCGTTACATAGTATGGTATGCGGCGATGCTCGTTATCGGCTGTACCATCTACGTTAGCGCATGGCTCTATGATTGGTATACTGCGCTGCGGCCCGATCTCGTGGAGTTCCGAAATTTTCTCCACGAGATCAGCGGGGCGGCATGGATTGCGGCGATTGGTTTTTTGGCCAAAGCGTTTATTGACCAAAATAACAACGGAATCCCGGACCAATACGAAGAGAAGGAGGACAAGGATAATGGAAAGAGTAAACCTGAAGGACCTGCATCTGACGTATGATGCGGGAAACCTGCAAACGCGCAGAGCAACCGATATGATTGTCCTGCATCACACGGGAAATCCCACGGATGATGATCTATCTGCGGAGGAGATCAACGCATCGCATCAGGCGCAGGGGTGGACGTGTATCGGCTATCACTATGTTGTGCGCAAGGATGGAACAGTGGAGATTGGCCGCCCGCATTGGACGATTGGTGCGCATGCGGCGGGAGAGAACTCGCACACAATCGGCATCCACGTCTGCGGCAATTTTGAGATCGGATATCCGACAGCCGCGCAGATTGAGAGTACCGCGATGCTGTTGGCTAACGTCTGCACGGATTACGGACTGCCGATTGACCGCGATCACATCGTCGGGCACAGAGAGCTGATGGGGACGGCGTGCCCCGGAAGGAATCTGTTTTCGCAGATGGATACCATCGTCGGCAAGGCCGCATTTTATGCGGCGCAGTGAGGAGGTGAGCGAAATGCTCCAAAAAGCAAAAGACTTTGTGGCAAAACACAAAACAGCCCTGCTGGTGATCTTGTGTCTACTGATTGTTGGCATTGCGTATGCTGTTGGCCGGCACTCCGCGACAGATACGGAAGCCGAAAAACCTGTCGTCATGACGCAGGAGCAGACGCAGGATGTTAAGACACTGAGGGCACAGCTCGACATCTCAAAGACCAATGCGGAGGCCCTGCAGCGGCGTCTTGCAGAGGTACAGGCGGAACAACGTGCGCCGGCGGCTACATACTACGTGCAGGCCCCGACCGTCGAGCGGGCGGCAACGATTGTCGAGCGGCAGATCAAGGAGGACAATCCGACACTGCCGCGCGCGGCGCGTGAGAAAACCGACCGGACTGTGGTCACGCCGATCACAAAAGATGCGGACGGCAAAGACCTGCCGCCGGAAGAGCAGAAAGTCGACGTCTACAAGATCAACCTGCGCAAAGATCATCGCATCAAGGCGGGCGCATCCGTCATCGATGGCAAGGCTCTCATGACTGTCGGCTACGAGCAGGGCCGCTTTGAGGCACTTGCACATTTCGACGGCTCACGCTATAAGGGCGCGACCGTCACATACAATATAATAGAGTGGTAATTCACCGCCCCGGGGCTTCGGCTCTGGGGCTTATTTTTATGTTGACAATATTAAGATAACTGTCTATACTATAAATGTCTCACCCACTCGGGTGAGTGGATTGAAAATTGTGTTTGGATATAATGGAAAAAGCGGAGACCTTTTATAAGGTTTCTGCTTTTTTTCTTTGCCTAGAAATTTTTTGAGAAAATCTAAAATAAACTATTGACATAGTACTATTGCAATGGTACAATGCAATCAAGATAAAGGTCAGGGGCGCAAAGCCCAAGGAATTAAGGGAGGATATCAAAATGGCAAAGTACGATGTCACATATGCCTGTGGGCATACCGAAACAGTCGACCTCTACGGGAAGACCTCGGAGAGGGAACGGAAAATCGAATGGATGGAAAACAACTGTGCCTACCCCTCCTGCTACAAGGCGGAGCAGGCGGTAAAAGCTTTGGAGTGCGCAGAGGCTTATGACCTCCCCGAGCTCACAGGATCCCCAAAGCAGATCACCTGGGCAGAAACTCTCCGGGGTAAAGTCTTCCAGGAGCTAGAGGAGCTCGAGCAGAAGGCCGGAAAGAAGGCCGATGCAACCGAAGAAGTCGAGTTTCTTGACTGGCTGAAAGGCCAGACGGAAGCAAGGTTCTGGATCGACAATAGGAACACCTCGATTCTATTCCTCGCAAAGAAATGGAAGAGTAAGAAGGAAGAGACGAAGCTGGAAGGTACGCCAAAGCAGGTTGCCTGGGCGGAAAAGCTTCGTGAGGAGCTTACCCGCGCTGTCGAAGAGAATATGGGGCAGGACTGGTTCGGCCTCAACGCCCTTGACCTTGAAACATCGGCGGCAACAATCATCAGCTATCACACCGATTACAGGGGACGTTTCGATGAGCTCCTGAGGGTGCTGGCAGATCGGGCAAAAGGGATGTAATAGGAGGAGAGCAATGAAGCAGATGCCCTCACCGTATTCCGGTTAGGAGGTGTTATTTTGGGCTGGGTTGAGAATAAAATCGAACGTACTAAAGCCTATAACAAGGCAAACTACGAACAGATAAAAATGCAGGTCCCGAAAGGGACAAAAGAGAAGATCAAGGCGGCTGCGGAGGCCGCAGGGAAGTCAATGACCTCCTACATCATGGAGGCGGTCAACGAAAAAATGAATAAGTAAAACAAATAACCGGAGCACTGCATTATACAGCGCTCCGGTTATTTTTGCTGACAGATCAAGCCTCAATCGGTACTGGTATCAGTTTGTTTCTAAATATGATGACGCGATCAAGGCGGCTCTCCCAAAATAATTTTCTTTCTGATTTATCCATGTTGCCATAGCCGGTGGCCACGGCATCAATGCTCTCCAATAACATCGCTTCGATGCGATCCTCTCGCCAATACACGTTATACTGGCAATTGCTGTGCGTATATGATCGGCACACATAATATATGCGTATACATGTCTTTTGGCGATGGTATCTCGGCGTAAGTCCACGTCCGCATTTAGGGCATTGTAAGAGACGGCTAAAGAGATATACGTTGTCCGTTCGTGGGCGTTGGGTGCGTCCCTCGAACACCTCTTGCACCTGCGCGAAAAGCCCCTCATCGATCAGCGCTGGGCAAAAATTTTTGATACCATAATACTCGCCGATGTAGATGCGATTTTGAAGAGTGCGCCCGACGGCTCCCTCCGTTTTCGCATATCGGTATTTTTCCCACAGCATCCGGTATGTTCGGAGTACAGAATGGCATTCTACGAAGTACTCAAACATATCTTGTATCATGGGAACCTTTTTCCTGTCGATTAAAATGGTTTTTTTCTTGCCGATTTTGTATCCGTCAGGTATGTGGCCAGTGATAACCTTTCCTCGACGTAAGAGTCCTTGCTGCACATATTTGACGCGATCGCTTGTTTGGTCACTTTCGTGCTGTGCGATCGACAGCTTAAGGTTGACCATGAGGCGCCCAGTTGTGGTTGTAGTGTTGTATATGTTTTCCTGCGAGCACTCCCACTCAACATGATGCGCGTCAAGGATTTCTTGCACTTTGTAGTAATCGGCGACATTCCGAAACCATCTATCAAGGCACTTAAATACGATTATATCGATACTGCCCGCTTTTACATCCCTCAGCAGCCGTTGTAAACCTTTGCGGAGATGGGGCGTTTTGCGGGCACTGATCCCCTCGTCTGCATAGACAGCTATAACATCGTAACCGTGTTTCTCTGCATGTTGCCGTAAATCATGCTCTTGTTCTGCGAGAGAGTAGCCGTGTCGCGCCTGCTCCTCAGTTGACACACGGATATAGAGCGCGGCTCTCTTTTGGATGTTCATAATTATCCCTTCCAATATCGTCTACAATTTGCCTACAAAATACCATGATTCGCCTTTCTTACTCTTATTTTTTGTTTCGTACAAGAATATGTTTTTATTCTTGTGAATCCCTGTCATTGTAAGGGATGTAGTAATGTGATATAATCTTTTATCCTGTGCTATTATATATCGGTGATCTTATATCACAAGTTCTCACGAGGGGAAAGGAAAAATAGGAGAGAGTATGTTTGAACCGCGTTTTACAACGCTGAATATGAACGAAATTTTGAAGTATCTCGGCTTTCGCGGGCAGGAGCTTACAGAGGACATCGCAGCGCAGATTCGCCGCTGTACGGATGAGGTGCTGGCAGCGGCAACCCCGCGTCTGACCTATCGGCAAGTGCTGTTGGAGAACGGCGCCGTGCTCGGTGTCACATTTGAGGGCCGCGATATCCCGCGTATGCTTGCGCCGTGCGAGGAGGCTGTTCTCTTCGGCGCGACGCTCGGCCCTGGGGTAGAGCGCCTGATGATGCGCTATGAGGTCATGAATGCAGCGGACTCTGTCATCATGGACGCGTGTGCGAGTACGGCGATCGAGAATATCTGCAATAATTTCGAGAGCGATATGCGCGCTGCTGTGGAGGCAGAGGGGCGTTATCTGACCGATCGCTTCAGTCCGGGGTACGGCGATCTGCCGATCTCGGAGCAGCCGAAATTTTTTGCCCTGCTCGATATGACGCGGCGCATCGGGGTCTCGCTGACACCGACGACGATCATGGTGCCGCGCAAATCGGTGACGGCGATCATGGGGATCGCCCGGACACCCCAGCCGCATCGTCCTCCGGACTGCGAGAGCTGTCTCATGTTCCGCAGCTGCCCCTTCCGCAAGGCTGGGCGCAGGTGCAGAGAGGGCGCAAAAACGTAAAGAAAATTCCGTACGTGAGAGTGAAGGAGTCGGAATGAAAGACATTATTATATTGGACGGTGGGATGGGGACAGAGCTGCAGGCGCGGGGGCTTGCGCCGGGCGAGCGCCCCGAGCTCTTCGGCATAGAGCATCCCGAAGTGGTCGAGGAAATTCATCGGAACTACATCGCCGCGGGCAGCCGCGTTATTTACAGCAATACGTTCGGAGCGAACGGGCATAAACTCACAGGAACAGGCAAGACCGTCGCCGAAGTCATCGGGGCAAATGTCCAGATTGCGCGCCGTGCGGCAGAGCACTCCGGTGTGGAAGGGGTGCGTGTTGCGCTCGATGTCGGTCCCATCGGAGAGCTGGTCGAGCCGCTTGGCACGCTCTCCTTTGAAGCGGCCTATGAACTTTTCCGCGAAATGGCGGTTGCGGGAGAGGAGGCGGGTGCCGATCTCATCATCTTTGAGACGCTGACCGATCTCTATGAAGCAAAGGCGGCGGTACTCGCAGCAAAGGAACATACGAAGCTGCCCGTTTGGGTGACGATGACCTTCGAACAGAATGGACGCACCTTTCTTGGTGCAGCTGTACCGTCTGTCGCGGTTACACTGGACGCGCTCGGTGTTGCGGCAATCGGCGTCAACTGTTCGCTTGGTCCCGTAGAACTTCTGCCGATTGTCGATGAGCTCATGGAGTGGACGGATCTGCCTGTCATTGTGAAGCCCAATGCGGGTCTGCCCGATCCACGTACGGGCGCCTATGAGATGACGGCAGAGGAGTTTGGCCGGGAGATGGCGGAGTTCGCGCGGCGCGGCGCCGTTATCATGGGCGGCTGCTGCGGCACAAATCCAGAGTTCATTCGGGCACTTGCTGCTTCTGTTGCAAGCGGCGCTGCGGAGCGGCCTGAGCGCAGGAAACGCAAGGGCATCGCCTCGCCGGGGCGCGTCGCTGAATACGGAAAACTGAATGTCATCGGCGAACGCATCAATCCGACGGGCAAGAAGCGTCTCCAGCAGGCTCTTCTTGAGGAGGACTACGGGTACATCAAGAAGCTCGCCATATCCCAGCAGGAAGCGGGCGCGCAGGTGCTCGACATCAATGTCGGTGCGCAGGGCGTTGATGAGGAGAAGATTATTCCGTATGTCGTCAAGGCCGTACAGAGCGTGGTTGATCTGCCTCTGCAAATCGACTCGGCAAATCCGAAGGTCATTGCGGCGGCGCTGCGCGTGACAAACGGGCGTGTCATCATCAACTCGGTCAGCGGTGAACGCGAGCGTATGGACGCTATCTTCCCGCTTGCCAAACACTATGGGGCGGCTGTGCTCGGCCTTGCGATGGACGAGAAGGGGCTGCCGGAGACTGCCGCAGACCGCATCGCGGTCGCCGAGCGCATTGTCGCAGAGGCAGAGCGCTACGGCATCGAACGTGAGGATATCATCATCGACTGTCTGACACTCACCGTTTCAGCCCAACAGAATCAGGCAATGGAGACCCTGCGTGCCGTGCGGGAGGTGCACGAGCGCCTCGGACTGCATTGTGCGCTCGGCGTCAGCAATATCTCATTCGGCCTCCCGGCACGCGTGCATATGACGGAAAACTTTCTCATACAGGCGATGCATGTCGGCCTTGATTTCCCCATTGTCAATCCGAACACAAAGGAGATCATGGATGCTGTCATCTCCTTCCGCGCGGTCTCTGGTGAGGATGTGGACTGCGCCGCCTATATTGCACGCTTTGCACCGGAGCAGGCGGAGATACGGCGACGCAAGGAACTTGGCATTACGGGCAGCGAGTCGCCGGATGCCGTACAGACCGCTGCAGCAGACAGCGCTGACGCCGTTGACCCGCTTATGGACGCGATCATCCGAGGGCTGAGTGATGATGCTGAGCGCATCACGCGGAAGCTTCTCACGGAGAAAGCGCCGATGGAGATCATCCAGGAGAAGGTCATCCCTGCGCTCGATATTGTGGGCGACCGCTATGAGAAGGAAATTATCTTCCTCCCGCAGCTCATCAATGCGGCAAATGCCGCGACGGCAGGTCTTGAACTCATCAAAGCCCGCCTTGCCGAGGAGGGGCAGGGCGTTTCGAAAGGGAAGATCATCCTTGCCACAGTGGAAGGGGATATCCATGACATTGGCAAGAACATCGTCAAGGTTGTCCTGGAGAATTACGGCTACCAGATTATCGACCTCGGGCGCGACGTGCCCGTTACGCGCGTGGTGGAGGTCGCCATCGAAAAGCAGGTCGGACTGATCGGGCTCTCCGCACTCATGACGACGACTGTTACAGCAATGAAGCGCACCATCGATGCTCTGCATGAGGCAGGGCATGAATGTGAAACCGTGGTCGGCGGTGCTGTGCTGACAGAGGATTATGCGCGTGAAATTGGCGCGGATCACTATGCTGGCGATGCGCGGAGCATTGTCGAGATCGCGCGCCGCGTACTTGGATAGCGCGGCAGGGAGGCTGAATACAGATGGCGCAAAACAGCGCAGATATACGAGAACACATCAAAAAAGAGCCGCTGGTCTTTGACGGCGGCATGGGCACATACTACGCCCAAAAGACACATACACACGGGAAAGGTGTTGAGCTCGCCAATATAGAGACACCTGCCGTTGTCGGGGCCATTCATACGGAGTACCTGCAGGCAGGCGCACAGGCGATCAAGACCAATACCTTCGCTGCAAACCGTATCGTCTACCAGGGCGACGAATCTCTTGTGCGGCGTATCATCCGTGCGGGATGGGAAATAGCAGCGCGCGCGGCAGAACCGTTCGGAGCCTATGTATTTGCCGACATTGGTCCTGTTACGGGCCTGCCGCATACAGACATCATCGCAGAGTATTGCTTCCTCGCCGATACATTTCTCGCATGCGGTGCGACGCACTTCCTCTTCGAGACCAACGCATCAATTGAGGGCTTGATCGAGACGGCAGCACACATCAAACGCGTATGCCCCCATTCCTTCATCCTGGCCTCGTTCTCTGCGCTGCCCGGCGGCTATACGCGTGACGGACGCTTCGCCGAGGATCTGATTCATGAGGCGGCAGAGAGCGGATCGATTGATGCCGTCGGTTTTAACTGTGTAAATGGCGTGCGGCAGATGCGGGAACTGGTTCATCATCTTGGGATGACGTCCCTGCCTCTTTCCCTCATGCCGAATGCGGGGCATCCGATCGTTGTCGACGGACGTACATTCTATGAGAGCGCTCCGGAGTATTTCGGCACAAGTCTTGCCGCGATCGTGCGCGATGGCATCTCGATTGTCGGCGGCTGCTGCGGTACGACGCCGGAGCATATCCGTGCGCTTTGTGCCGCACTTGCGGACGGTACGGGCGAGATTGACGAGGAAGGCGAAGAGACCCGCGTCCAACCGATGGAAGTTCCGCTCAGTCCCTTTTTTGATGCGTTGAAATCCGGAGGGAAGCCCATCGCTGTCGAGCTTGACCCGCCGGAGACCGGAAATGCAGATAAATTCCTTGTCGGGGTGCGTGAGTTGCAGGCAGCGGGCATTTCTGCCATTACTATTGCGGATAATCCCATCGCGCGCGCGCGTATGGACGCGGCGATGCTTGCCGGGCGCGTCCACCGCGAGCTCGGCATCGAGCCCATCCCGCATATGACCTGCCGCGACCGCAACCTCAACGCGATCAAATCCATTCTCCTCGGACTGAGCGCCGAGGGCGTGCACAATATGATCGCGATCACGGGGGACCCGATCCCAACAGCAGAGCGCGATGAGGTCAAGAGCGTCTATCAGTTCAATTCACGCAAGCTTGCCTCATTTGTCACGAGCCTCGGTTCACGCGGAGATATCGTGCCGTTCCATGTGTTTGGAGCACTCAATGTCAATGCAAAGCATTTTCCGTCGCAGCTCGGACTTGCACGGAAAAAGATGGAAGCGGGCATGACAGGGTTCTTTACCCAGCCTGTCCTGAGTGAGCGTGCAAAGGAAAACCTGCAAACGGCACGCGACATGCTCCCCGGCGCGTTTATTCTCGGGGGCATTATGCCTGTTGTCAGCGAGCGGAACGCCCGTTTTATGGAAAGCGAGATCGTGGGCATTCACGTTGAGGAGCGCATCATCAACGCATACCGTGGGCTGGACCGGACTGCAGCGGAAGAACTCGCCGTCCGTCTCTCGCTTGCGATTGCAAAAGACATCGAACCATATATTGACGGCTACTATATCATTACGCCGTTTTCAAGGACGGCGCTCATCGCGCGGATTGTCGAAGGCATTAAAGAAAGGGGAGAAATACGATGAACACAACGCTCAAGGACATCATTGAGCGCCGCAGCATTCGGAAGTTCAAAACGGATGAGGTGCCGCATGCACTGATCGATAAGGTAATCGAAGCCGGGTTGTATGCGGCCAGCGGAAAAGGAAAGCAGTCTCCGATCATTGTTGCTGTGACAAATCCCGATCTGCGGGCACGAATCGTCCGCGACAACTGCCGCATCGGCGGTTGGGAAGAGGGAACGGATCCCTTTTATGGTGCCCCTGTGATTCTCATTGTGCTCGCTCCGAAAGAGGGACATACATCGGTGCAGGACGGGAGCCTCGTCCTCGGCAACCTTATGCTCGCGGGGCATGCACTCGGGCTTGGCACCATATGGATTAATCGTGCAAAGGAAGAGTTTGAAGAACCTTTCTATCAAAAACTGCTGAAAAAATTGGGCATCGAGGGTGCGTATATCGGTGTCGGGCACTGTGCGCTCGGCTACCGCAGCGGCGATCTGCCGAAGCCGCCCGCCCGCCGCGCAAATCGCGTGTATTATGTTTCGTAGCTTACGCATACCGCAGAACAACTTGTTAAAAGAGCCGATTTTGACCGTCCCACGATGGTCAAAATCGGCTCTTTGCTTTTAGTGCAGCGGAGCGCTTCCCAGCGTCATCGGCAGCGTATGCGCCGCGCTTGCCATGGCACGCAGGTCCGCAGAGGATTTCTCTGCCCAGATTGCTGCCACCTTTTTTTGAAACGCAAGAGCGGAGAGGGGGTCTTTTTGTTGTGTACGTATATTTGCACGGATGATCTCCGCAAACTTCTCGGGTAGATGTGCCGTACGCTGCGCCAGCAGAATCTTTAGATTCGTATCAATCAGATAGAGATGAATTGTCGGATCAGAGAGACTCTCTTCATCGGGCAGCAGATCTTTCTTCACAAGAGAGAGGGAGAGCGGAGCGTCCCCCCATCCATCACGGAAGATGCCGTCAATGCGGTAGAGCAGGAAAAGAACACCGCTCTCCTCAGTCACGGCAAGCTCGATTTCTCCTGTGCGGAATGCCTCGACGGCGACAGCGTCTGTTCGCGAGAGCTGGAGCACGAACATCATACCGTTTTTATCCGCTTGGAACATGCCGCCGTCTGCCTGCGCAAGGACCGGCAGCGGAAAAGGATCGCCGACGGAAAAATTTACAGATGTGCCCATATAAGTCCTCCTATGTACCACAATTTTCTTGATTATATCGTTCCAATGATGATTCTTCAAGAAATAATGCCCGGAAATTTTCTTGCCTTACATCACAAAACACCGTACAATAAGGGAAAAATTCCAGAGAGGTGACGGGATGATTAAAAAGGGAATTATCCTCGCGGGAGGATCGGGAACACGGCTCTATCCGCTGACAAAGGTCGTATCAAAGCAGCTCATGCCAATCTATGACAAGCCAATGATCTACTATCCGCTGAGCACGCTTATGCTCGCAGGGATACGCGACATTCTCATCATTACGACACCGGAGGACAGCGCGCTCTATCAGGCACTGCTCGGTGATGGAAGCCAGCTCGGTCTTTCCGTATCATACGCTGTTCAGCCGTGCCCCGACGGACTTGCCCAGGCATTTATTATTGGCGCAGACTTCATTGCGGGTGACGCCTGTGCGCTCGTACTCGGTGACAATATCTTCTATGGCTCCGACTTTGCGCAGGTCCTTCAAAGCGCCGTACAGCGCGAAGAGGGGGCGACCGTGTTCGCCTACTACGTATCCGATCCCGAGCGCTACGGCGTCGTCTCCTTTGACGAAGCGGGACAGGCACTTGCCCTTGAGGAGAAGCCAGCGCGGCCGCAATCAAACTATGCTGTCACGGGACTCTATTTCTATGACAGCGATATCGTCAATATTGCGCGCGGGATTCGTCCGTCTGCACGCGGTGAGTTGGAGATTACCGATGTCAATATTGCCTACCTCACGGCGGGGAAACTTCATGTAGAGCGCCTGCGGCGCGGCTATGCATGGCTCGACACAGGCACACATGAGTCGCTGCTCTCGGCAGCAACCTTCGTCCAGACCATACAGGCGCGGCAGGGGCTCAAAATCTCCTGCATTGAGGAGATTGCCTATCGCATGGGTTACATCGACGCGGAACAGGTTCTGCGTCTCGCCGAGCCGCTTGCAAAGAACGAATACGGAATTTATTTGAAGCGCCTCATCAAAGATGTATAGGAGATATCTATGAATGTGATTGAGACGGCGCTCGAGGGCGTCTTCATCCTAGAACCTCAGGTGTTCGGCGATGCGCGTGGCTGGTTCATGGAGAGCTGGTCGCAGAAAAAGATGGAGAATGCAGGTATCAATGTTAACTTTGTGCAGGACAACCATTCCTTCTCCGCGCAAAGGGGAACACTGCGCGGACTGCACTATCAGCTGAATCCAATGGCACAGGCAAAACTTCTGCGTGTCTCGCGAGGGGCAATATTTGATGTTGCCGTAGATATTCGCCGCGGATCGCCAACCTATGCAAAGTGGGTCGGCATCGAGCTTTCGGCAGAGAACTATCGGCAGCTCTTTATTCCACGCGGGTTTGCGCATGGTTTCATCACGCTCACCGATAATGTCGAGGTGCAGTACAAGGCAGATAATTTCTACGCGCCTGACTGCGACGGCAATATTCGTTGGAATGACCCCGTGATCAGCATCGTTTGGCCAATGAACCCCCGTGTCCTTTCAGACAAAGATGCCGCCGCACCAACACTATCCGAACGGAATGAATTGAACTTTACATACAGCTTGTGAGAATGGGGAGGTTTTTACAAAGAAACATGAAAAAATGAAGAAAAAGGGCTTGACGGAAGTTCTTGTGCATGTTATATTATGACAGTCGCGCCGATGCGGGCAAAGCGCATGGGGAAAAGCTCATGAACCCCCGTAATGGCGCGGGATGTACCCTGAAAACTACACAATGCAAAACGAGTTAGATTATAGGATCTAACAAGCCAGATGCAACATCGTTGATGTCAGTCAACGAAAAACAATTCTTTTACAAGAATGAAGGTATGAGCCGACAGGCTCTCGGATAGACTACGGTCTTTAGCGGAGAGTTTGATCCTGGCTCAGGACGAACGCTGGCGGCGTGCTTAACACATGCAAGTCGAACGGAGCGAATGAAAGCTTGCTTTTATAAGCTTAGTGGCAAACGGGTGAGTAACACGTAGACAACCTGCCGACAGGATGGGGACAACATTCCGAAAGGAATGCTAATACCGAATGAAGTGCAGGGGAGGCATCTCCCCTGCATGAAAGATGGCCTCTATATATATGCTATCACCTGTTGATGGGTCTGCGTCTGATTAGCTGGTAGGTGAGGTAACGGCTCACCTAGGCGACGATCAGTAGCCGGTCTGAGAGGATGAACGGCCACATTGGGACTGAGACACGGCCCAGACTCCTACGGGAGGCAGCAGTGGGGAATCTTCCGCAATGGGCGCAAGCCTGACGGAGCAACGCCGCGTGAGTGAAGAAGGTCTTCGGATCGTAAAGCTCTGTTGATGGGGACGAACGTGCCTAATGCGAATAGTTTTAGGCAATGACGGTACCCATCGAGGAAGCCACGGCTAACTACGTGCCAGCAGCCGCGGTAATACGTAGGTGGCGAGCGTTGTCCGGAATCATTGGGCGTAAAGGGAGCGCAGGCGGGCATGTAAGTCTTTCTTAAAAGTGCGGGGCTCAACCCCGTGATGGGAAAGAAACTATGTGTCTTGAGTACAGGAGAGGAAAGCGGAATTCCCAGTGTAGCGGTGAAATGCGTAGATATTGGGAGGAACACCAGTGGCGAAGGCGGCTTTCTGGACTGCAACTGACGCTGAGGCTCGAAAGCCAGGGGAGCGAACGGGATTAGATACCCCGGTAGTCCTGGCCGTAAACGATGGATACTAGGTGTGGGAGGTATCGACCCCTACCGTGCCGGAGTTAACGCAATAAGTATCCCGCCTGGGGAGTACGGCCGCAAGGCTGAAACTCAAAGGAATTGACGGGGACCCG
>ERZ773056.58-NODE-58-length-50134-cov-9.637473_pt1 | contig 50134 bp, 42 predicted proteins | sample MGYA00580857_ERZ773056 | MGnify/ENA primary metagenome ERZ773056 (study PRJEB29015, sample SAMEA2737996) | human oral metagenome | biome: human oral; feature: human-associated habitat; material: dental | place: China | collected 2114 ... | reverse complement strand
GGGGTGTGGTAGCCCCGGCGACACTGTCGCCAGCATGATCATGGGGTATGGTAGCTCCGGCGACACTGTCGCCAGCATGATCATGGGGTGTGGTAGCCCCGGCGACACTGTCGCCAGCATGATCATGGGGTATGGTAGCTCCGGCGACACTGTCGCCAGCATGATCATGGGGTGTGGTAGCCCCGGCGACACTGTCGCCAGCATGATCATGGGGTATGGTAGCCTCGGCGACACTGTCGCCAGCATGATCATGGGGTGTGATAGCCCCGGCGACACTGTCGCCAGCACGATCATGGGGTGTGGTAGCCCCGGCGACACTGTCGCCAGCACATTCATGCCTTGGGCGTGGCTATGCAGCCCATCCAAATCACTGGCTCCAAGCCGCAATAAGCCACCCGTCGGGGGCCACTTCTCACCTTTTTCAATTCACTCGAAAGATTACTTTTGCGGCGATTTTCCAAGAAGATAACAGATTAAGTAGATATACGCAAGATGAAGAATCGATTTGCCGAGTATGATTCATTCGATTTGTCGGAGATCAATCGTGAAGTGTTGAAGAAGTGGCAAGAGGGCGACCTCTTTCACAAGAGCCTATCTATACGTACGGGAGCACCCGATTTCGTGTTCTACGAAGGTCCGCCCTCAGCCAACGGCATGCCGGGCATCCACCACGTCATCGCCCGCACGATCAAAGACATCTTCTGCCGATACAAAACGATGAAAGGCTTTCGCGTCGATCGCAAAGCCGGTTGGGACACCCACGGACTACCCGTGGAGCTCGGCGTCGAAAAGGAATTAGGCATCACCAAAGAGGACATCGGGCGCAAGGTCAGCGTGGCCGAATACAACGCCGCCTGCCGCAAGAACGTGATGACCTACACCAAAGAGTGGGAAGACCTCACGCAGCAGATGGGCTACTGGGTCGACATGGAGCACCCCTACATCACCTACGACAACCGCTACATCGAAACCCTTTGGTACCTGCTCAAGGCCCTCTACGAAAAAGGACTCCTCTATAAAGGATACACCATACAACCCTACTCGCCTGCGGCGGGCACAGGGCTCAGCTCGCACGAGCTGAACCAGCCCGGTTGCTACCGCGACGTGAAGGATACGACCGTGACGGCGCAGTTCCGGGCCGTAAAGCCCGAGCAGCTCGCCAACGACTTCCAGAGAAGTGTGTTCGCCGGCAGTGACGCGCCGTCGGACGTTTATTTTCTTGCGTGGACCACAACGCCGTGGACGTTATCATCGAATACGGCGCTGTGCGTCGGCGCAGACATCGACTACGTGGCTGTTCGCTCCTTCAACCCCTACACGGGTGCCCCAAACACCTACATCTTGGCCGAGGCACGCCTCGCGGCTTACTTCAACCCCAAGGCCGCAGACATGCCCCTCAGCGCCTACAAGCCGGGCGACAAGCTGATCCCTTACGAGGTGATCGGCCGATGCAAAGGCCGCGACCTTGTCGGGCTCTCTTACGAGCAACTCATTCCTTGGTTCAACCCCGGCGACGGTGCCTTCCGCCTCATCTCCGACAGTTACGTCACAACTGAAGATGGTACAGGCATCGTGCACATCGCTCCCACCTTTGGTGCTGACGACGCCCGCGTGGGTAAAGCCTTCGGCATCCCACCGTTGCAACTTGTCGATAAGGCTGGAAATCTTCGCCCAGCCGTCGACCTCAAGGGGCGCTTCTATCGCCTCGAAGACCTCGACGAGACCTACGTGAAGGAGCGCGTAAACACAGCCTTATATAAGGAATACGCAGGGCGCTACGTGAAGAACGATTACGATCCCGCCCTCACCAACCCCAACGAAAAGGATCCGCTCGACGTCGACCTCTGTGTCATGCTCAAGCAGCAGGGGCTGGCTTTCAAGATCGAGAAATACGTGCACAACTATCCGCACTGCTGGCGCACCGATAAGGCCATCCTTTACTATCCGCTTGACAGCTGGTTTATCCGCACCACCGCCTGCCGCGATCGCATGATCGAGCTCAACAACACGATCAACTGGAAGCCACAAAGCACAGGCACGGGTCGCTTCGGCAAATGGCTCGAGAACTTGCAAGACTGGAACCTGAGCCGCAGTCGCTACTGGGGCACGCCGCTGCCCATTTGGCGCACGGACGACAACGCGGAAGAGAAGTGCATCGGCTCCGTCAGCGAACTCTACGCCGAGATTGAACGCTCCGTGGAAGCGGGCTTTATGAAGAGCAATCCCTATAAGGACAACGGCTTCGTGCCCGAGACCTACACGGCCGAGAACTACGACCGCATCGACCTGCATCGCCCTTACGTGGACGACATCGTGCTGGTCTCCCCCACAGGGCGCCCGATGAAGCGCGAGACGGACCTCATCGACGTATGGTTCGACTCTGGTGCCATGCCTTACGCACAGATCCATTACCCGTTCGAGAATAAGGAGGCCTTCGACGCACGCAAGGTCTACCCCGCTGACTTTATCGCCGAAGGGGTCGACCAGACGCGTGGCTGGTTCTTCACGCTCCACGCACTGGGCACCATGCTCTTCGATAGTGTGGCCTTCAAAAACGTTGTCTCCAACGGTCTCGTGCTCGATAAGAATGGCAACAAGATGTCCAAGCGCCTCGGCAACGCCGTCGATCCGTTTGCGACCATCCGGCAGTACGGCTCCGATCCGCTGCGTTGGTACATGATCACGAACGCCTCGCCGTGGGACAACCTGAAATTCGATCCGGACGGCGTCGAAGAGATGCGTCGCAAGTTCTTCGGCACCTTATACAATACGTACTCCTTCTTCGCCCTCTACGCCAACGTTGACGGCTTCACCTACAGCGAGCCAGACGTGCCGATGGCCGATCGCCCGGAGATTGATCGTTGGATCTTGTCACTGCTCCACTCGCTTGTCAAGGACGTGGACAGTTATCTAAATACGTACGATCCGACCCGCGCAGGCCGTGCCATAGCAGACTTCATCAACGACCACCTGAGTAACTGGTACGTGCGGCTCAATCGCCGACGTTTCTGGGGCGGCGGCATGACAACCGACAAGCTGTCGGCTTATCAGACGCTCTACACCTGCCTGGAGACGGTGGCCAAGCTGATGGCGCCCATCGCACCCTTCTATGCCGATCGTCTCTATGGCGACCTGATCGCCGTGACGGGACGCGAGAGCGCCGAATCGGTGCATTTGGCGGACTTCCCCGTGTGCGACGAAGCGATGATCGATAAGGAGTTGGAGGAACGGATGCAGATCGCACAAGACATCTCTTCGATGACATTGGCGCTACGTCGGAAGGTGAATATCAAGGTGCGCCAACCCCTGCACACCCTGCTCGTCTCTGCCGTCGACGAACATCAGCGCGCAGCCGTAGAGGCGGTGCAGGACATCATCCTGAACGAGGTCAACGTGAAGGAACTGAAGTTCGCCGATGCCGGATCGAACATCCTTGTGAAGAAGGTGAAGCCCGACTTCAAGAAGCTCGGCCCACGTTACGGTAAGGTGATGAAGGCACTCGCGGCGGCTATCCAAGCGATGACGCAAGAGGAGATCGCCACGTTCGAACGCGACGGATCGTTCACCTTCCCCATCGAAGGCAACGCCTGCACGGTGCTGACGGACGACGTGGAGATCATCTCCGAGGACATCCCCGGATGGCTCGTAGCTAATGAAGGTCGCTTGACCATTGCGCTCGACATCACGGTGACGGATGAGCTGCGCCGCGAGGGTCTTGCCCGCGAACTGGTGAACCGATTGCAGAATCTGCGTAAGAGCAGCGGACTGGAAATCACGGATCATATCCGCGTTACCCTCGCTCCGGCAGAAGAGATGGAGGGCGTGCTCGAAACGTATGGCGATTATATCCGTCGGCAGGTGTTGGCCGATGCCATAACCACCACGGAACGCTCTGCCGACATGACGGAGCTGGAGTTTGACGACTTCCAACTGCCCGTCAAGATCGAGAAGGTGTAACCCACCACCCGGATAAACAAACAGTGAAACATTAGGAAACCAAACATTATATCAATCAAGGAGACTGAAGTCATGGCTGAGAAAACACGATACTCGGATGCGGAGCTCGAGGAGTTTCGCTCCATCATCATGGAGAAGTTAGATAAGGCAAAGAGGGATTACGACCTCTTGCGCGAAGGCATTTCCAACTCGGAAGGCAACGATGTATCCGACACCTCGCCCACGTTTAAAGTGATGGAAGAAGGTGCATCGACGCTCTCGAAAGAGGAAGTCGGACGGTTGGCGCAGCGCCAGATGAAGTTCATTCAGAACCTGCAAGCGGCATTGATCCGCATCGAAAACAAGACCTACGGCATCTGTCGCGAGACGGGCAAGCTGATCTCGAAAGAACGGCTGCGGGCAGTGCCCCACGCCACATTGAGCATCGAAGCCAAACAAAGCGGCGTGAAATGAACGAACAGACACGAGCAACCAAGGCTTGGGGAGCAGCGGCGATCATCCTGCTGCTCCTTTTTTTGGACCAAGCCTTCAAGATTTGGGTGAAGACGCACATGGCGTTGGGTGAAAGCATCACCATCTTCCCCTGGTTCCAACTCTACTTCACGGAGAACCCCGGCATGGCATTCGGCATGGAATTCTTCAACAAACTCGTCCTCTCCGTCTTCCGCATCGTGGCCGTGGTGGGTATCGGCTACTACTTGGTGCAACTCATTCGGAAGGAGTACCCCATGGGCTACATCGTCTGCATCGCCATGATCTTCGCGGGCGCCCTGGGGAACATCATCGACAGCGTCTTCTATGGCGTCATCTTCAATCACAGCTATGGGCAGGTGGCCACACTAATGCCCGCGAGCGGCGGCTACGCACCCCTGCTGCACGGTAAGGTCGTGGACATGCTCTACTTCCCGCTGATCGAGACCACACTGCCCGCGTGGGTGCCCATCTTCGGTGGGCAGGAGTTCGTCTTCTTTCGGCCCATTTTCAACCTGGCCGATTCGAGCATCTGCGTCGGTGTCTTCCTGCTGCTCATCTTCCACAGCCGTACGCTGAGCTTCAGCCTTTCTAAGAAACCCTCCTCCTCGAAGGACGAAAAAGAATAGTCCCCCTCCCCCATTCTTACATGACTATCTCCGGATTTCAGACCTTCCTCGTAGTGAGTCTGTCAGCCCTCATCGGCCTTTCGGCGTGCAGCCATACGCCCGAGGGTGTGCTCACAGAAAAACAGATGCGTGACGTGATGATCGACCTCTACACCGCCGAGGCGATGATCTACGACGAACCTCAGCGTTACGAAACCTTCGAGCAACGCCGCGCACTCTTCAACGATGTTTTCGCCAAACACCACCTCACCGAAGCCCAGTATGACAGCTCGCTGATGTGGTACGGCCGCAACTTGGACATTTATATGGGCGTCTGTGACATGGCGCTCGAGGAGGTGGACCGCCGACTGAAATCGGCCGGTAGTGAGGTCAGCAGCGACGTGACCGTCCGACGGTCGTCGAGCCCCGCCACTCCGGATCTCTGGTCGGGCAAGCGTTACTACGCCTTCTCTCCCAGCGACCTCTCGGACCGCGTCGTGTTTGAAACCTCGCCCGGTGGCGGGGCGCACGCTACGGCCGCTGAGTATGTGCTGGAAATGCAGATTTGGGGATTGCAACCGGCTGCGAACGAGCGGATCGTGGTCAGCCTGCGCGCCGATGTGGAAAACGATTCCACCCTCATCCAGCGTGACACGATCACCGCCGACGGCCCGCATCGCGTTGCGCTCATCAATCCGCCCGGCAACTATGTGCGGCGCATCTACGGCTACCTGCGCGTGATTGCTCCCTCGAGCAAAGTTTACGTCGACAGCCTCCGCCTCACTCCCGGCGAGTCCGTGTCCGTCGACCAACTCGAGCCCCCACTCCCACCGCTGGAATAACATGGGCACGACGCAAGGGAATGCCGCTTTTTGCTCGTCGTCATGTCGCATTCTGGCGCCGCTGGCACGCAGGCTTCTCAAAATGTCGCATGACGGCGCCGCTGGCACGCAGGCTTCCCAAAATGTCGCATGACGGCGCCGCTGGCTCACAGCGACGCGAAAAAGTCACTTGACGAGGCCGCTGGCACGCAGCGACGCCAAAAAGTCGCTTGACGGGTCCGCTGGCTCACAGCGACGCCAAAAAGTCGCTTGACGGAGCCGCTGGCTCGCAGCGACGCGAAAAAGTCGCTTGACGAGGCCGCTGGCTCACAGCGACACGAAAAAGTCGCTTGACGAGGCCGCTGGCTCACAGCGACACGAAAAAGTTACTTGACGGCGCCCATCTCTTACGTAGAACTCACGCTTAGAAGAAGGATCAGTTGGCGGGCTTGCCATTCGGCCTCCTCCGGCTGGAAATTTCACCGATAACAACCGAGGGCCTAAGCCCTCATCATTATTTATAGCACAAACGAAATGAAGTATTCAAACAAGACGTGGAGAGCGTGCGCTCTCTGCATGCTGGCCGCCCTCGCGATGACGACGGGCTGCCAAAACAAGCCGGCAGAAACGGCTGACTCAACGAACGCTGCCACGGATTCGGTCGTGGCCGAAAGCCCACTGGACAACGCCGTCGTACGCGCCATCATGGATCGCCGCAGCGTGCGTAAGTACAAGCCTGAACCGGTGCCGAAAGAGATGCTGGACGTCATCCTGCACTGCGGCATCAACGCCCCGAACGCCATGAACGAACAGCGGTGGGAGGTGCGTGTGACGAACAGCAAGGCCTTCATCGACGGCGTCACGAAGGTCTTTGTCGAGTCAGCCGAAAACGACGAGCGGGTGAAGAAAATGGTCGAGAATCCGGACTTCCACAACATGTTCCGCAACGCCCCGACGGTGATCTTCGTGGCCGGTAAGGCCGACGAAAAGTCGTCGCCGATCGACTGCGGACTGCTTGGCGAAAATATCATGCTGGCCGCCCAGTCGATGGGCCTCGGCACGTGTTGCCTGGGTAGTGCGGCGGGCTTCCTGAACAGCAACCCCGGCGCAGCGAACTACCTCAAGCAGCTGGCTTTCTCTGACGGCTACGAACTGCTCTACGCCATCGCCATCGGCTACCCCGACGAGTCGCCCGAGGCCAAGCCCCGCGACGCGTCGAAGATTCGCTACATCGAGTAAGCCTCGAGTAAGCAAACAACGAAAAATGGCCGGGTACCCGGGGCTTGCGCCTCGCAGGTATCCGGCCTTCTTCTTTTAAGGGGGGAATGGGTCTATGCTGACACCTCCTTACGACTTCGCAGGCGGCGTCTCAGGCGACTTGCCGTCGGTGGGGCGCAGGGGGATCGTCGGGCGATCGGCGCCTTTGAGGTACGTCGGCAAGTTCAGGCCGGCCATGTTGAAGAGGTCGTTCAGCGGCGGCACGGACTTCATCATGCCAGAGATAAAGTTGGCTGTCGACGTCATGCCGTTGCCGTCGGCGTTGTTGCCGTCCCAGACGGTGATCTTGTCGATCTTGATGTTCTTGACGGCCTCGACCTGCGTGCGCACAAGCTCGGGCAGTTTGTCCGTGATGAGCATCAGCACGGCCTTGTCCGGATCACCGGCAGCGGCGCGGACGAGTCGGTCGTAACCCTCAGCCTGCTTGGTGAGGAGCTCGTACGTACCGCGCGCCTCGGCATCCATCTTGGCGAAGATGGCGTCCGCCTCACCTTTGGCTATGCGGCGCATCTTCTCGGCCTCTGCTTCGGCGTTGATGATGGCCTTCTCCTTTTCGATCTCGGCGGGCACGACCACGTTGGCCGTCTGCGTCGCCTTCTCACGCTCAGCACGCGTCATTTCCGCCTCGCGCTCCGACTGATAAGCCTCTTGCAGGGCCTTGGCCGTCTGTACTTTCTCAGCGGCTACGGCGCGACGGGCCGCTTCGGCCTCCTTCTCACGACGCGTGGCCTCGGAGTTGGCGATGGCAATCTTGGCGTTGTTCTCACCCTCGACCGCCAGCGCGTTGGCTTCGGAGGTGCGGATACGCGTGTCACGCAGTGTCTCGGCGATGCGGATGTCTTTGTCACGGTCGGCCTCGGCCTTACCGATTTCACCGAAACGGTTCTGTTCGGCGACGCTCTTCTTGGCCTCGTTGATGGCCTTGGCGGCAGCTTCCTTACCGAGCGCCTCGATGTAGCCCGACTCGTCGCGGATGTCGGTCACGTTGACGTTGATCAGCTTCAGACCGATCTTCCGCAGCTCGGCTTCGACATTGGCGCTGACGTTGGCCAGGAACTTGTCGCGGTCGGAGTTGATCTCCTCGATGTCCATCGTGGCGATGACGAGGCGCAGCTGACCGAAGAGGATGTCGGTGGCAATGTTTTGAATGTTGTGCGTGTTCTGGCCGAGCAGGCGTTCGGCCGCGTTGGTCATGCTCTCCGGTTCGGTGGAAATACCGACGGTGAATCGGCAAGGCACATCCACGCGGATGTTCTGCTTACTCAGCGCGTTGGTCAGGTTACACTCGATGGAGATGGGCGTGAGGTCGAGGAAGGCGTAGTTCTGAAACACGGGCCAGATGAAGGCGGCGCCGCCGTGGATACAGCGTGCGGAGCTGACGCCCCCCTCTTTGTTGCGACCGGTTTTACCATAAACGACCAGGACTTTGTCCGACGGACAGCGTTTGTAACGCGAAAGGATCGATGCGAACGTCACGAAAAGGACGCCTGCGATCACTACGATTAAATATAAACTGGGCATAAGCTATTGAATTGAGATTGTTCGAATGATTACTGATATCGAAGCGGTTTGTCAGGCCTTATAATCGGTTATTCCTAACCGGTTGCCCGATGGATCCTCAAACTCGACCGCCCAACCTGTTTTGATTTGGAAGGGCTCGGAGAGGAATCGGACACCTCTTTCTTTCATTTTGGCATACTGGGCGGCCACGTCTTCTACCTCTATCCACAAAGCCGGTTTGGCATCTGGGAATCGCGACGTGTCCTTGAGGATAAGTGCCGGCTCGTCGTCTCCGATACGATAGGCCACCATGCCCATAGAGGAGAAATCAAACTTCACGGCTAAACCCAATACATCGGCATAGAAGCGTTTGGTCGCTTCAAAATCATTTGCGGGGAAGAAATAATTATCTGTTTTCATAGGATGGATAATGATGTAAACTATACTTTCTCCACCAGCACCGTGTGCCCGTTCAGGACGGCGACGACGCGGATGGGAGCTTCGTTAGGTAGGCGATCGCCTTCGGTCATGGCGTTGTACTCACGGATGGCACCGCGCACGGTGATTTGCACCTTGCCTTCGCCCGTGCGACCGGCCGGAATGGTCAGGTAGACCGATCCCTTGCAGCCGACGAGCGCCTCCGGCTCGATGGTGCCCGACTGCTGCATGCCGCTCATCCACTTAAATAGGTACATGACGGCGCAGACGAGCAACACGCCGACCACCACGCCGCCGACGAGCATGAGGGAGGTGCTCTCCGTCGAGGCACGCAGGGCGATGGCCGTCCAGCTGAAGCCGAGCATGAAATTGATCAGGTTCCGAAACGTGAAGAGTTGGAAGGGGGTCGATTCGCCCGCGCCATCGGCGGACATGTCGCCGTCGAAGTCTCCGTCGAAATTCGTTTCCGAATCCATCCCCACGAACGTCATAATACTTTGAATGATGAACACCACCGACGCGGCAATGGCGATACCCCAAAGGGTCTGCATAAACGGATCCAAGGATCCCCACCAGGTTTGCATAGGTCTTCTGCTTTTAGATCGTTAAAAAATCACGGGCAAACGTAAGGAATAAGCCCTGAAAATCGCATTTCCGATTGGCAGTGGCATGCAAAACGTGTTTTGCGCCTCATTTCCTGTTGGCGATGGCACTTCAAACGCATTTTGCATGCTATGGCCAATAGGAAATGGGTGATCTCATAAACAACGTGAGTTCGATGAAAGAATGGACTCCCTAATCCCAGGAGAATGTCTTTGATCGCGCGCTGTAAGCGGCCAAAGTGCTTTTGTCCCGCGGAAGTTCCGCAAGTCCCACGGGAAATGCTTTGGCGTTTGCGGGTACTCCCGCAAGTCTCGCGGCGTTTGCCTTAGCGTTTGCGGGTACTCCCGCAAGTCCCACGGGAAATGCTTTGGTGTTTGCGGGAGTCCCGCAAGTCTCGCGGCGTTTGCCTTGGCGTTTGCGGGAGTCCCGCAAGTCCCACGGGAAATGCTTTGGCGTTTGCGGGAGTCCCGCAAATCGAAAAAAGAACGTTTTGGCATTTGCAGAACTTCCGCGGGGCATTTCCAAAAACGTTCTGGCTATGGCGTGGCTTCCGTAGAAACTATTTGCTGGCTTTATTCTTTCGTCGAACTCACCGCAAAAAAAAGGGGCGCCCCACTTTCATGGAGACACCCCTCTAAAGATTGATCGGCTGCGCTTACGCTACTTCAGGTAATCGATGAAGTATTGCGTGATGCGCTCGTGCAGGTGTACGCTCTGATGGCCGCGCATGTTGTGCGGCTCGCCGGGGTAGACGAAGAAGTCGGGCTGTGTGCCGGCGGAGATGCATTCCTTGAGGAAGCGCAGGGCGTTCTGCGGCAAGACGACGGGGTCGTTCATGCCGATAATGATCTGCAATTTGCCCTTCAGGTTCTTGGCCTTGGGCAGCAAGGAGCCGGCCGCGTAACCCTCAGGATTGTCCTGCGGGGTGCCCATGTAGAGCTCGCCGTACTGAACTTCGTACCAATTCCAGTCGATGACCGGGCCGCCGGCCACACCCACTTTGAAGACGTCCGGATAGGTGGTCATCAGGTTGATGGTCATGAAGCCACCGAAGCTCCATCCGTGGATGCCGAGGCGATTGGCGTCGACGTAGGGCAAGGTCTTGAGGAAATCCACGCCCTTCATCTGATCCTTCATCTCCTCGGTGCCGAGGTGGCGGTAGGTGGCCTGCTCGAAGTCGCGGCCTCGGTCGCTACTGCCACGGTTGTCGAGGACGAAGACGATGAATCCCTTCTGCGCCATGTAGGCCTCCCAGCCGCGCAGGCGATAGTGCCAATAGGCGTCGACGTTGCGCGTCATGGGGCCTCCGTAAACGTAAACGACGGTGGGATACTTCTTCGAGGCGTCGAAGTCGGCGGGTTTCACCAGGCGATAGTAAAGATCCGTGCGACCGTCGGCGGCCTTGATCGTTCCGGAGGAGATCTGCGGCTCAGCGTAGTCCTTCCACGGGTTGTCGGCGGTGAAGTAACGCGTGCCTTTGTCGGTCTTTAGGTTGATAAAGTCGATGTTACGCGGCACCGTTGGCTCGGCGTAGTTGTCGATGATCCATCCTCCGTCGGGCGAGAGGGCGCGGTCGTGGAAGCCGCTTGGGGAGATGATGTTGGCGTGCACGCCGCGGCCATTGTCGAGCAGTGTGCGCTTGCCCGTGGCGATGTCCACGGCGTAGAGATTGCTTTGGATCGGGCTACTCTCGGCCGAGAGGATGATGGCGCGTTTCCTCGCCTTATCGAAGCCGAGCAGGTCATAAACGACGAAGTTGCCGCTGGTCAGCTGACGCAGCATCTCGCCCTTGGTGTTGAAGAGGTAGAGGTGGTTGTAGCCGTCCTTCTGGCTTTGGATGATGAACTTGTCGGCGTCCCACGGCAGGAAGGCCACGGAGGTGTAAGAGGTGATATACTTCTCGTGGCGCTCGGTGTAGAGCGTGGCACGTTTGTCGCCCGTCACGGCGTCGTAAGCGTCGAGCGACATCTCGTTCTGCTTGCGGTTGAACTCCTTGAGGTAAATGGTCTTGCCGTCGGGGCTCCAGCCGATGTTGACGAAGTAGCGGTCTTTGGGGTTGCCCACCTTGAGGTAGATCGTCTTGTCAGCCTTTACGTCGTAGACACCGATGGTCACTTCGTGGGTGGTGCGTCCGGCCATGGGATACTTCTCCGGAGCGAGTACGGCCATGCTATCTGGATCCACGTCGACGAGGGGATAATCGGGCACCATCGTTTGGTCCATACGATAGAAGGCGAGGCGTGAGCCGTCGGGGTTCCAGAAAGTGCCTTTGTAGATGCCGAACATCTCGCGGTAAGCTGTGACGCCGTAGACCATTTCGCGGCTACCGTCGGTGGAGATCTGTCGTACCCGACCCTCACCGTCGATCACGAAGAGGTTGTGGTCGCGTACGTAGGCTGTGGCGCGTGAGGCCGGCGACCAATCGGTGTGATCTTGAATGCCGGCTGACTGACGCCAAACCACTTTGCGCGCTTTCCAGTCCACGAGCATGCGCTCCGTGAGGTTTTCGACCAGCACGAGCGACTGTTTGGCGTAGGGAAAAGTGGCGTATCGGAGGCTCTTCACACGATGATTATCATCCTTGGCGCCGATCCACTGGTTGATGTCGGCGAGGGTGAAGAGGCGTGTTTCGCGTCCGGTGGTTTTATTGATCAGGGCGCAGAAGTCTGCGTCGGTACGCACGGCTTCCTCGCCCCACCAGACGATGGAGCGGTTCTGCGGCGTCATGTTGCGATAGTTCGTTCCGCCGAAGTTGAGATCCTCCAGCGTGAAGAGTTTCTTCTGTGCCGCTCCCGTCTGAGGGATAGCTGCGGCGAGGGTCATGGTGAGTGCCAATGTGAAATACGATTTGAATCTCATGATGATGGTGTGATTAAGAAGCTGTTTTGAATTTATTGGATGATTGTTTTATGGAGCTGTTTGGGCAGATCTTTCTCCTTTCTATTTCGGGTCTATTCAGGTCTATTTCCGCCCTTTTGTCCCATCTTTTTCGTTACATAGCTTGCTATGCTCCTCAAAAGATGAAACAAAATCCCCAGAAATATCCTCTGAATATCCTCCGAAATAAATTCCAAACAGCTTCTGATGGGGAATAAAATAGGAGCCGGTGCAAGTCTGCCGATTTCGCAGCCCTGCACCGGCCATTCTTTTTGGGGTTAATCTGCTCTCCCGCTTGCCTTAATATTCAAGCGATGGGGAGATATTAGTTAGAATCTGACTTTCGCTCCGAACGATACGGTGAACGGACGGATGTAGGAGCCTACGGCCAGATAGTTCTCTACGTTCTTCGGCTTCAGGTCAGAGGTCGATACGCCACCACTGGCACCGCTTACGTTAAGCAGGTTGACGAAGTTGACGGAGAAGTCTACGTTCTTGTTCAGTGCGTAGCTTACGCCAGCGAAGGTGGTCCAAAGGCCATTGAACTTGAGTGTGTTCATCTTGTTGACGTAGTAGGCGCTGGAGTAGCGTGCGCTCAGCCAGATGTTGAACTTGTCATACGTATAGCTTGGGTTCAGCTCGATGATCACGTCGCTGACGCCGGTTGTCTTCTTGTTGCTGAAGCTGGCGTGGCTCTTCGTTCCGTCTTTGAACACGGGGTCGATCTCGTAGTTCTTGTAGCGCGGATCTTGCAGGGTGAAGAGGGCGTGGAAGGTGAAGCCCTTAGCTGGTTGCAGCACCATGTCGGTGGTCCAACCGAGCGTCTGTACGTCGTAGTTCACGAACACGGTGGTGAAGTCCGTCTCGTTGGTCGGGTGGTTGAACTGCGTGCGCCATTTGTAATTGGTCTGGCGAACGAACGAGAACTGCGAAGCCAATTGAATCCAAGAGTTGTTCCAGAAGATACCGGCGCGGCCTAAGTGAATGCTCACGGGGTCGAGGTTCGGTATTTCTTCACCAGCAAAGTCATAAGCGTAGGGGCGACGCATCGCGAAGACGTATTCACCCGTCAGACCGAAGCCGTCGAGCAACGTATAGCGACCATTGATGGCAGCTGCGGGGTTGATCCAACCCTTAGAGAAGTCAACCAATTTGCCATCCTTGATGCTCCAGTTCTCTTTGCGCTTGTTCTCGGGGTGATCGGGCTTCATACCGTCCAGCCTGGGATAGGTCATGTAAGCCAGCGTGGTGAGTCCACCGATGCCGTAGTATTCCATGCGGAGACCGCCAGAGAGCCAGAGGCGATCGGTAGCCTGCCAGTCGTCAGAGAAATAAAGAGCGGCCTTCTCTTCGTGCATATCCATATACTCGCCTGTCCAGTTGCAACCGGTGATGAGCTCACCCTTTTGCTTCAACCATACGGGCGATGCCTCCAAGGTGTGCACCATCGTTCCGGCACTGGAGTTGACGAACGAACGTCCCCACCAAAAGTTCATACCCGCGCGCCAGCTGTGGCGTGCAGAAGCGCGAGAGAGTTCGGCTGTCGTCATCCAGGTGGACTCGAAACCCTTATCGCGGCTCAGGTAACGCTGCAGGTATTTGCCGGTGTACTCTTCGCCTGCCTTGTGGCCCTTGGCGTCGTAGGCATAAGTGAAGCCGTCGCCCGCCTTGGCTGTACCGAGACCGTTCTGGTCCGGACGCGCCTGATCGAGGTTACCGCGACGAATCTTACTGGAGACGTAGAGCTTCAGTTTGTTGTCGAACTCATAGTCGAGGCGGGCCAGGAGGTCGTTACTGTTGTTGGCGTTGTTGTGCAGACGGAGTACGTCTTTGAACTCGCCGTCCACTACGTCGTAGTAACGATAGCGGCCATTGTTCGGCAGCAGATTGTCTCGACCCAGCTTGAAACCGGGATATTCCTTCGATGTTCCGTCGCCCACGTAGTAGTACGGGCCAATGTTGTCGAAGAAGAGGCGGGTGTTGACATGCTTATAGAGGAGGCTGAAGACGCCCTTGCCGTCTTTCCAAGTCTTGGTCAGACCGGCCTTGAAGATTTCCATCTTCTCGGCGATGTCGGCGTCTTCAATCTTGATTGTTCCTGGGTCGTGATTGACGTACATACCGGCGGTGTAGCTCCATCCTTTGCCGATGGGGCCGGAGAGGGCAATGTCGAAGCGCTGCAAGCCGTAGATATTGGTGTTATAGGCGGCGCGGCCTTCGAACTTCTCCGATCCGCGGCGGGTGGTGGAGAGCACGGTGTAGTTGACGGTACCATTTGTGATGGCACTTTCGCTTAGGGACGAGAGGCCGATGTGGTCATGAATGCCCATGGCGGTCCAATAGAAATAGGGCACGCCTGGCCACTCGTCATAAGTGACGGGTAGACCGTCTTCGAAAATGGTTGCTGATACACCCGAGGGCAGTCCGATTGAGATCTGTCGAGGGCGGTTGTCGTAGGAAGCATTGAGCAACACATTGCGGTTCTTCACTTCCTTGGTGTTGGGCACTGCTGCGGTGTCCTTGCTCACTTCGTCATGCTGTGCATGTGCCGCAAAAGGCAAAGCGAGCGCTGCTGATAGAATGAAAATACTGGATTTCACGTCGTGATTACTATAAAATGATTATCTCTAATTGGTTGTGTTCTGCGATATGTTTGTGGAAGAGGGACAAAAGGAAGCCCGAGGACTCCGGCAGATCTGTTCTCTCTGCCAGCCTCGGGCCTTGGCCATCACTTCGTGTAGAAGTCAATTAAATGCGTGAGTGCCCGCTTACATACGGGGCAAAATTCGGGGAATTGGTTGGTGCGCATACGGCAGTCTTGGAAGGCACGATAGACGCCTTTTACGCTGTAGCCTGCGCCTTCGTAGACGCCTACTTCCATTTTGTTTTTCTCCGTGGGGATGGTGGGGATCTTCGTGCCCTTCTTGACCATGTCTTTCCACTTGCTAGCGAAGTCAACGAGTGTGGTGAGGTTCGGCTCCCACGGCTCGATGTCGTGCGGATAGAGCGGGATGAGCTCTTCCTCAAACGCGTATTCGTCGGCCAGGCCAGCGATGCTGTGGCCAAATTCGTGCACTACGACGGGCTTGAAGTATTTGTGCCGCGTGGAGGTGAGGTTGTACGAGTTGTAGATGCCACCGCCACCGTAGGTCTCGGAGTTGACCAGGACGATGATGTGTTCGTAGGGTGTGCCAGCCAGCTGGTCGTGCATGTCACGCTGGTTGAGCGTGGTCAGGTAGCGATCGCTGTAGAAGGTGTCGAAGTGCGAACCGAGTACGGTGTTTTTCCACACGCCTTTGGAAGGGACACTGGTGCCGCTCTCTTTCGATTCGGACATGACGGCGATGACGTTGAAACGGCCTTTGAGCGACTTGAACGGTTCGTGGGCAAAGAGGGCATCGTTAGCCTCGGTGGCGTGTGCGATAAAGTCGTCCATGTCTTCCTTGCGATACCCTTCAGCGATGTAGGCGATGTGCATACACTTATTCGTGTCTGCGGCCTGCATGAGGGTCTTGTAGGGCGTCACTTCTTTCTCGCCGATGTGCTTGATGAGGATGTCAGACGGTATCACGCGATGGGTGTAGCTGACCAGGACGTCGAGGCGGCTGGTGCGCAGCTCCACGGTCACGTCGACCGTATCCTTGGGCATAGGCAGGAGGAAGACGTTCTCGAACGATTTCCTCACCTGCTTGGCTTCCGGGTAGGCGAGCCACTCTTGAAAGAGGGTGGAGAAGGAGTTTTTGTAGATCACGCGACCGTCTTTCGATCGGACGGTGATGTCGCCGTTGCCCGCAGTAGGGACTTCGGCCAGGTTTTGTCGTTTGCCATACCAGCGAGGGATAGCGTTCAGTCGGATAACGGAGATCTCTTGTTTGTTGACATCTCCCGTAAAATCGTAGTCGATGCGCAATGTCCGATCTTCAAAATAGTCATTGAAGTTCTGCGCGGAAGCCGCGGTGGCTCCACAGACAATACACATGGCCAAGAGTACCTTTTTCATACGGGGCATTTGTATTTATTGCGTTAAACTTGAATTATAACTTTGCGCCAAAGGTAAAGGAAAAGCCTTCGAACAATTGCAAGAATGAATCACTGAAAAATGCGCCATAGCCCGAAACTTATCCTGCTTTCTCCTCGCAACTCACTCTCTCTCATAGCCCTTATCGGGCTTTCTCCGGTATAATAAAAATGAAGCCCAGGGCGGCGCTTCCCTCTCTCCGCAGCCTGCGGGAGACGTCCGTCGCCCCGCCATGATCTCCCGCAACTTGCGTAGAATGGGCGTCGCCCCACCGTGATCTCCCCGCAACTTGCGTAGAATGTTCGTAGCCCTACAATTGTCTCCTGCAAACTGCGGGAGATGTTCGTAGCCCTACAATTGTCTCCTGCAAACTGCGGGGAATGTTCGTAGCCCTACAATTGTCTCCTGCAAATTGCGGGAGATGTTCGTAGCCCTACGGAGTATCTCCTGCAAACTGCGGGAGATGTTCGTACATCTACGATAGGCCCAAACAAATTGCAGGAGATGTTTGCCCCCCTTCGAATAGGGGCCACAAAGAAGCGGCGCCCGCCTCTCACTGTTGGAGGGGAGCGCCGCTGATGGAGTAATGGCCAGAAAAGGCAGAACTATTTCGCTTGATAGACGTAGCTGAAGGTCACGACGCCGTTCTTCTGCCCTGTGGCGTCGCTGTAGTCCGTGAACTTCAGCTTGGCGTTGGCGCCGCTCTTGAACTTCACGACGTAGACTTTCTCCGAGAGCTTGTATGTGTAGGGCGGCATGGTGCCGGTCGGGGTGCGGATCAGCCAGCCGCCGAGGGTGGCGTTGAGGCTGGATTGATCAGCATAGCCGATAATGCCTTGCATCATCTTCGACATGTCTGTGATTATGCGCTTTCGAACCAGCGTATCGGGCTTGTAGCCAGCGGCGGGCAGGCTGGTCACTTTGTCCAGATCTGTCTCTGTGGTGGCAACGGCTTCGCCTGCGTTGGTCTTGACATCAAAATAGTGGATGGCGATGTGCCACTTGATCTTCACGTCTGACTCTGATCCCTTGGCGGGGGTGTGACTTATCACAGTGTCTTCTTTATAAGACGTCCAGCTGCTGAATTCGCGATGTACTTCCGTCTCGCCCGTTTCGAGGTTGATGTAGGTCCAGTCGGCATAATTCGTGGCGTCGACGGTCATCTTCTTCGTCACGCCTTGATCCGGCTTGGGTTGCGGTTGAGGCTGCGGCTGCGGTTGGGGCTGGGGCTGCGGCATAGGTTCAGGCTTGTCATCGCCACATCCAACCATCATTGTCATACTACACGCCATGAGCGCGAGCATCATCAGGTGCTTCATTTTCATCATTTCGTCAGGTTTTTATTGGTTATTAACGGCCGCAAAAGTAGAGGCGCCTGTAGGGGGTCACAATCCCAATTAGGGGGGATTTCGGATTGGCGCAATCACCGAAATTCGGGACGCACCGAACGCAAAGCGGGCGGATCCGCTTCATTGCAGACCCGCCCGCAGACTGATTCTCGTCGTTCCATTCACCGCTACTTGTTCGCTGGATGATCATAGGGGCCGGTGCGAACGTCCCAATACATCTTGGAGTAGTAGTTGTTCGTGCCTCCTTCGAGCTTCGATACGGCAGCGTTGAAGTTCTCGCCGTTCAGCGTACTCTCGTTCGTGGGGTACTTCACGCGGGGGATGATCATCCCCTTGGTGTCGGAGAGGGGGCTGAACTTGATCGTGTTACCCTTAGGCCCGATGAGGGAGACCTCACCCGGACGAATGAGCTGGTCGGGATAGCCCGTCCGACGGATCTCGACCCAAGCCTCGGTGCCGTTCATATAGAGGTCGATGTACTTCTGGAGGGCCACCGCCTCAGCGTCCACCTTCTTTGAGACGGCGTCGACGTATTTGTCGAGGTCTTCGGTGGAGATGGGCTTGCCGTTCAGCGTGGTCCAATACGTGACGGAGGCGCGGACGCCCGTCTTGTATTCATCGGCCGAGAATCCTTTGTATTCACTGAGGATGAACTGCAGTTCGGCGTAAGTCATGATGGGCACAGCGAAGTCCTTGGAGAGGTGAATGGGCGGGTTGCTGTACCAACTCGGCGCTATGTTGCGATAAGCAGAAGACATATCACCGCTGGCGATGCCGAAGGGGATGCCGATGTACTTGTCGTTACGCGGCGTGGTGTAGACCTCCAGTCGAGGGTCTACGACGCCTGCCCAGGGGTGCGACTTCTTGTTAAGCGTATCGGGTTGCCCCTTGAGGATGTCCATGAAGGGCCGCGCAATGGTGAAGTCGTTACGCTGGTCGACGAAAAAGCCTTCGTAGAACTGGCAGTAGTCCTGCCCCGTGGTGGAATACTTGAAGACGGCGTTGTCAGCATTGCTTTCGAAGACGCCATCCTTGAGCGCCTCGGCGATGTAGGTCTTCCAGTTGCTGTCCACTTTAGAGAGGTGGACGGCCAGGCGGCACTTGAGGCTGTTGGCAAACTTCTTCCACTTCGCGGCGTCGCCCTTGTAGATGATGTCGCCACCGATGAAGGCCTTCTCATTGACGTTGATCATCTGCGAAGCCTCGGTCAGCTCACGGATCATGGCGGCGTAGATGTCCTTCTGGTCGTCATACTTGGGGTGATAGACGTCCTGGATCAGTTTGCCAGCCTCCGAGTAGGGCACATTGCCCCACGTGTCGGTGATGATGGAGAGCATCCAGACCTTCATGATCTTGGCGGCTGCGATCTGGTTCTTGTTGTTGCCATAATTGACCGAGATGGCTGCCTTCTTCGGGTCGGTGTTAAGCTCGATGATGCGATCCATGTAGTAAAGGTTACGGTAGAAGCTATTGAAGTAACCGTTGTTCACTGATTCACGAATCTGATAGCGATCCTCCTCCGTGTAGTTGCGTTGCGCCCAATACTGGCTGTAGGTGAGGCATTGGCGGGCGCTGAACCAGTTGTCGTAGACGTCGTCCATCATGTGCTTTTGGGCGCCGCTCATCAACATGTGCGAGGGAACCTCTACGGGGTTGTTAGGGTCGACGTTCGTCGTTTCCAGCTTCTCGCACGAAAGGGCAAAGACACCAGCCACGACGGGCAGAACGAGGTATTTATATGTTGCTTTCATCACTGCAAATTCTTAGGTCGTTAAAATTTCAAGTTCACGTTGAATCCGAAGTTCGCCACCGAAGGCAGTGCGCCGCCTTCGATACCCTGAATGTTTCCAGAGCCGGTGACGATCATTTCCGGGTCGAAGTGCTTCGTATCCGGCCCCCAAACGGCCAGGTTACGACCGTAGGCCGATACGCGTACGGCTTTGAAGAAGGCGTCCTTCTTCTTGAGCGGAATGGTGTAACCGATGTTGATCTCGCGGAGCTTGACGTAGTCCGATCTGAGCACATTCTGCGCTGCGGGGCCACTGTTGTGATCATACGCCCAATCTTTGGCTGAGATCTTGGTCGTGTTGGGCGTTCCGTCTTCGTGCACGCCCTCGAGGACGATACCGTTTTCACGGATGCCGTTGGCGGCAGACTCTTCGAGCATACCGGAATACATTCCCCAGAGGTAAGACGTGGAGAAGTAGTGGCCGCCCTTAGAGAAGTCCAGGAGTACGCTCAGATCGATGTTGCCCAAGCGGAACGTGTTGCTCCAGCCTCCGGTGAAGTCGGGGAAGATGCTGCCCAAGTTCACGTTGCCGTCGGTGTACATATAGCGTCCTTCGGCGTCGATCAGCTTGTTGCCGTTCTTGTCATACTTATAGTCCGTGCCCATGATTACGCCATAGGCTTCGCCCTTCATAGCGCCAATCTCCACCTTGAACGGTGCGCTGGCGATGCGGTAATAATCGACCACCATCTCCTTCACCTTGTTCTTGTTCGAGGCCAACGTGAGGGCCGTCTCCCAGGTGAAGGTGCGGCTACGAATGGGCAGGACTTTCACCATAAGCTCCATACCCTTGTTTTCGATCACGCCACCGTTCACCACGCGGAAGGTGTAGCCCGTAGTCCCTGAAACGGACAGCGGCACGATCTGATCCTTCGTTTGGCTGGCGTAGACCGTAGCTTCGAGGCTGACCCGGTTGTCGAAGAGCGAGAGTTCGAGTCCGGCCTCGAAGGAGTTCGTCGACTCGGGCTTCAGGTTCTCGTTTTTGAGCGTATTGCTAACGACGTAGCCCGGTGTGGAGGGGTCGACATGGGTGTACTGCGTCATGGTGTTGATCACCTGATACGGATCGGTGTCGTTACCCACCTGGGCATAGCCGAGGCGCAGCTTTCCGAAGTTGAGCCACGTGAGCTTATTCTTCAGCAGTTCCGAGAAGACAAAGCTACCCGTCACCGAGGGATACATATAGGAATTGTTGCCCACGGGCAGCGTCGACGACCAGTCGTTACGCAGCGAAGCATCGAGATAAAGCATGCTGCGCCAGCCGAGCGTTGCGCTGGCAAAGACGGAGTTGATGGCCTTCTTGAGCTGGTAATTCTCGGCCGTGGCGGGTGAGACGGAGTTGCTCATGTTGTAGAAGTCCGCAATGGCCAGTCCGCCCACGGTGCGACCGTACGTCATCTCGTAGTGGCGTTTCATCAGGTTGGCGCCCAAGTTGGCGTTCACGGTGAGGTCGCTCACAGTCTGGTTGTAGAGGAGCATGAACTCGTTGTTCAGCTCGTACTGCTGGCGGGCGGTCTCCTTGTATTGGGACTGCTCTTGCGAGTAGACGGCGTTACGCTCGAACTGCTTGTCGGCGAAGAAGTCCAGGTTGGCCTTGTATTGGAACTTCAGGCTGGGCAGGATATGGTAGACGAAGCCCACGTTGCCATAGACGCGGTTACGGGTATCGTTCTGATAGTTCTCGTAGCGACTCCAATAGGGGTTGTTGGCGTAGTTCGGGCGCGGGTCGTTCCAGTCGCTGCGGTTCCAAGTGATCTGCGAGCCGTCGATGGGACTCTTGTAGAGGGCCTCGAGCTCCTTCATGTCCAGCTGGCGGTGGCCCCACTGGATGAATTTCTCCATCACGTTGTTGTTGTCGTAACCCGTCTGCGAACGGCCGCGGGCGGCGGAGTTGAAATAGGTCACGTTGGTCATCACCTCCAGCTTTTTATTGGCGCTGGTGGTCGAGGCGGAGACATTGAAGACGTTCTTACGCAGCGAGCTGTTCGGCATGTAACCGCTAAGCTCCGAGTTGGTGTAAGAGACACGTATGGACGAGCGGTCCGTGGCCTGCGAAATGGCGACATTGTTCGTGAACGAGACCCCGGTCTTGAAGAAGGTCTCCACGTCATTGTCCGGAGTCTTCCAAGCGGACGTCTTCGGGTCGCCCACCTGACCACCGATCTCCCAGCGCGCCAGGTCGGCCCATGAGAGCACCTGTTGGTTGTCCAGCTTCGGCCCCCAGCTTTCGTCCGTGGCATAGTCCGGATAGAGGTACTTCTTCCCGTTGATCATCACCTCGGTAAACCCACCTTTACCGCCACCGCCATAGAGCTTTTGCAGCTTAGGCAGTTTGTTAACCACTTCGAATCCCACGGCGGTGTTGAACGTAATGCCGTAGCCTTCGTTCTTCGCTCCCTTCTTGGTGGTAATCATCACGACGCCGTTCGTGGCGCGTGAGCCGTAGAGGGCCGATGCGTTGGGCCCCTTGAGCACGGAGATGCTTGCGATGTCGTCCGGGTTGATGTCTTGGATCAGGTTGCCATAGTCATAGCCACCTCCACCGCGGGCGGTGCTATACTGGTCGATGCCTGCGCTACCTGCGTCGTTAAAGCCTTGGCCCTCGATGGGCACGCCATCGACCACGAAGAGGGGCTGGTTGTTGCCCGATATAGAGCTCGTACCGCGGATCAGGATCTTCGACGAGCCACCCATCGATCCCGCGCCGCCGGCGATTTGCAGACCAGCCACTTTGCCCTGCAACGCATTGATCGGATTGCTGACTCCACCACGCGATTTCAACATTTCATCGCCACCCACCTCGGTCACGGCGTATCCAAGCGCCTTCTTTTCTCTCGATATGCCGAGGGCGGTGACCACCACCTCGTCCAGCGCCAGATTTGCGCGGAGCACCGTGGTCACGTGCTTATCCGAGATGGGAATTTCTTCTGATCGCATCCCCACGTAGGAGATGATCAGGGTTTTGGCAGAGGCGGGTACGTTCAGCGTATAGCGTCCGTCCATGTCTGTGACGGTGCCTGCGTTTGCGGCGCCTCTGACGGTGACTGCTGCGCCGATGATGGGTTGCCCATCCTCATCGGAAATCACCGTTCCACTCACTTTCACCGTTTGGGCTACGGTCCACCCTATACCTATGAGGAGGTATAGGAGAATCATTGTAATCCTTTTCATAGAAACTCTCGTGTGTTAGTTAATAGTCAGCTTAAATTTCTCATATCTCGACGGGGCAAAAATGGAACATCATTTGAGAAAATACAACTTTTGAGTGATATTTCTTCGTTTTTATCTTTGATTCAATTTCAATTCATCAGCGAAACGCGCTCTTTAGCTTACAGTTTAGAACCCATCGAGAGCCGTGCCGATGGAGCGGCTTTCACAAGCATTTATCTCGGTCAGCAACCTTTTACACGTCGCTTGCAACGTATTTTCACCCGCAGGCAGCTACTCGAAAAAGGCCTTCGGCGTAATTTATTCCCCCAGCAAATGGCCGGGCGAAGCCATTCATGGGTTTCTATTCGTAAGCCGCGAGGTGGAATCTGCTTACAACCGGATTTTATTCGGTGCCCCAATGGATGGAAAAGCCTTCAATGGTTTTCTATTCGTAAGCCACGGAGTGGAATCTGCTTATAATCGGATTTTATTCGGCGGCTCAATGGATGGAAAAGCCTTCAACAGGTTTCTATTCGTAAGCCGTGGGGCGGAATCTGCTTATAGTCGGATTTTATTCGGTGGCCCAATAGCTGGAAAAGCCTTCAACGGGTTTTTATTCGTAAGCCGTGGGGCGGATTTTGCTTACAACCGGATTCTATTCGGTGGCCACGCTCCGCAGGGCACCCCTCTCCTACTCTCCATGGACGGCCCATTTCTGTCGGTGGCTCCTATTATATATAATGTATAGGGGCGGCGGAGAGAAAGTTGTTCGTTTTTTTTGTTGGGTTTGTTTATCGGTTACAAATAAAGGGTTACATTTGCGGTGCATAAAGCAGAAAAGAGATGACTCAAACAATCAAATACCCTCAGACGATGAGCTACACAGCCCCCAGAGCTGCGAAAAGGATCATGCCTTCACGGCTACGACCGCTCCGTGGCTCCCGATAGACTTTCAATTTGCCATGCCATGAACGATTCAGCTGTATTATATATGTACGCGCAGACCTACGGCGCCTCGGCCGCTTTCGCCGGAGACGCCACAGCCCACTTCGGGCGCGCTGAAGCCTCAGTCGGACAGTCGGACGGGCGCCCCCACTCAGGAGGCGCCCCCGATGGACTTTCCGTCGTGTGCTTTGATCACCTGATGGCCCCCGCCGGACTTTCCAGCGAGAGCCCCCACCGTTCCGCCGCTCCCGTCGTAAAATCCGGCAGGAGCCGATTGCACCCAGTCGCTCCGGTCGTAAAGTACGATAAGAGCCACCTGCACCCAGTCGCTCCCGTCGTAAAGTACGATAGGAGCCGATTGCACTCAAGCGCCCCTGCTGGAGAGTCCGACAGGAGCCGCTTATGCTCAGACACCCTCGTCGGACTCTCCAACAGGGCGTCTTTTTGCTCAGACACCCCCGTCGGACTCTCCAATGAGGCGTCTTTTTGCTCAGACACCTTCGTCGGACTCTCCAACAGGGCATCTTTTTGCTCAGACACCCTCGTCGGACTTTTTTCGGGGGGATGATGTAGCCCGGTGGCCCCGGTCGGAACATCCGGCGGTGTGCCTATCGCGGTCAGGCGCTGCTATCGGAGCACGTGGCAGTCGCCCCATTCTTTGCGGTGCTCCAGTCGGGCCGTTCGACGTGAGCGCGGGATCGACAGCCGTCCGCGGCAAAAAATGCTGCGAGGGCCGTCGGCGCCTCCCCGCCCCTCGGGCCGCTTCCGACATCTACCCTTTCACATTAGTGTTAAGCCAAAAACGTTTATGTCCATGAAACCTGTAAAGGCTATAGACAAAACAATGAGTGGGCAGTACCAACTGGACCTGCACACAGATTATCAACAACGCCTCTATGGCGTGATCTCGAAAATCGAGCCGGAGAAAATCTTCCTCGACGCAGCCGACATCGCTCGGTGGCACACGGGAATCGAATCCGAGAGCGAAATTGCCCGCGAGGGGCGCGCTTCCAAAGAGTCTGAATCGATCAAGAAGAAGGACGAGGAGCGCGACGAGATCATCACGGCCCTGTTCCAAGAGATTCGGCAGGCCGACAAGTCTCCCATCCCCACCCGCCAGGCCTCGGGCCACGTGCTGCGACTGATCGTAGACACCTACAAGGGCCTGCAGAGCGAACGCTGGGCCGGAAAGACGGCTCACATCAACGGCCTGCTCAACGATCTGGGTAAGCCCGAGTCCGCAGCCGCGGTGACGGCCATCGGAGTGAGCCAACTCGTGACCATGCTGCGCACGGCCAACGACGAATTCAACACCCTGCGTGAGTCTCGATCGTCGAAGGCAGCCGGCATCAACCTGCCCTCCAGCGCCTCGGTGCGGAAGGCTAACGACCAGATGACCACCGACATCTTCTTCCACATCCAAATGGCCTACTCAATGGCCACCAACGAGGCGGAACGGAAGGTGGTCGGCGAATTGATCGACCAGATCAACCAGCGTATCCGTGAAGCCAAAGCCACCTTTAACCAGAGCGAGGCCCAACGCAGACGACGCGAGAAACGAAAGAAGGGCAACGCCCCCGACATCCGTCTGCCCGAAGACGAGACGCCGAAGCCACCCCAGGGCGACAAAAAGCAACCGGACGCCAAAAAGCCGGACGAGGGCAAGACGCCCCCGGGGCCCAAGCAACCTGAGACGCCGAAACAGCCCGACCCGAAGCCTCAAAAACCAGATGATGACGGTGCGCCGGACATCCATCTGCCCGAGGATTAAGTCGCTGTCAGTGCGCCCCCGGTAGTGCGGCGGCCGATAGGCCGTCCGCCGTGGGCCGTGAGTCGCCGAAGGCCTGCCATCGCATCTGCCGACGGTCGGGCCGTGCATGAAGCGCCCCCGTGTGTTGTCCCTCTGCTGGGGCTGAACACACGGGGGCGCCGTCGTTCCCCCCATCGTCGGGGGCCGCCCCCCAGTCGTCAGCCTATACCTATTATATATAGGGGGGAGAATTCACCCATTTTCTCCAATTTCTCAAGCACTTTTTCTGCTTTTTCTATCACATAGGGGGGCATTCCTGCCATTTTGGCTACATGAATACCGAAACTGTGTTCGCTACCGCCCTCCACGAGCTTGCGCAAAAAGAGAATACTTCCCTTGACTTCCTTGACCGAGACAGAAAAATTCTTGATACGGGCAAACTCGTTTTGCATCTCATTGAGTTCGTGATAGTGAGTGGCAAAAAGGGTCTTGGCATGGGTAGGGTGCTCATGTAGGTACTCGGCTATAGCCCATGCAATAGAGATACCATCATAGGTACTGGTACCACGACCAATCTCGTCCAAGAGGATAAGGCTTCGCTGGGAGAGGTTGTTGAGAATCAGAGCGGCCTCATTCATCTCTACCATGAAAGTAGATTCCCCTTGTGAGATATTATCACTGGCACCTACACGGGTGAATATCTTATCTACAATACCTATCTGTGCTTGCTTGGCAGGGACAAAACTACCTATCTGAGCCAATAGGACGATTAGGGCAGTCTGTCTCAGGAGGGCAGACTTACCACTCATGTTAGGCCCTGTGATCATCATAATCTGTTGGCGCTCATTGTCTAAATAGATATCATTGGCTATATAGGGTTGGGTAGGGGGGAGCTGCTGCTCTATCACAGGATGGCGTGCTTCCTTTAGGTTGATAACTAAGGAATCGTCCAGCTGTGGGAGCGTATATTGGCGCTCTGTAGCCAAAAGAGCAAACCCACAGAGGGTGTCTATCTCTCCTATGGCAATGGCTGTCTGCTGTATAGGAGAGATATAGGCGATGACCTCTTGGATGAGCGAGGCGAAATATTCCTGTTCTAAGATAGCAATACGCTCCTGAGCATGGAGGATTTTCTCCTCATATTCCTTGAGTTCTTCACTGATGTAGCGTTCGGCATTCACCAAGGTCTGTTTGCGTACCCAGTGAGCAGGTATCTTGTCCTTATGGACGTTGCGCACCTCAAAATAGTAACCAAAGACATTATTGTTATCTATCTTCAAGGAAGAGATATGGGTCTGGGCAATCTCTCTCTCTAATAGCTGGTTGAGGTACTCCTTACCAGAATGGGAGAGGTTGCGTAGCTCGTCCAGTTCGGCCGAGAAGCCCGCTCGGATGGTATTGCCTTTTAGGATATTCACGGGGGCATCCTCTTCAAGGGTATGGCCAATTCTCTCACATAATTCCTCTAGGTCACAGATACGCTCAAAAAGTCTCTTGAGGGCAACTTCTTCATTCGGGAGAGTAATTGCTCTTAAGGGAAGTACAGCAAGTAAGGAGTTTTTCAGATAGATAAGCTCTCGTGGAGTGATTTTTCCTGTGGCTATCTTGGAAAGCAAGCGCTCTATATCGCTCACCTTGTGCAGGTGATCCCTTACTTGTTCTCTAAGTTCGGTGTGGGCGACTAAGGCTTGTACCACTTGGTGGCGCTCTTGTATCTGACTAAGGTTTGTTAGTGGTAGGGCAAGCCAACGCCTAAGCATACGGCTACCCATAGGGGTCAGGGTCTTATCAATGACTTCCAAGAGGCCTACACTGCCTGCTTGTCCTCCGCCATATAGTTCCAAGTTTCGTATGGTGAACTTGTCCATCCATACATATTCGTCGTTTATGATAGGGCGAATACTGGTGATATGCTGTAGCTGGTGGTGCTGTGTCTCGGATAGGTAGTATAGTATAGCCCCTGCACTGATCCAGCCTTGGCGTAGCTGTTCTACGGCAAAGCCCTTTAGAGAATTGGTCTGGAACTGCTTGGTTAGTGCCTCATAGGCAAAATCTTCTTTATAGACCCAGTCTTCCAAACCGAAGTAGTGCCAACCATTTCCAAAGGCATCTTCTATCTCCTTGCGCTGTTTTTTGGCTATGAGCACCTCATTGGGCTGGAAATTCTGTAGGAGTTTGTCTATACAAGGGATATCCCCTTCAGCTAAGTAGTACTCACCAGTGGAGATGTCCAAGAAAGATACCCCACACAAGGGTGAATGTAGCCAAACGGAGGCTAAGAAATTGTTCTTACGCGTCTGTAGTATGTCGTCACTGAGGGCAACCCCAGGGGTTACTAGCTCCGTAACGCCACGCTTGACGATGGTTTTGGTAAGCTTTGGATCTTCTAATTGGTCGCAGATAGCCACGCGGTAACCAGCCTTGACGAGCTTCGGTAGATAATTGTTCAGGGCATGATAAGGAAAGCCAGCTAAGGAAGTGTCCTCACTGCCATTATTGCGAGAAGTCAGTACGATACCCAACACTTGTGAGGTCTTGACGGCGTCCTCCTTGAATGTCTCATAGAAATCGCCTACCCTGAAGAGCAATAAGGCATCGGGATACTTTGCCTTAATCTGGTTATATTGTTTCATCAAGGGGGTTTCTTTGCTCGTCTTTGCCATGTGTTATCGGTTTCGTTTGATACTTCCCAGTGGGTCTTCTAAGCCTTCTTTGGCTTTCTCTACCTCTTGTTTTACTTCATCAATCAGGGAGGTATCTATACCTGATTTCTCTACGCTTTTGTTGATTTCCTCCTTAATCTCTGAGGTGGCATCCCTGAGTTGTCGCATGCCTTTGCCCAAGGTACGGGCGATTTCAGGAATTTTGTTGGTGCCAAAGAGCAGCACCGCCACAAAGAGTACAAATAATAGTTCAGGAGTACTTATAAATAAAGGTATCATTGAGCCATGAAAATTTTCTGCAAATGTACAAAAAATGTACTAAACAACAAAAAATACATCAAAGGAGTTTGTAAATATAAACACTAATCAAGAATCATCTTAGTCTGTATCTATATACTACACAGTATCAATATATTACACTTATTTGGATATAATCTAAAACCATATATAAAAGCTCTTTGAGTAATTAATCATTAATCATTAACCATTAATCATTATTTTTCGTATTTTTGCATTTCCAAACCTAAAAATAATGCATCCCGATATAGATTCGTTGCTCACCGCAACGGCCTCTCTAACAGAGACAGAAATACTCGCCCTCCTTACCGAGCGCTATCCCGATAAGGTGGTTTTCTCCACTAGCTTTGGTATGGAGGATCAGGTGATTACCGATTTTATCATGAAAGGACACTTCCCTGTCAAGATCTTTACCCTAGATACAGGGCGCCTTTTCTACGAGACTTATACTACTTGGGAGCTTACCAATGAGTATTATCATACCAAGATTACCCCTTACTATCCCGATGCAAAAGCGATAGAGGAGTATGTACAGGACAATGGTATCAATGCCTTTTACCAGTCCGTTCCCTTGCGACATGCGTGTTGTCATATCCGCAAGGTAGAACCGCTCAAGCGTGCTTTGCAGGGGAATAAAGTATGGATCACAGGACTCCGTGCCGAACAATCACCCCATCGTGAGCAGATGCCCATGGTGGAATGGGACGAAAGTAACCAAATTATTAAAGTGCATTTGCTCCTACGCTGGAAAACAGAGCAAGTGTTATCCTTCCTTCGTAGACATGGTATCCCCTATAACCCATTGCATGACAAGGGTTACCCCAGTATTGGCTGTGCCCCCTGTACACGTGCTGTCAAGGAAGGCGAAGACTTCCGTGCAGGCCGCTGGTGGTGGGAGCACAAGACCAATAAGGAATGTGGGTTGCATGTACATCAGTAGCCGCTTATTTTTGCTGCTCAATCCAATTCTTCATGGCGTAGAACATCTCGGCTGAGAACACATGTCCCGAAGCAAACGTCTGATAAGAATAATCGATGTGTAGCTTCTTGAATAACTCTATGGTTTCTTCTGCCCAATCCAAGGAGACAATTTCATTAGAATATCCGTGTAATAGACAGATTTTCAAGTTCTCAAAATTGTTCTTTTGATAGTTAAAGCTCAATAATTTTTTGTCTATGTAACTATTGATAGCCACAACTCTTTGGATTTTCTCAGGATAGGAAAGCGCTAAGGAAAGGCTAAGAATACCTCCTTGGTCAAATCCTATAAGGGTGATCTGTTCTGTGTCAATATTGAACCGATCACAAGCCTGTCCTAAAAAAGTTAGGAGTTTGTGCTGTGCGGCTTGTGCTTGCACTATATCGCACCATTTGGAGGCCCCAAACTCTATAGCATACCAAAAAAACTCAATATCTGATAGCTTGTAGGGAGCTTGTAGGGAGATTACAATATACTCCTGAGGGAGTTCGTTGGCTATGGAGAAGAATTCTTCTTTGTTTTGTCCATAACCATGTAGCATGAAAATGGCGGGAGACTTGCCATTCTCCTGCTCTATAATAGCAGGTCTTACCAAATAGTTTAAAGAAAAACCTTTCATCTTTTGGTAGAAAATGGTAAAATGTTGGTGCACCTATATGTTTGGAGCATATAGGGAAGTGTTTCTAATTTTTGTTAGAGTTTTTTTTCCTGAAGTTAAACAATAATATATATATACTTTTTGTAGAAGTTGGAGTAGCTTATCTTGAGAACCAGTGACCCCTAGGGGAGATCACCCCCAAGACTTTTCCTTTGACTGTCTCTGAGACAAAGGCACAATTTTTAGAAGAAGATTTGATCGAATCTTTGTCAAATACCCGCTCTCCCTTGTCGGTAAAGAGGGTTATATCTGCTTTCTGGCCTACTGCAATAGGCGATACAGGTAGGGAGAAACGTTTTTTAGCAGCGGTAAGCATCTCCACAGTTTTTTCCACTGAGAAGTGTCTTAGCATGATTCCTAAGGTAGCCTCAAGACCTATGCTTCCGAACTCTGCAAGGTCGAACTCCTTAGCTTTGCATTCTATATCAAGGGGGCAATGGTCAGAAGTTACCATATCTATAACCCCGCTTTCCACTCCTTTGCGAAGGGCTTCTACATGCCGCGTATCACGCAATGGGGGAAGTAATTTGTAGTCAGTATTGAAGTTGCCTAAGACTTCATCTGTAAGGTGTAGATTACTCACTGCCACACTACAACTCACATCTAGGCCTTTAGCTTTGGCTGCGGCTATAAGAGCGACAGATTTTTCAGTAGAGATTGTCGGAATGTGTAATCGTCCACCAGCATATTCGAGGATGGAGAGGTCTCTCTCCACAATAATTTCTTCAGCAAGTGCGGGTATTCCCTTTAGTCCCAATCGGGTAGAAGCTATATGTTCATTCACTACTCCCTTGCCCATGATAGAGCGGTCGCAAGGAAAAGAAATCACGATACCACTAAAAGGCGCTGTGTATTGCAAGGCAATCTTTAGCAGATTGGCTTGCGGAATATACCGCTTATAATCTCCAAAAGCCACTGCCCCTGCACTTTGCATATCGTACAACTCGGCTAGGTATTCTCCCTTGCTCTCAGTGGTGAGAGCACCTATAGGGAAAATCTCTGTAATGGCTCCTTGGGTAGCACGTTTTAGAAAGCCTACTTGGCTTCGGCTCTCTGTAATAGGGTGTGTGTTAGGATTGAGCATCACCTGCGTAAAGCCACTCTCACAAGCTACCTTTGCGCCATGGGCTAAAGTCTCTCGCTCCTCGTACCCTGGTTCTCCAAAACTCACACTGCTATCAGCCCATCCTTGCGAAATGTAACAATTCTCTAACACTTCATCGGCATCTTGGCAAGTGATTTCAGAGCTAATTTGTTTGATGTTTCCATCTTCTATCAAGACATCCTGAGTTTGTCCATGGTAGGAACTGTCCGTATCTATGATAGTTACATGTCTTAACAAAGTTTTCATAATTCCCTTTATCTTCACCACAAAGATAATCATTAAATTTTAAATAGCAAACGTTTTTGCCATTTTTTTTGTGTTAAAGTTTCAGAAGTAACGAGAAAGCTATCTTATAGGAGAAACAAGTCTTTTTTATTAATATTAATTATTAGACAGGAATGTTAAAATATCCTGTAGATAGATGCTATAATTGATTTTATTTATTAGAAATAAAGTAAAATAGTTAAAAATAAATTTATTTCGCAACTATTTGTTATATCGGAAAAAACTCGTAATTTTGTCCCAGTCTAAATAAAAAGTATTTAACAAATGATTTTACACAAAAATCTCTTACTATTTATTGTGCTTTTGTTGAGCGTGAGCCTTCAGGCACAATATAAGATCAAGGGTAAGATCCTTGATGAAAACAAGTTACCTATTACCCAAGCGACTGTCAAGTCGGTAGCTACAGGAGAGAGTACCCTTACCGATGACAAGGGAAACTATTCTCTTATCACCTCCGATGAGCATCCTTCACTACAAGTAAGCAAGGAGGGCTACGCACCTTTGGAGTTTCCAGTAGTCCTACAGGACAATGAAAATAGGGTTACCTATGTGGAGACAACCCTTCGTCGCAATGCGGAAGAGACACTCGCGGGGGTTGTAGAGTTACAGCCTGTGGTGATCTCAGACAACCCAAGCCTTGTAGCCAACTCGGTGGGATTGGCTAAGGTAAAACTTGACAAAGTGGCAGGAGGTACCAACTTGGCCGACCTAAGAAACCTAAACATACAGCGTTCCCAAACCCTCAAGGATGCTCTCCAACGTGAACCTGGAATTATTATCCAAGATTTCTTCGGGGGTAATGACCAACCACGCCTTAATATCCGCGGTTCAGGTATCCAAAGTAATCCACAATCACGTGGGGTGGCGCTCTCCCAAGATGGTATTCCGATCAACTTTGCCGATGGTTCTTATATAATAGGTGTATTAGAACCCCAAGTGAGCAACCTCGTGGAAATCTATCGTGGTGCCAATGCGCTCGAACATGGAGGCGCTACCCTCGGTGGGGCTATGAACTTTGTTACCAAGAATGGCTACAACGCTTCTCCCCTAAGTGTGAAAATGGAAGCTGGTAGCTTTAACTACTTCAATAGTACGATTTCCTCTGGCTTCTCCGCTGGTCGCAATGACCTCTTTGTAGCTTCGTCTTATAACCATAGCGATGGCTACCGTACCTATAATAGCTCTAAGCGCTTCAATGCTTTGCTTAACGTAGGGCGCAAGTTTACCGATAAGTTCGAGGCACGTCTCTATGCCTCCTTCACTGACCTTTATTTTGATATCCCAGGCCCTCTTACTCGCTACCAAATGGAGAGTGATCGCAAGCAAATCAACAAAGCACCTAAGACAACTTTCCCATATGCCTTTGGCCCTAATGTGGTACGCGACAAGCCTAACCGAAGCAGTAAAATCGCTCGCTTTGGTACCAAGTTGGCTTATCAGATCAATGCCAATAACCTTATCTTAGCTACCCTTTATTACCAATATGCCGATGATGCCTTTACCTATCCTATCGCCAACGGAGTACGTCAGGACTTCAATAATGACTATGGGGTACGCCTCTCTTATACCAATACCACTGAGAAAAACGATTTCACCCTCGGCTTGCAGTACAGCCAAGGCCTTATGCACCAATCCCGTTTCCACAACGATCGCGGTAATTTCGGTGCCCTCTTTGCCAAACAAGATCTTACAGCCAACCATGCCATAGCTTATGTATCTGATACATACAAGATTACCCCTTCCCTCTTGGCCAATGTAAGTGTACAAGGTAGCTACGATACCCGTAAGGTAGAGGACAAGTTCACAGGCGCTAAGCGTCCATTCCTCTTTGTGACACCTAATGGCTTGCAAGCTCGCGCCTTGCCTAACCCCAATGCAACTACTCCTGTAACAGGTGATTTCTCTTACAATGCGATCAATCCTAAAGTAGGGATGATCTATAAATTTACTGACCGAGCACAAGTTTTTGCCAACTTCTCTCGTAGCTACGAACCACCTACCTTCTTAGAAATTGTACGCTTGACTGGTAGTGCTACACCTAACTCTAATCGCCCTCCAGTACCGCCAGTGGTCTATAACAATAGTTCCAATGTCAATTCAGGGCCTACTACCATTACCATCTCTGATCTTAAGGCTCAACAGGCCTCCACTGCGGAGCTCGGTACCAAAGGAAATATAGGACGGGCTTTTGTATGGAATGTAAGTGCTTACCACTCTTGGGTAAAAGATGAAATCTTTACCATAGCCGACGGTAGTGTAGGGGTAGGAGGTAATACCGTCAATACGCCTTATGCTACTATCCACAGAGGGTTGGAGGCTGGTTTGCAATCTACTTTCCTTACTCATATATTCTCTGCCAAGGAAGATACTTTCACCCTTTCTGTTAATTATAATTATAGTGACTTCTACTTTGATGGAGGAGAGCTTAAGGGCAACCAAATTGCGGGTATTCCTACCCATTACCTCTTTACAGCCCTCACCTATAAGCACCCTATAGGAATCTTTGCTGAAGTAAACCTCGAATCACTTCCAGTAAAGACCCCTATTGACCATAAAAATACGCTATACCAAGACCCTTACAGCCTTGTAGGGGCACGCTTGGGTTACAAAAAAGGACAATGGACTTTCTTCTTGCAAGGCAACAACTTAGCTGATAAGGTGTATGCCTCCAGCTATTTGGTACAAGCAGAAGTTACCGCACCACCTATGCGCCTTAACCCTGCGGCTACTCCCGATGATAAAACCAACTTTATCCCTGGGGTAGGAAGAAACATCATAGGCGGTCTCTCCTTTACTTGGTAGTGGTTCTTTTTCACATCTTTCATAGAACTTTGTCAGCGCAAAAACGCTGGCAAAGTTTTTTTGTCTAATAGAATTAAAAATAGTATCTTTGCACGCCGATAGTAAGCATTATGAAACTGACTACTCTGTTGGAAACAAAAGGGATAGACCCGCAGCCTCTACAGGATTTCAAACCTCATGGGGGCGTTATTCTCATGGACTACAACGAGCGTGAGGTAATCCTTGAGTGGATAACACAATGTAACCTTGGCTTTGAGCTACTGCCCTTGTTCTCCAATCAAGAGAGTGATTGTGTGGCTATCTATACTACGGGCTTTCTAAAGGGTAAAGTGGTAATTGTAAGGCACGATGAGGCAGTATTTGCACCTCAGTTTAGGAGTTTGGACTCGTTCCTAAAGGCTTACGAAAAGGTAGCTATGCAGGCCGACTTCTACGATTGGGAGGATATAGAAGTATATGATTATGACTATCCTATAACAGAGGAAAAGCAGGCGGAGCCAGCTATATGGCAGGACTGTTGGCAGCATATAAAAGCCAATGATTTTACCTCCGATGTACAAAAGGAGACGATACAAATCATGGCCATTTGTCTCACCCCGCCTTCCCAGTTAGATACTTTATTGCCCTTCATACAAAAAGAATTTGCTCTTAAAGAAGATATGTCAGTGATAGCTTATGCTATAGATGTGTTAGGCATTACCCATCAGTATGAGCCAGCTAAACCTTTGATAGCAGAATTGCTTAAGACAAGGCGATTTGCTGCCTATTACAGGCGAGGGGAGTTGTACCGTGGAGAGTTTAAAGTAAAAGAGACTTTTATAGGGGAAATCATGCACCCACTGCTTAGGGTGTTCATCGTTCCTTTTATGTTGTTGAGTCTTTTTTTTGTGGAACTCAAAGATAGATTTAAAAATAAAAACGTTAAAAAATAATATCTGATGAAAAAATATACCGATACAGGCAAAAAGGACACCCGAAGTGGTTTCGGTGCAGGACTTGCCGAACTGGGACGTAAGAATCCTAATGTAGTGGCGCTTTGTGCCGACCTCATTGGCTCACTCAAAATGGAGAAATTCCAAGAGGAAAACCCTACTCGCTTTTTCCAAGTGGGCATTGCCGAAGCCAATATGATGGGTATTGCCGCTGGCCTTACCATAGGGGGAAAGATTCCTTTTACAGGTACTTTTGCCGCCTTCTCCACTGGACGTGTATATGACCAAATACGCCAGTCTATCGCATATTCCAATAAGAATGTAAAGGTGTGTGCCTCCCACGCGGGATTGACCCTTGGTGAGGATGGTGCTACTCACCAAATATTAGAGGACATAGGGCTGATGAAGATGTTGCCCAATATGGTGGTCATCAACCCTTGTGATTACAACCAAACCAAGGCAGCTACCCTTGCCATAGCTGACTATGTAGGGCCTGTGTACTTGCGTTTTGGCCGTCCTGCGGTGCCTAATTTTACTCCAGAAAACCAAACCTTTGAGATAGGTAAAGGGATTTTGCTCAACGAAGGTACCGATGTGACCCTCATCGCCACAGGTCACCTTGTATGGGAAGCCCTCCTAGCTTGTGAAGTCTTAGAACAAAGAGGTATTTCGGCCGAGGTGATTGATATTCACACTATTAAGCCTTTGGACGAAGAGATGATACTTGCTTCTGCTCGCAAGACCAAAGCGGTGGTAACCTGTGAAGAGCACAACTATTACGGTGGCTTAGGTGAGAGCGTAGCACGTGTATTGGCACAGCACTACCCTGTACCACAAGAGCTCGTAGCGGTTGATGACACCTTCGGAGAAAGTGGTACCCCAGCCCAGCTCATGCAGAAGTACGGGCTAGACAAGGACGGTATACTTAAAGCGGTAGAAAAGGTGCTTAAAAGAAAATAAGATGCTCAGAGAACAACTCCAACAACTCTTTCCTGACCATAAGGAGGAAGTACTCCCCGAAGAACCTACTTCCAATATTTGGCTACAGGACGAACCTCTCTTGTGCAAATACGAAAAGCGCAATGGCAAGCCTATCACTCTGATAGAGGGCTATACAGGTGCCGATGCGGACTTCAAAGTATTGGCTAAGGAACTCAAAACCCGCTTAGGGGTAGGAGGAACCGTGAAAGAGGAAAAGATCATCATCCAAGGGGATTACCGTGATAAGATTATGGAATTTCTCAAGGAAAAAGGGTTCAAGGTAAAAAGAGTAGGGGGGTAGAGTCTCAAAAATAGATAAAATGAAGAAATTTGTAATTGGCAGGCTCAAGAGTATGGGCTATGCCCTACAAGGGTTTTGGCTGCTCATTCGCACCGAAGACGCCATTATTACCCATAGTATAGGTTGTTTGTTATTTGCAGGATTGGGGTTGTATTTTCAGATTACCCCCGACCAATGGATGTTCCAGCTCTTAGCTTTTGGAACGCTCTTGGCTGTAGAAGGGCTTAATACAGGCCTAGAAAAGCTCTGCGACTTTGTCCATCCCGACTTCCATAAAAAAATAGGGGAGATTAAGGACATTGCCGCAGGAGCTGTTACCATGATATTCCTCGCTGTGGCAGCAGTATTAGCGTTTATTTATATACCATACCTGATATAATGATTAATGCCAATCAATAGTAGAAAATAATTGTATAGTCCAAAGAATTGTCTTTGCCATCATCTGTGTAGAGACGCAATTTATTGCGTCTTATAAAGTTAGCAAATAATATTTTAACTATTGATTCGTATCATTAATCATTGAACATTAATCATTAATACAGCTGCTTCCAATGATTTTTTGTATTGGGAGATTCCCAATTGTATCTCTTTGTGAGCAACCCCCAAGATCTGGGCGGCGAGAATCCCTGCATTCTTAGCCCCATTCAGGGCAACAGTGGCCACAGGTACTCCCGCAGGCATCTGTAGGATAGAAAGCACAGAATCCCAACCATCTATGGAGTTGCGGCTCTTGATAGGTACCCCAATCACAGGTAGCGGACTTACAGCCGCAAGCATACCAGGGAGGTGTGCCGCACCTCCTGCTCCTGCAATAATCACATCTATCCCCTGCAAATGAGCATTTTTTCCAAAGGAAATCAGCTTCTCAGGGGTGCGATGGGCTGATACTATATCCACTAATACAGGGATTTGCATCTCTTTTAAGAAGTCTATGGCTTCTTGCATAACGGGAAGGTCGCTCTGACTTCCCATAACTACAGCTACTTTCATTACTATGAAGAATTAAAACAGAAAGCAAAGATACAAAATTAATGATTAATAAGCTAATGATTAATGATTAATTTAACTAATGAGTCAATGAGTCAATGAGCCAATGAGTCAATGAGCAAATTGACAAATCGGCAAATCGGCAAATTGACAAATCAACTAATTAAATTTATGACAGAAGGAAATTTCACCGATTACGTAAAAGTATATGTTCGTTCAGGCAATGGGGGCAAAGGCTCCACTCACTTACATAGGGAAAAATTCGTAGAGAAGGGCGGCCCTGATGGGGGCGATGGAGGTCGCGGAGGCGACATTATTATCCGTGGTAATAAAAACCTATGGACACTCATCAACTTTAAGTTCCAGCAGCACTTCCGTGCCGAGCATGGGGGCGATGGCGGTGCCAATCGCAGTACAGGGGCGGACGGAAAGAGTGTCTATTTGGAAGTGCCCTTAGGAACTATCGTCAAGGATGCCCTCACCGATGAAGTACTTTTTGAAATTACTCAGGACAAAGAGGAAAAAGTAGCTCTCAAGGGGGGCAAGGGCGGACTGGGCAACTGGCACTTCCGTACGGCAACCAACCAGACCCCTCGCTATGCCCAACCTGGTATACAAGGGGAGGAGAGAGAACTGCTCTTAGAACTGAAAGTCTTGGCCGATGTGGGGCTTGTAGGCTTCCCCAATGCGGGCAAGTCTACCCTGCTTTCTGTGCTTACCTCGGCCAAACCCAAAATAGCTGACTATCCTTTTACAACCCTAAAACCTAACTTAGGTATCGTTCAATATCGTGATTTCCAGTCTTTTGTCATAGCTGATATTCCAGGTATTATAGAGGGCGCCTCCGAGGGGAAAGGCCTAGGCCACTATTTCTTACGCCATATAGAGCGCAATTCAGTGCTCCTCTTCCTCGTTCCTGCCGATAGTCCTAATATAGTGGAGGAATACCACGTCCTTCTGCGAGAGTTGGAACGCTATAACCCTGAGCTATTGGATAAGCAACGAATCTTAGCCATTTCCAAAACTGACCTCCTAGACGAAGAACTCAAAGAGATGATTGACACCGAGCTTAAAACAGCCAATTTACACCTGCCTTATTGCTTTATTTCCTCCGTCGCAGAACAAGGAATTTCCGCCCTCAAAGATAGATTATGGCAAGCGCTCCAATAATTAATATAAATTATATTATGAAACAATTATTTATTCCACATAAACACTTAAATATAAAAATAAAAATAACATTTAATTAACGTGTTAAAATATAGCCAATTTATTTTTTTCCTTTAATTTTGCACCACTTAAATCTTAAATATAATAGGCTAAATGAAACGAGCCATAGTTGACTACAAAAAACTAACTAAAGACATCTTAGCCCTGCTGGTGGAGAAGTATCCAGAGGGCTATCAAGATCGAGATGTTATCCGATTCAAGAATGCTAAAAACGAGACAGTAGAAGCCCTTGAGGTGCGTACTGAAGACACCATTTACTTGGTGAAGGTAAGTACCCGTTTGGCCTCTACCATGGAACGTTATGACGAAGATGATGATGACTATTACTATGGAGAGGGTATACAGGCAGACACCTTGGAAATGACCAAAGAGGACGAACTCGCCCTTAAGCGCAAAAAGGATATTTCCAAGACTTCTTCTCGCATAGAAGAAGATGACGACGATGATTATGAGGATGACGAGGATGATGATTATGATGAGGACGAGGATGATAACGATGATGATGATGACGAGGATGAAGATGATGAAGACGAAGACGAGGATGATGACGATGAGGACGAAGATTAAATATTTTTAAAAAAAGTTGTGTGTGAAAAATATTTATAGTATCTTTGCCCCCGATTTTAAAATACATAATAATCATTAAATAATATTGGAATGTATCTAACAAAAGAAACCAAAGCAGAAATTTTTAAACAACACGGTGGCAGCGAGAAAAATACTGGCTCAGCTGAGGGACAAATAGCCCTTTTCACCTTTCGTATCAATCACTTAACAGAGCACTTGCGTGCTAATCGAAAAGATTACAATACAGAGCGCTCTCTTGTAAGACTCGTAGGTAAGCGCAGAAGCCTACTGGACTATCTCAAAGAAAAAGATATCGAGAGATACCGTGCTATTATTAAGGAATTAGGCATCCGAAAATAATTTTGTTATCAAACAAAAGGGGCTTTATGCCCCTTTTCTTCTATATAAAAGGCCATAAGATAGTAGTTTTTCATTGGAAATAAACACAAAACACACAACACTATTTGTTTCATTTTTAATAAAAAACTTTTATGATTCCAGAAGTAAAAAAAGAAATTATTGCTCTTGGTGATGGACGTACTATTTCCATAGAAACGGGCAAACTCGCCAAGCAGGCAGATGGTGCTGTGGTGGTACAAATGGGCAACGCTATGCTCCTGGCTACCGTCGTGGCCAACAAAGAAGCAGGCGAAGGGGTGGATTTCCTTCCTCTAACAGTGGATTACCGTGAAAAATTTGCCGCTGCTGGACGCTTCCCTGGTGGTTTCTTCAAGCGTGAAGCACGCCCAAGTGATCAGGAAATCCTCACTATGCGTTTGGTAGATAGGGTATTGCGCCCGCTCTTCCCTAAGGAATATTATTGTGAGGTACAGGTGATGATTCAGCTGATGTCTCATGATGAGAATGTAATGCCCGATGCCTTGGCTGGATTGGCTGCTTCGGCTTGTTTGGCAGTATCGGATATTCCTTTTGATGGCCCTATTTCCGAGGTGCGTGTAGGACGTATCAACGGAGCGTTCATCATCAACCCTAGTGCACAGCAATTGGCAGAATCCGATATGGATATCATGGTAGGAGCTTCTAAGGAGTTTGTAGCTATGGTGGAAGGGGAGATGGACGAAGTCTCTGAAAAGGATATGGCCGACGCTATCCACTTTGCCCATGAAGCGATCAAGGTACAGATAGAAGCCCAAGAACGCCTCCGCGCTCAGGTAGGTAAAACCATACGCGCCTACGAAGTGCCTCAAGAAAACGAAGAAGTAGCTAAGAAAATATATGACTTCTGCTATGACAAATGCTATGAAATAGCTAAGGAAAATACGACCAAACATGAGCGTAGCGATAAGTTTGACGCCGTAAAAGAGGCCTGCAAAGCGCTCTTTACCGAAGAGGAATTAGAGGAATACGAGCCTTTGGTAAGCAAGTACTTCTCTAAAGCTCAAAAAGAAGCAGTACGCAACTTGATTCTCAACGAAGACCTCCGTTTGGATGGTAGAAATACCAAACAAATACGCCCTATATGGTGCGAAGTAGGTTATTTGCCTTCTCCTCATGGGTCGGCTATCTTCACCCGTGGAGAAACACAATCCCTCACTACCGTTACCTTGGGTACTTCTCGTGAGGCCAATGTGATAGATATTCCTTCCGAGCAAGGAGAAGAACGCTTCTACCTACATTATAACTTCCCTCCTTTCTCCACTGGCGAAGCACGTCCGCTTAGAGGAACTTCTCGCCGTGAGGTAGGACATGGAAACCTCGCTCAGCGTGCCCTCAAGCGCATGATTCCAGAGGATTGCCCTTATACAGTACGTGTGGTGTCTGAGATATTGGAGTCCAACGGTTCCTCATCTATGGCCACTGTATGTGCAGGTACCTTAGCCCTTATGGATGCAGGTATCCAGATGAAAAAGCCTGTTTCAGGAATTGCCATGGGACTCATCACCGACGGAGATAAGTATGCCGTACTCTCCGACATCTTGGGCGACGAAGACCACTTGGGCGATATGGACTTCAAGGTAACAGGTACCAAGGACGGTATTACTGCTTGCCAAATGGATATCAAGATCAAAGGACTTACCTACGAAATCCTTGAAAAAGCCTTGGATCAAGCCCGCGAAGGTCGTATGCACATCTTGGGCAAAATCACCGAAACGATAGCCCAGCCAAACCCAACCGTGAAGCCGCATGCGCCTAAGATTGTACGTCTTGAAATGCCTAAGGAATACATCGGTGCTTTCATTGGTACAGGTGGTAAGAATATCCAAGACCTACAAGCCCGCACCAAGACTACCATTGTGGTAGAAGAAGTAGGCGAATTAGGTATTGTAGAAATCCTCGGTACCGATGCCGATGGTATCCAAGAAGCGGTAGATGCCGTATATCATGTATCTTTTGAACCTGTAGAGGGCGAGATATACAAGGTACGTGTAGCCCGCTTGGTGGATTTCGGTGCTTTTGTAGAGTTTGTCCCAGGCAAGGACTCCCTCCTACACGTTTCTGAAATCGCATGGGAACGCGTAGAGAACCCTGCCGATGTACTCAAGGAAGGGGATATAATAGAGGTAAAATACCTCGGTATAGACCCTAAGACCAAGAAGACCCGTGTCTCTCGCAAGGCACTCCTTCCACGTCCTGAAAACCTTGAAAAGCGTGAAAGGCCTCATGACAAGGAAAAATCTCGCGATAAAGAAAAATCTTCCGACAAGGAAAGAAAGGACAAACCCCACTTCAAAAAAGACAAAAAATAGCCTTTTAAGTGAATAATTAATAGTGAAAAGTGAAGAATTACCCCACGTGATTCTTCACTTTTTCATTATCCTAACTCCTAATCCCTGACCCCTAACCCCTAACTTGGTATAATTTTTGCACTTACTAATAAAAAATAATTTGTACCTTTGTACTTAAAACTCAGAACTCAGAACTCAAAACTAACACTTATGCCATACACAATTACCGTACTCAATGACAGCCCCCAGGCCTTAGCCTATGTAAAGGAGGCAGAAACCCTTGATTTTGTAAAGGTTACAAAAACCAAGGAAACTAAGAAAAAGACAGCTACCAAAGCAAAGGCAACACCTGCCCCTGCGGAGTCTATTTTTGAAGAAGAAACTCAAGAACAATACGAAATGATAATGGCACTTTCTAAAGAAACGAATAGAGCCATTGCTCATAAAATAAACAAAATAAAAAACTTAAATCTTCCTCTTTAAGAGCTAATAAAAATGATCATCATAGCAGATAGTAATATTTTCTATAGTGCGCTAATAGCTCCTAATGGGGAAATAGCAACCATTTTAAAAAATAGAAATATGCAGTTCATAGCTCCCGATTTCATAATAGAGGAGGTAGAGGAACATTTGGATGTTATAAAAGCAGGTCGGAGAAAAGATAAAACAGAAAAGAAAATATTAGCCGATAAAACAGCTGTTAGAAAAAATCACAATAATTCCTTTAGATGAAATTACTAAAAAGAATCTACAAGATGCCTTTGAAATTGTAAAAGATGTAGACAAAGATGATTATGCCTTTGTTGCTGTACATTTGCAATTTAAGCACAAAATTTGGTCAAGAGATGAAGCACTTATAAAGGGTCTTACGGAAAAAGGTTACGGACATTTCTTTATCTCTACCGATGAAGTAAGAAAACACCTTTACAAAAAGAGATGTTAAAAATCAGTCTTGTTAGAAATTATCTTAGCCAGCGTTAGGGTAGAGACGCAATTTATTGCGTCTTAAAGGATTAGAGTTTTTCACTTTTCATTCTTCACTTTTCGCTTTAAAAGTTCCCTTACTTCCCTTACTGTTTCTTCAGTAAATAAAGCTTCCAAGTTTTTCCAAATACTATGATAGCCATAGGGGCCTTGGAGCATTTCTTTTTTAGCTGCGGCGATACTCCAGCCGTGGTAGATAATGCGATACATAGCAACCATAATCCCTGTACGGTCAGCGCCATGATAGCAATGGATAAGTACCGCCCCTTGCTGTTGTGCCTTACGAATGCGTTGGAGCACTTGCGCGATGTCCTTGGGTGTGATACGCCAAGTAAGTAGCGGGTGGTTGATAAGGGTAATCCCATCGGTAGGGAGGAATACCTTTCTGTCCTTGGAACGAGTGAAATATCGCAGGTTGATAATGGTCTTGATAGGCGTACGCTTAATGACTTCCTTATCAGCCTTAACCAACTGTTCGCTACGGTAGAGCAAACTATCCACTTGATATAGATTTGCCTGAGAATGCACGACAGTAGCAGGAATTTGCCCCCATAAGGGTAATAAAGGAAGTAAAAAAAGTAATAAGAATGTTCTCAATGGTTGGTTTTTATAGAATGTAATTCTGTTTTAGAAGATTGCTTCCTTGATTTTCTCTTGTATTTCTAACAAATAAGTGCGTTTGATAGTACCTACTTTTCGTATGATATCTCTATTAGTACTTAGTTCTAATATATGGCACTTTACATAACTCTGTTTGTCAAATGAATAGGAAACCATTTCAGGAGTTAATGTGTAAGCATATTCTGGATTCTGTCTTTTAGAGGAAATAAGTACTACATACAAATAGCCTTCTAATTCCTGAAGCTCATCATTAGAAACAATAATAGCAAAATGAGGCTTAAATCCTACATCAGGGAAATGAAAATTAATCTCAATGATATCACCTTGTCTGTATTTCATCATCTAAATTTTTAATTAGAATAGGAGTAATCATTCGTTTGGAATTGCTTAATAGGAGTTCTCTTTCCTCAAAATAGTCTGTAAGTAAATCCTTGTAGGTTAAGGCATTGTCTATAAACAACAAGGCTTCTCTCTGTATCTCTTGAGAGACTTCTTCCTCTAAGGTAATCTTCTGTAATACCTTTAGCAAAGGTTCTAACTTGCTCAATAGGTGATAATTGATCTCTTTTTCAGTAAAAGGAAGTTTCCAAAAATGAGCAATACTTTGGCTGAGATTATCGTTGGCAAGGCGAAGTACAGAGAGGGCATACTCCTCATATTCAGTGTCCTTATACTCGTATATAGAGAAAGAGTTAATCACACCAAAAGAGGGGTACAAACTGTTTTGTAGGGCTGTAGCTGTCATAGCATCTATTTTTCTGCAAAAGTACGAATTAATTTGCTAATTGACAAATTAGCAAAATTGCTAATTAATTCGTATTTTTGCACTTTGATAAACAAACATCATTATGACTAAGAGCGTACGGGTGCGCTTTGCACCCAGTCCTACAGGACCGTTACATATAGGGGGGCTACGTACTGCCCTCTTTAACTATTTATTTGCTAAAAAACATGGGGGGAATTTCCTCTTGCGTATTGAGGATACTGACCAAGTGCGTTATGTGGAGGGGGCGGAAGCCTATATCATGGAAGCCCTTCAGTGGTGCGGCATCACCTATGACGAAGGCGTGGGCAAGGAGGGTGGCCCTCATGCCCCTTATCGCCAGAGCGAACGCAAGGCAATATATGCCGAGTATGCCCAGCTGCTTTTGGACAAGGGTGAGGCGTACTATGCCTTTGATACAGCAGAAGAATTGGATGCGCAGCGCAAAGACTATGAAGCACGCGGGGAGACCTTTATCTACAATTGGCATAACCGCGAAAAGCTCAATAACTCCTTTTCTCTTTCCCCCGAAGAAGTGAAAAAACGTATAGCAGAAGGCGTGCCTTATGTAGTACGCTTTAAGATGCCACAGGAAACCCTTACCCTGCATGACCTGATTCGTGGAGAGGTAGTGGTGGATACCAAGCTCTTGGACGATAAGGTACTCTTCAAGTCCGATGGTATGCCTACTTATCACTTGGCCAATATCGTAGATGATCACCTTATGGAGATTACCCATGTGATTCGTGGGGAGGAGTGGTTGCCTTCCATGGCGCTGCATGTGCTTATGTATAGGGCTTTTGGCTGGCAGGCTCCTCAGTTTGCCCATCTGCCATTGATCCTTAAGCCTGCGGGTATGGGCAATGGCAAGCTCAGCAAGCGTGACGGTGACAAGATGGGCTTCCCTGTATTCCCCTTGGAATGGGTAGATCCTATAACCAAAAATATCTCTAAGGGCTACCGCGAAGGTGGCTACTTGCCTGAAGCTTTGGTAAACTTCTTGGCGCTATTGGGCTGGAACCCAGGGGTAGAGCAGGAACTGTTCTCAGTAGAGGAGCTGATTGCGCTCTTTGACTTAGAAAAGGTCAATAAGGCAGGCGCTCACTTTGATATAGAAAAAATCAAGTGGTTCAATCACCAATATTTGCAAAAAATACCCGTAACTACCCTTGTGGAGGATTTCGCTCCTATAGTGGCTGAAAAAGGTGTTAAAATATCCAAGGACAAACTCACTGAGATAGTCTCTCTTATCCGCGAACGAGCCACATTTCTAACTGACCTTTGGGACTTGGCACATTTCTTCTTTGAAGCGCCTACTCAGTACGACGCCAAAGCGCTTAAAAAACAGTGGAAAGACAACTCAGCCGAGATAGTAACTCAGCTAATCACTGTAATAGAAAGCCTAACCGACCTTACTGCTCATCATATAGAGGCACAGATCAAGGATTTCATTGGCCAACAGAACTTAGGTCTTGGCCAAGTGATGCCACTCATTCGTCTTGCCTTGGTAGGGGAGATGAAGGGGCCTGATGTGTTTTCTATCATCGCTATCTTAGGGCACGAAGAGACCGCACGTCGCTTGTTACATTTGGCACAATACCCTAAAGCATAGTATGTTATGAAAAAATACCTTATTGTAGGTCTGGGAAATATAGGAGAGGAATACCGCTATACCCGCCATAACATTGGTTTTTTAGCGGTAGAGCATTTGGCCGAGCAAAAACAGGTAGAATTTACCACGGTACGCTTGGGCGATATGGCTACTTTCTCTCACAAAGGGCGTACCTTTATCCTCTTGAAGCCTTCTACCTTTATGAATCTAAGTGGAAAGGCAATTAAGTATTGGTTGGATAAGGAAAAAGTGCCTATAGAAAACCTTTTGGTGATTGCCGATGACCTGAATTTGCCTTTTGGGAGTATCCGAATCAAGAAAAAAGGCTCCGATGGGGGACATAATGGCTTTAAAAATATCCAAGAGGAACTCCAAACGACCTCTTACGCTCGCTTGCGCTTTGGTATCAGTGCCAACTATGCCAAGGGTACCCAAATAGACTATGTCTTAGGCCGTTGGAGCGAGGAAGAAGTGGCCTTGCTCCCTGAGCGATTGGAGAAAATAAGTGAGGCGATCCTCTCTTTTGGTTTAGCGGGTGCCGATACTACCATGAATTTGTATAACAATAAGTAAAAAGTCTATGGCCAATGTTCAAATCTATAATGCGTCGGCAGGTAGTGGGAAGACTTTTACTTTGGTAAAGTCTTTTCTGCAACTTATTTTGGCGACCAAGAACGTGGAGGCTTACAAAACGCTCTTGGCAATTACCTTTACCAACAAGGCGGTCAACGAGATGAAGGAGCGGGTCATAGGCCAGTTGCTCCTTTTCGCCACGCCCGATAGTCAGGTGAAGCAAGGTGAGAAAAAGGCGTCCGATGATGCAATGTTCCTCCAGTTGGCCGAGCAGTTACACCTTACACACAAGGAGTTACAAGAGCGTTCGCAGAAAGTGCTTAAGCATATATTGCATAACTATGCGGGCTTTACCATAACAACGATTGATGGATTCAATCAGCGACTGATACGCTCTTTTGCCTTTGACCTAAAGCTCAATCCTAACTTTGAGGTGTTTTTGGAGACGGATGACCTGCTGCGTTTGGCCATAGAGAACTTATTCAAGAAAACCAATGAAGACCAGCTACTAACCAAGCTCCTCTTGGAGTTCTCCCGCGATAAGATAGAAGAGGACAAGGATTGGGATATTGAGGCTGAACTTTTTGAAATTTCTAAACTACTGACCAATGAGAATCATTATGCTTATATACGAGAGTTAGAAGGAAAGCAACTAACAGATTTTCAACTTCTTAAGGACGATCTAAAACAGCAGCGCCAGGACTTATATACAGCTGTGGGAGCCGCCGTAAAGGATTTTTTTACCTTTACCCAAAAGGAGGCACTCACCTCTGCTCACTTCACGCGGGGTTCTCTGTACAATTTCTTTGAGAAAATCAGAAATACAGGAATGGCTGCCGTAGATAAAGCAGCTTTTACTCGTAATTGGTTTGTAGATGCGGACAATAAACCGCTGTACCCAAAGACACTCCTTAAGAGTGAGCCTGCCTTGGCACAATTATTGGACGAAAAACAGGTATGGATAGCCGATTTGCTTCATTCTATAGAGAAAAGCTATTGGTGGGAACAGTTTTACAGACATTTGATAAAGAATGTTACCCTCTTGGCGGTGCTAAAGAGCTTGCAAGAGGAGATTGTGGCTATTAAGGAAGAGGAGAATATATTGCCAATTTCTGAGTTTAATAGCATTATTCACCAAACGATTATGGAGGAACCCTCGCCCTTTATCTACGAGAAAATAGGGACTCGCTACCAGCATTATTTTATTGACGAATTTCAGGATACTTCCACTTTGCAATGGGAGAATATGTTGCCCTTAATCGCTGATGCGGTACATAGTGAGAACCTCAGCAAGCAACAAGGGTCTTTGCTTATAGTGGGTGATGCCAAGCAATCCATTTACCGCTGGCGGGGAGGTAGGGCTGAACAGTTTATGGAGTTATATAACAAGGAAAAAATTCCTTTCCATATAGAACAGCAGGTAGAGAACCTCGCTTATAACTTTCGTAGCCGTAGGGGGGTGATTGACTTTAATAATGATTTCTTCCTCTTTGTAGCTGGACACCCTTTGTTATTTAACAACAGTGGAAAGTATAGGTATGATGAACTATATCGCAATGCTAAGCAGAATATTCCCGATAAAGAAAAGGAAAAAGGTTTTGTAAGTATAGAATTTGTACAAGCAAAAGATAATGAAGTTCAGCAAATCTCCGATAAGGAAGCTATAGATGATGAAAATGTACTAAAAGACGAAGATATTTATATAGAAACTATCGAAGGGTATATAAAAGAGGCTAAAAATAATGGTTACTTGGACAAAGATATTTGTATACTCTCTCGCAGAAACGCAGACTGTATTGAAATAGCTGAAAAATTGTCTGAAAAGGGGTATAATGTGATTTCATCAGAGGCCTTATTACTTAAAAATATACCTGAAATACAATTTCTCATACACCTAATTTCCATTTCGCTCTATCAGAATAATGAAAAGGAGAAGATAGAATTACTCTTTTCTTATACCAAGGTCAAGCATATTACCGAGATACATGATTTTATGAGCCAATATGCTAATAAACCTGTGGATACATTCTTCGCAGCTATGGGATTTTCTTTATCGCACTTCCATTTGTATTCTTTTTATGAAGGCATAGGCTATGCGATAAGGGTATTTGGTTTAGCCAAGCCTTCCGATGCGTATTTGGCACAATTCCTCAATGTCATATACGAATATAAGAGCGTACGCGGAGGCAACATTGCCGATTTCCTTGCTTACTGGGAAGAAAAAAAGGATAAGTTGGCCATAAGTGCTCCCGAAGGGGTCAATGCGATTTCTATCATGACCATTCATAAGAGTAAAGGCTTAGAATTTCCTGTGGTCATCTATACAAAAGTCAATGACAAGTTGCGTTCGGCTAAAGACACACTGTGGATACGTGTCCCTAAGGAACAATATCATGGCTTCGAACATCTGTTGATAGATGATTACAGTGGTCTGGAAAAGATAGACGCCGATATTGTACTCCAGCAGAGCCAAATGGAGCTTTTGGATACCATCAATACCATGTATGTGGCCATGACACGCCCCAAAGACTTGCTTTATATACTCTGCGATCCTCCCAAAGGAGAGAAAGAGGATAAAATCAGTACCTTGTCCGAGATTGTAAAGATTTATTTGGAGGAAAAAGGGCTATGGAATGAAGGGCAATCGCGTTATACTTTTGGAAATTTAGTTCCTATCAAGGAACAACCTCTTAAAGCGGCGGATTATATCCCATTCAAACAAAGAGCGGTATTGGCACCTTCTTATACCATTGTAACCCGTGCAGGGTCTATGTGGAATACCCATAGGGAAGATGCTATAGCACGAGGGACACTCCTACATGAACTATTGGGACAGCTTACCACTCAGGCCGATATACCCCAAGTGTTACAGCAGTTCTTTACAGAGGGGCGTATCACTGAGCAGCAGCGCCCAATCCTAGAGCAGCAACTACAGCAGCTTACCTCACACCCTTTGCTAAAAGATTATTATACAGGGGGATATGTGGTTTACAACGAACGTGAATGGTTAGATGTCTCAGGAGAGTACCTCCGCCCTGACCGTGTAGTCTATGACTCTAAAGAGGGGACTGCTGTAATTATTGATTACAAGACAGGGGACGATCACCCTCAGTACGAAACCCAGCTAAAGCGCTATGCCCAAACCCTTGAGCAAACAGGCTGGAAGGTAACACAATCATTCTTAGTGTTTATCAATCAGCAGATTACGGTGAAAAAATTATTACATAAAAATCCGTGAAATCCGTGGGAGCTATAGTCAATCAGAAATGGTTCACGAAAAATTGGTATAAGCAACGTAGGGGCTAATGGCAATTAGCCTCTTTGCTGGCGCGTTTCTTTTAGCTCGTGCCCACAATAAAAGAGAGCTTTTAGCTCTTAATAGAACAAGAAACCCGCTGGCGCAAGCTTTAGCTCGTGCCTATAATAAAAAAGAGCTTTTAGCTCTTAATAAAACAAAAAAATCCTTGATGTTATCAAGGATTTTTTCTTGAGCGGAAGACGAGGTTCGAACTCGCGACATTCAGCTTGGAAGGCTGACGCTCTACCAACTGAG
>ERZ773056.56-NODE-56-length-50373-cov-20.865555_pt1 | contig 50373 bp, 47 predicted proteins | sample MGYA00580857_ERZ773056 | MGnify/ENA primary metagenome ERZ773056 (study PRJEB29015, sample SAMEA2737996) | human oral metagenome | biome: human oral; feature: human-associated habitat; material: dental | place: China | collected 2114 ... | reverse complement strand
GGGACACATGTGAGTGAAATCCCGCTTTTTAGGGAGTGCATCGGCGTGGGGACGAAGCTGCATTTTTCTGTGACAGCGGATCTTGCCATGCTCCAAACGGTAGGCATTTCGTCTCTGGATGAGGTGTTTCATATGCTGCGTTCCTATACGCAGGATGGTTTGCGGCGGCAGGAGGAGGCGTTTCGGGGGATTGACCGAAACTATTATCAGCCGTTGTTCGATGAGGCGCGGACGGCGGATGCCCTGCTCGGCGGCGGGACAGGGTTCCTCACTAAGACACTCATCTATGTACTTGCTGCGCAGGATGATGAGGCACGGGCATTCATCGCCGATTATCTCGACGCGGCGTTTATGAAACGGAATAAGGTCACGAAGAAATTTGAGCCGGCACATCATCATATGCAGCACGACCATAAGCTTGCACCGCGCACAATAAAACGGGCGGTACTGGGACAGGATGACTGGCTTTTGGGGCTTTGTACCATGCGGAGGACGGATGATGCCGCAGCTCTTTGAAGCAGAACTTATTCTGCCGCCGGGAGAGCGCGGTGTACAGTCGATGGGTTCTCTCTTTCACGGGGCGCTCATGGAGCGGCTGCCGGAGGGGCTTGCCGCATTTTTGCATACGCAGAATTTGCGCCCCTACAGTCAGTGTATCTATCGGGTTCGTGACACAGAAAGCATCCTCTGGCGCATCGGCACACTGGATGAGGCAATGGGGCAGGCGGTACAGGATGCGCTCTATGGTGTGGATGAAATCTTTTTGAAGCAGAAGAACTATGCCGTATCGGTGCGTCATGTGCGGTGCGTGCGGCAGTGCTCATACACGGAGATTGCGGATGAATGCTTTCTTGCGACGCAGGCGCCGCGGGGCGCACGACTGTCTTTTCTCTCTCCCACCGGTTTTAAGAGGGACGGTGCGTATGTGATTCTGCCGGATCTTTTGCTCATCGCGGTTTGCAGGGACAGATATGGTGCGCCGCATCCTCGGGACACTCACTGCATTTGCGCCCTATGCCGGGATTGGGATAAAGACGGCACTTGGGATGGGCGCGGTCGATGCGGATATTTGGAAGGGACAGGAATGATGGAAAAGATACTCTTTTCGCCGCTCGGAGATACCGATCCCGTGCGCGGCTGCTATGATGGCGCGATGCTTCATATCCTCAGGCACTATAAGGCGGTGCGCGTGGTTCTTTTTTATACGCAGGATATGGAGGAGAAAGAGCGCCGCGACCATCGGTACACGCGGGCGATTCAGCGCGTTGCCCCGCACTGCGCGATAGAGGAGATCTTTACGGGCATTCGGGACGCACATCTGTATGAGTCCTTCAGCAAGGTTCTGCCGCAGGAGGTGCTGCGCCTGCGGGAGACGTATCCGGAACATACGCTACTGCTCAATCTCAGCTCCGGGACGCCGCAGATGAAGACGGTGCTTGCAATGCTGGCGGCTGATACCGAGGGATGTGTCGGGGTACAGGTCTCCTCTCCCGCACGGCGCTCCAATCGGCGCAATGAGGCGACGCAGGATGCGGAGGACATCGACGCCCTGCTCGAAAATAATTTTGATGATGAGGAAGGCGCGGAAAATCGCTGCGAGGAGCCGCCGCTCGGGATTTTTCGTTACTATGCGGAGCGCAGCCGCATCCTGTCGCTGACTGCATCCTATGAGTATGCGGCGGCGCTTAAGATTGCCCATCGAAGCGCCCTTGTCCCAATAGAGACGAAACAGCTCCTTCGCCATGCGGCAAAGCGCAGCATGCTCCTCACGGAGGAGGCAAAGGAAAGCCTGCGCGAATACAATGGGAAGAAGCTGTTTCCTTTTGATCGTAAAACGGAGAGCCTTGTTGAATATTTTCTCCTCATGCAGATTGATCAAGAGACGGGGCGCCTTTCGAATCTCATGCTGCGCATGATCCCGTTCCTCTATGAGTTTTTGCGTGATTATACCAATCAGAACGTCAAGCTGCCTCTCCGTGCGCTTTGCGATAAGCGGTATCTATCGCGGGAGAAGCTTGCGGCGCAGGAGCCGGAGCTGCTCGCGTATCTGAACCGGGAACTTGGGGGCTATCGTGATACAGAGCTGTCCTTTTATCTGCTCTATCTTTGCTGTGTATATGCAGGAAAGGTGCAGCGCGTGCATGACGCAGCGCTGCATACAGCGCTGTTGGCGGCGTTGGAGAAAATCACACCTGTGCGAAAGCTGCGCAATGATGTCGCCCATGAGATGACGAACGTGACAGAAACCTTGTTCCATCAGCGGATGAATATGAGCGCCCAGAAGATTGTGAGCGTATGTGCGCATATGCTCGTACTCGTTTATGGAGAGAAACTGCGCACTATCCGCACAGTGTATCGCGACATCAATGAATGGATAGAGAAATCACTTGAAATTCACGCATAAATCAAAAAACAAAAAGGCTGCCGCATGAAGTGAAAAAACTTCGTGCAGCAGCTTTTTGAGTGCGTTCTATAGGTTCTGATTCCGCGGTGAATTACCTGCATAGGAAATCTGCGGCGCACATAGGCGGAATGTGAGCGTCTCGCGGTCAACGATGCCGAGGGTTTTGTCGCTGTCATAGAGCTGAAGCAGAAACGCAGCCATCTCTGCACTCGTGTGGTAGGTTCCGAATGCTTTGTCATAGTCGTAGGCGGGGTTGTCGTTGGCGACGGCACCAAACTCGGTCTGTGTGGCGGCGGGTGCGAGCACCTTTGCACGCAGTTTTGCGCCGCGTGCGGAAAGTTCTTGTGCAAGTCCCTCAGTAAAGGCGCTGACGTAGAACTTTGTCGCGCAGTAGGCGACGGCGGTCGGGACGATGGTATAGCCGCCGACCGAGGAGATGTTGATGAGCTGTGCACCCTCTGTTTCGGAAAAGTCGCGTACAAAGAGGGCGGAGAACATCGTCAGCGCCTCGATATTCAGATGGAGCATTTGACGGGTCTTTTTGAGATCCTGTGCACCGATGTGACCGTAGATGCCAAAGCCTGCATTGTTGACCCATGTCCCGAGAGGAAGCGCTTTGACCTCCTCGTAGACGCGCAGGACATTTTCGGCAATCGACAGATCAACACTTTTTAAGATGATGTCAATGCTCGGATGCGCCGCGTGAATCTCTGTGCGCAGCTTTTCAAGACGCTCCGTGCGCCGTGCGATGAGGATAAGGCTGTGCCCGCGTGCGGCGAATGCCTTTGCCGCCTCATACCCAATGCCGGAGCTTGCGCCGGTGATGACGGTATATTTGTGTGTGTGCTTCATGGATAAAACTCCTTACGTTGTGTAAGTCTGTAATGCAAAACGGACGCATGACTATATATGGATGGTTTCGATGTGCTCCATATCGACCGTAACCACGGCGGTATCAAATGTGATTTCATACAGGATTAGTGCATCTCCGGCAGAGTCAATAGTTTCGCGATACGCTGGAATCTTTGCCGTGAATTCATCTGCAAGTGCGGAAATGGTACGTGTGCTGCGCGCAGCGATACCACTGGCACGAATGTGTTCGTTTGTTCCATTGTGCGGAATCGTGGTGAAGGAAACGCGGTCATTCAGGGCAAGTTCACGTACCTTGTCGTTATCATAGAAAGTCGCAAAATAGAGACGATGTTCCTCGGGCATATAGCAAAAATTCACGATGCGCACATGCGGTATATCATCCACTGCGGTTGCAAGTGCAATTTCTCTTTGCTCTGCCATCATCCGTAGGAAGGCTTTATTCATATCCATTGTCATAGCTCCCTTTTTTGAGTATATTATGTTCGCTCCGTCCGTATGCCGCGGATATAGGCGTACGCAGAGCCGCCCTGTGAGCCGTCTGCCGTGATGCAAAGGTCGGTCTCTGCTGTGCCAAGCTGTGCAAAGGGAATCATGACAAGCTGTTCGTAGCCGATGATGATACGGTCGCTGTCTGTGATCGGCGTACGCTCAAGCTCTGTATACGAGAGTGTGCGCCCCGTCTCCGTGTCGCTGCGGTAGGCGAGTGTCTCCCACGCGGGATAGCCGAAAAAGCGCGTCTTGATATAGAGATTTTCGCCGCGAAAGATGACCCCCTCGGCAATCCTGTTCGGGTACTCCGTGGGTGCCGGAATGCCCGAAGTCTCCTCTGCAAAGAGAACGACGGGCACGATGCGCGAGAGTATGGGCGCGGTGGCAGCACTTGTCTGCGCTGTTTGAAAGAGGCAGAGCAGTGCAAGAAGCATGCTGAGATAACGAATTTTTTTCTGCATAGGATTCTCCTTACATAAAAAGACAGCTTCACGCTGTCTTTTTATGTTATAATGCTTATATCGTTGCCGTACGGTAGGTGGTCAATCCGAGCCCCTAGATCGGGGGGATTGACCATGAACGAAACAAACATGACGTCGCTCCTGCTCATCGTTCTAGTTATTGCTTTTGACAAAAAAGTAATCCACCGCAGCGACCAAACTTAAGCGAATTATATTCCAAATGAGATGGGGCTGATCGTGTATCATGACAACGCCTTTTCTATGCTTATTATTATACAGCTCACCTCCTGAAATGGCAAGTAGGAAGTGAGATGGATCAATCACTCCCACAAAAAATAAACACACCGATGAAATGACCTGCCTCCCAAAGTGAGCCTAAGGGATCTCACTTTGGGGCGGCGCTGCATTTTGCCGGTGTGTTTTGCTTTCCGTTGTTGTTATGATGCCTTTTTCCCACTCAGCATCACTTTGCTAAAGAGGGTGAGGATGCCGAAGAAGACAAAGAGCCCGAGAATTTCAGCGGTATCGGCGAAGTCGCTGCCGACGATGGCGAGCGGACTTTCATCGCCGCCGTTTGAAACGGAGAGGACGATGAGCCCCGCGAGCAGGACGCCGACAATCGACTCTCCAACGATCAGCCCCGAGGCAAAGAGTGTGCCGCGCCGGAGCCCCGCCGCCTCTGCCTCAGCACCTTCAGTTTTGCGCAGATGGCGGTTGAGGAAGTAGCCTAGGATGGCGCCGACAACGAGTGGTGTCTGAATGACGGGCGGAAGGTAGATGCCCATACCGACGGCGAGCGGCGGCAGCACGAAGCTCTTTGTCGTGCGCTTGAGCAGTTGGTCGATGAGGACGAGGATAACGCCAAGGCCTATGCCGATGTAGATATACTCCCACGCAAGTTTGCTGGAGAAGATGCCCTGTGCAATGGTGGTCATGAGTGTTGCCTGCGGGGCGGAGAGCGCCTGCGCAGGGTCCATGCCCGGGCGCGGCATCGCACCGGGGAAGCCGTATGCCTCATAGAGGAGGTTCAGCACGGGAGCAATGACGAGCGCACCGACCACACAGCCGATGAGGAGCGCCACCTGCTGACGCCACGGCGTTGCACCGACGAGCCAACCGGTCTTTAGATCCTGCATATTGTCATTCGAGATGCAGGCGATTGCGAGGATGATCGAAGTGGTAAAGATGGCTGTCGCTGTCGCAAATTTCTCCCCTCCGGGCATATCAAAGATGCCGAATGAGGAGCATAGGGAGTACATGACGAGCGAGGCAACGATGATGCCGAGGATGCCGATGCCGGAGATCGGGCTTGCAGACGTGCCGACAAGACCCGCCATATAGGCGCAGGCGGCGGCAACAAAGAACCCCATGAGGACGGATACGCCGACACCGACGACAGTAAAGATGAGCTTTTGGCTCTCGGGGATATTCTCCGGTGAGACGAAGAGGTAGAAGATTGCGAGGAGGCCGATGACCGTCACGACGAAGACGAGTGCAATGCTTTTCATTGACATATCAATGTCCATGCGGTGCAGCCCTTTCTCTGCGTCATCCATGTGCGTACCCGCGATGGACTCCTTTACCCCGTCGATGACGGGGCGGGCGAGCGTCATGAGTGTCCAGATGGCAGCGACGCCCATCGCACCCGCGCCGATGAGGCGCACCTTCTGCTGGTATACCGTGCCCGCGAACTTTTGGAGTGTCATGCCGTCGGGCACCATCTCTGTCATGGTGAAGTAGGGAACAAAACCAGCCCATGCGATGAGGATCCCCACGAGCATAGCGATTCCGCTCGCAATACCGATGAGGTAGCCTGCACCCACAAGCGCCGTTGAGTAGCCAAGCGGGAGCTGTGTCATGCCGCGCCCCACGTGGAACCACGCAGAAAGAGAGCCGCCGAGTACCTGCAGCCCGTTGGTGAGAAAGGCGATGACGCCGGCGACGAAGCTGCCCGCAAGGATCTCACGAATTCCGGAGTCAGACTGCACGCTTCCTTTTGAGCGGCTGCCGACTTTTAGAATCTCTGCGGCGGCGACCCCTTCGGGATAGGCGAGGTCGCTGTGCACGACCATCGCGCGGCGCAGCGGGATGGTAAAGAGTACGCCGAGACATCCGCCGCATGCAGAAACGACAAGCGTCTGCCAAAACTCAAAGCCCTGCCAGTAGCCGATCATAAGCATGCCCGGGATGATGAAGATGATGGCGGACAGCGTTCCTGCCGCCGACGCCTGCGTCTGCACCATGTTGTTTTCGAGGATGTTCGCGTCCTTTGCCATCTTGAGCACAGCCATCGAGATGACCGCGGCTGGGATTGCCGAGGAGAATGTCAGACCGACTTTCAGACCGAGGTAGACGTTCGACGCGGTAAAAATGACTGTAAGGATTGCGCCGAGCAGCATACCGCGCAAAGTCAGCTCCGGAAGCCGAAGCTCATGCTGCATAAATTCGTTTTCTGCCTGCTTCATGCAATAACCACCTGTCCTTTTTAATAATAGAGCAAGAGATAACAGCAATATTATAACATGGAAAAGCAGAATGTAAAATTAATGATGTGCATGTATACAAAGCGTTTGGGGATCGTTTTACGGCATAACAAAACCGCCAATCGGCTTTCTCGTCACCAACTGGCGGTTATGTGGAAAATACGGGAAGTGATAGGTAACTCTTTTGCATCAAATAGATCCTTGCTTCGTTCCCGAACGCAGCTAGCATACAGAGGGGAACTTTTCTCCAAAATGCTGAACAACAACAAACCTCTTTGACACATATCCGGTGCTTCGCCACGAATCCACTCGTGAAACTAACTTTACGAAACCCGATTGTGTCCCTGTGTCCGCCGTGCGGACTGCCGCAGTCCTTCGCCTTTCGCACCTGTTCAGCGTGACCAACACGCCCACCCGAGCGTATTGCACGCCCCTATGCACGAGGATCTGCGACGGGTTAATATCCCATTGGAATCCCCTCCCAGTAATGTAGGCAGCCTGGACAGTGTCTCCTTCGTTCAGCAGACGAAGTGAATCCTGCCATATGCCTCCACGAACAACCATTCGACGGTCAACACTGTGGGAAAACCCAGGAGTTCGCTCATACGCTTACGGGACGCATGAGGGCAGTCTGTCCTGAATCAAACCGCCTGTGATCTCCTTTACTATCCTTAGTATAGTCAAACTTCTGAAGATTGTCAATACCGAAAAAAGAAAAATGTAGAATTTTTATAGGCACACCGCAGATAAAAAAGGCGGCCGCAGAGGAGAATCTGCAGCCGCTTGATGGAGATTCGTTTTGTTACAGCATTTTATCCAGGGATGTGTTTACATCATCAAAGCGATATGCTGCATCTGTTCCGCGTTTGAATCCCGGTTGATAATCACCGCCTGCGCGTGAGGCCTTCATGCCGTCACGCAGACCGTTGATGCGGCCAAGCTCCGCGTCGAAGACTTCCAGAAGTCGCGTTTTCAGCATGGCGTTAGAAATCTGTGCGGCATTCGCACTGCTGCGCGTTTGCTGTATTTTCTGCGAGAGGGCGTCTGCCCGTGCAATCAAGCCGTCAGCGCGCGTGAAGCTTTTGTTCGACACAAGATAGGCGTTGATGTCCTTTGCCAACACCGAGATCTGCTGATCGTATTGGTTCTTTGCAGCAATGTAGGCGGATATGTCGTTTCCACTCGGTACGGAGCTGCTTTCCATGGCTTTTGCTGAAGTTTCTGCCGGCGTTTCTCTTGCAACCTCGTTGCCGTCCTTGTCATAGTATATGTTCAGTGTCAGTTCGTCATCGTCGTTATATTCGCGGACGATACGATGGTAGACGCGGCCGCCTTCGTTGACGTTAATCGCATCTCCTCCCGTACCAAAGTAGGCATCTTCGGTGTTGCGCCGTTTATCATCGTATTTTCTGCGGCTTTCTGCAGCATTGAGCTTTGATGCAATGACCATATTGTCGTCTTTTCCGTAAAAGCTTATCTTGATGAGGTTGCCGTGGTTGTCATAGCTCATGATGAGTTTTACAACATTGTCGCCGATAATATCGCGGTCGAGCGGAACGGGAGCATCGTCTGTACCGTATGTGCTGATTTCTGCAACATTTCGCTCTTTTGTATACTTGAGTTTATAGGATGCGATGTTTCCCCATGCCTTAATGCCAAGAGGCTGTTCATCTTTTCCATAGTTGGCTATTTCAATTGGTTTTTTCCCGCTGTCGTATTTGAAGCGTGTCTCATAGTCTTTGTGCGTGGTCGTGACACGTTCGCCGTTGGTGTTGGCATAGCCGACCTTGATGAGTGCGTCCTTATCGTCATAGGACGTAAAAGGATTTAGTCCTCGTAGAAGATCAGCCCGTCTGCTTGCAGCTTTGTGCGCAGACCGGACATGAAAATCTTTCCGGGATCTGTCTTGATCGAGCGATAGCCGTTTACAAGTTCGATATACAGGCCGCTTTCTCTTGCTTTATCTTGCTGATAATGCCCGAATACATAGCGTATGGTTGGGTATTTTTGATGGAGATAGCGGATCAGAGCGACGTTTGCGGTGAGCAGCTCCTCTGTGAGGTCTTCTGCACCATTCACGCCGCCCACGTTCTCTATGCCGAGGCTGCACCAGTTATAGCCAATGATGTGACGCCCCATTGTCGTCTCGGGCAGGAGACGGAGAATTGTACCATCGCGGTCAACGATGAAGTGGGCGGCATAGTTCATTGTGCCGTCGCTTGCTGCCGGCTGATAAAAATGATGGTAGGCGGATTCCCATGTGTTCCCGGCCGTCCAGTGTACAACAATGGCTTGGGGGGTGATGCTCGTCATCGCCTGTCCGTAGTGCAGCTGTGCATACTCCTGCGTCAGGCGTGCCCGCTCCTCCGACCACATGACAGGCCGGTCGATGATGGCGGGTGTCTCACCGGCATGGACAAAAGAGCATGTCAGCAGAGAGGCCATCTGTATGAAAAGCAGCACTAGAAAATGTTTTCTGGTCATCATCATTCGCTCCTTAATTTTCTGCGGCACAGCGCACCATCCTGCGCAGTGTATCAATCGCTTTATTTCTACTGGAGTAGTTTTCTGTCATTCCAATCATGATGAAGTCCCGATCCTGCATATAGATGATGCCGCCGTCGTCGTACAGTCTTGTAAGTTCGCCTGTTTTATGCGCAATCGTTGCCTCCGGCAGCGCGGTGGGAAAGCATTCAGTATCGGACTGTTCCTTTAGATATGCCAACATATGCTCATCCAATGCGCTGCTGACACAAGTATGATGGTACAGCTTCTGAAAAAAATGACCCAGATCCGGGGCTGAGGTATAGTTGTCCCTGCCTGCAAATACTGCATCCATATCCATCATCTTGCGCTGCAGAACCGTATCGGCATAACAGCCGCGCCGGATATAGTCATTGATGCTCTCCATGCCGAGCAAATCAATGACTATGTTCGTTGCAGTGTTGTCACTCTCCGTAATCATTAAGCGGAGAAGGGTGTCCAAAGACAGCTCGGAACCGTCGGCATAGTGCGTGAGGACATCGGCGCCGCCCACCTTGTCCTGTGCATGCAGTATGATTGTCTGATCCAAGGAAAACTGTCCATCCCGAATTTTTTCCATCGCTGCACCGAGGATAAAGACCTTTATCATACTGGCGGATCGCATCGTGGCAGGTTGATAGATATACGCCGGACGATCTTCTTTGGGGTAGCAGATGTAGATGGAATATCTTGTGCTGTCTGCTTTTGCCAGCGATGCAATGCCTTGTCCGAGGGCCTCATTTGATGTCTGTGCTCCGGCATTAGGAGGCGGATGGGGCGGCGGTTCCTCGACTGCTGCCAGTGTCACCATGGGATGTGCAGCTGCTCTTTGACCGCTGAGGAAGATATACAGAATGACCCCTATCAGTAAGGTGCTCAATCCAATCAGAACCGCTTTTCTTATCATATGTACCTCGCATATAGGCAAGTTGAGGAAGAAAAACTTATTTTTCCAATTATTCTTTAATGATTAGAAAATTCCACGAAATCATAGAAAAACCTTCTTTATTTCGGAAAATATATGTGATGAATCTCTGTCATCCATGCCCACATGTGTACAGGCGGCAGGATATTCACGCGATACATCGAATTTTTTGAAGCAGGATTGATTTTAGGAAAGCTTTAGGAGACGAAAATATTGCGCAGTGAATACCTGGATATTGAAAAGAAGATTGCGCGCGGCGCACGTTTGACGCGGGAGGATGGGCTGCGGCTCTTTGCGTGCCGCGATATTGCATGGATTGGTGCGCTTGCTGACCGCGTGCGGCAGGAGAAGTGCGGTGACATTGTCTACTACAACGTGAACTGCCATGTGAACCTCACGAATATCTGTCTCGCGCACTGTAAGTTCTGCGCGTTCGGACGCGATGCGGAGGACAAGGGCGCGTACGAGATGAGCGTCGAGGAGGCGGTGGCGCATGTCGCGGATGCGATGCGCGATCCGCATCTCGCGGGGCTGCATGTGGTGAGCGGGCTGCATCCGGACTGGACGTTCGAGGACTATCTGGGGCGGCTCAAGGCTCTGCATGAGGCATTTCCTACGCTCTACCTGAAGGGGTTTACGGGCGTGGAGATCACGCATTTTGCAAAGAGTTCGGGGCGCACGGTGCGCGATGTGCTCGTGTGTCTCAAGGAGGCGGGCTTGCAGTCGGTCGCGGGCGGCGGTGCGGAGATTCTGACCGACCGCGTGCGCGGCGAACTCTGTCCGAACAAGGCGACAGCGGATGAGTGGCTTGAGACACACCGTACGGCGCATATGCTCGGCATCAAGACGAATGCATCCATGCTTTACGGGCACATTGAGACGATGGAGGAGCGCGTCGAGCATATGATGCGGCTGCGGGATCTCCAGGATGAGACGGGCGGCTTCCAGACGTTCATTCCGTTCCCGTTCCTGCCGTCGAATACGGAGCTGGGGCGGACGGTGCGTCAGACGTCGATGTGGGACGATCTCAGGACGATTGCAATCTCGCGTCTGATGCTCGACAACTTCCGCAACATCAAGGCGTATTGGGTCATGTTGACCGTGCCTGTGGCGCAGGTCGCGCTCTGTTTCGGCGCGAACGACATCGATGGCACGGTGCACAAGGAGACAATCCTGCACGATGCGGGAGCAAAGAGTCCGCGCGCTCTCTCGGAGGATCATATCATCCGCGTCATCCGCGAGATCGGACGCACGCCTGCGGCGTGCGACTCGAACTTCAATATCATCGAGACGTATTGAGGGGGAGCGGGTTCGCTGCGGGGCATACCGGCATCGAGGGGAATTGTGACAGTGGAGGTGAGGAGATGTCAGACAGGGCTTATGAGGAGCGCATTGTGCGCACGATGGAGGCATTCCGCAAAAATCGCTACGATGTCTCGCGATTCGCGGAGCGCACAGCAGCGGCGGACTATCTCGCCCGTGAGATTCGCGGCAAGCGCGTCGGCTTCGGCGACTCCGAGACGCTGCGGGCGCTCTCCCTCTACGAGCGGCTAAGTGAGCACAACGAGGTCATCAATTTTATATAATCGAAAAGGGATTCCGCATGAACAATACGTTCGTATGGAATCCCTTTTTCATGGATAAGGTTTAGAATGCGAGTTCATAGATTCCTGCAGGAACGGTGTAGATCACCGGTGGGTGTCGATCTTGCTGGTAGACCACAGGTGCATTCGGATCTTTTGGGGGAGGCGTTATCCAACGTTCATCTTGCAGTGCTTGAAACGAGATGTCGCTGCCCACTGTCCACGTGGCTTTTTGTTCACTGTCAATCGTTACTGTGAATGTCTTATCGCTGCCATAAGTGAATGTCCCCTGCCCCTCATCCGAGACTTTGCCGCTGAAGGGGATCGGCTGGAATTCTTTGAAGGTAGCGCCCAAGACAAAAGGTCGGTAGGGATGTTTGAGGTTTCCCTCAGGGAGTTCAAGCCCGTCTGCAGTGATCTTGTAGCCGCCGAATATGACATGGACTTCCGTTTTTTTGTCATTGTCTTCGGTGAATGTAGCTTTTCCTGCATTATAGACAGGATTCGTCATTGCTTTCCACATGGGATGCGTGATATATTTGACATCACACTCAAGTACACGTGTCGACTTCCCCGGCTTTGCTTCCGTGGAGTCAACGAGCTGTTTGTACTCACCAAAGAAGCGAATGAGATCACCTCGTTTGAGTTGGGCTTCGCCCTCTTTCAGCTTGTAGTGGAGCATGAAAACAGGACTTCCCCCGAGACTCATGATGCTGCGCGTGGCGTAGACGGTCAGGTCGTTGTCCTTGCCGGTCACGTTCGTGACGGTAAGGACAGTCTGGATCTTTTTGCCCTTGAAATCATCGGGGTGTGCAGCAAATGTATCGACATCCTCGATAAAGGTCGCCTCGTTCTTGTAATCCTCCTCGGACTGCACCGGACTGTCACAGCCACTGACGGAAAAGATCAGAACTGCGGAGAGACATAACAAAAGTGCCTTTATGATTTTTTTCATAATGATTCCCCCCTTCTGCGTTTCATGATAACGTGTAGGGGGGGCTGTCAATAAGTCTTTTGGGTATGTTTTGCGGGTGCCTGTTCATTGTCCCATCCCTCCAAGAAAGGTTACGAAACGTAAAGTAAATGATGAAGTTCGATTGATTTATCTTTACAAATATGATACGCTACAAGAAAAGGAGGTGATTACGATGGCACAGGCAATGGTGAATTTTCGGATGGATGCGAACCTCAAGAGTGAGATGGAGGAGACCTGTCGCAAGATGGGGTTGACGCTCACATCGGCATTCACGATGTTTGCGGCGAAGGTGACGCAGGATCGCCGGATTCCGTTCGAGGTAACGGCAGACCCCGATCCGTTCTACAGCGAGGAGAATATGGCGCGTCTGCGTGCAGCGATTGCGGATGTCAAGGCAGGGCGCAGTACGCTGAAACCGCATGAGCTCATCGAGGTCGACTGATGGAGAAACTGTGGCAGGATGAAGCGTGGGAAGCCTATCTGTACTGGCAGACGCAGGATAAGAAGACGCTGAAAAAGATCAACCGTCTCATTCAGGATATTGACCGCAGCGGATACCAATGCCAGGGACAGCCGGAACCGCTTAAGGGCGACCTCTCGGGCTTTTGGAGTGTTCGTATTGATGAAAAGAATCGTCTGGTTTTCCGTATCAAGGATGGGCGATTCGAGATATGGCAGTGCGGTTCGCACTATCGGGACAAGTAAATAATGACATCAAAAAAAGGAGGCGTGTACCTCCTTTTTCTATGCCGGAAAGACCTATTCCTCATCCCTCGGATTCCCGTTCTCGTCCAAGGGAATGTAGACACTCTTCTCCTGCCACGGGTATTGATATGCAAGCGTGACCTGATTGTCAAGCCCATAGTGTACGGCGGTCAGTGCACCCGTGCCCGCATCATCGACGTGTTTCAGCCAGCGCCCGTCATCGAGCCGCTCCTTCTGTGTCCGCAGCCAGTCGGGACTGCGTTTGGACAGCCCCGCCTCATTCATTTTGAACACGAGTTTCACGCGCTCGCCCTGTATGGGATAGTGAAAGCTGCAATAGGGGGCATCCTTCTCATAGTCTTTTGGCTCCGGGTGAAAGAGCTGCATGAAATGCGTGAGCCCCTTCTCATCAAGTGTCATGCAGGAGATGACGCGCTGCTTTGCATACGCATCTTCATCCGCTGTATCATGTTCCCCTGCCTGCAGATCGCGGTCAAAGTCGGGATTGATCCAGTGGTAGGACATCTGCTCGATGGTTGCTCCCTCCTTAATCTCGCGTTCCAGTGTCAAAAATTCATGATCGTCCGGCACGAGGGAAAGCCCTTTCTGCACGGCATCGAGCGCTCCTGCGCGGTCGCTGAAATGCGCGCGGAGTTTTGCGAGCTGCAAATAGCCCCACGGATAGTCCGGTTCCTCCTGCACGCCCTGCTCGGCAGAGCGGAGCGCGTCAGCCAGCCGCCCGCAGTGCATCAGTGCAACGGCATAGCGGTAGTAATATGTGCCGCAGCCGCGCGCGTTCTTCTCTGCCGCCGGAAGCCACTGCGTCGTGCGGTAATAGTCCTCATAGGTATCAAGGTTGTTGCACGCATACGCATACCACAGAGCAATGTCAAGGTCTGCATGTGCTTCCTCGCGTGTGAAATTCCCTTTGATGATGCCGTTTTTGATATACTGCTCCAGATAGGCGAGCATCTTGTAGAAATAGCCCATAGGGCCCTCATCCATTGCCTCCAGTTTTTTCACCGCCGCAGGGGAGAGTAGAGAGGTTTTTGCAGAGGTGTGGCTTTCCTGCGCCGCGCTGTCTTCCTCCTCTGTGCGATCAAAGAGACTGACGGAATTTGCGTCCCGGCGGAACGAGTGAAACACCGCCCACGGGAGCTTGGTTTTCTGGAAAAAGTGCACCGCCGCATCCAGAACGGCGCGCAGATCCCACGCGAGAAAGTCCAGATAGCCGCAGTCCGTACCCGTCGCGCCGCCGAGGAAGGTCACGGCATCCGCTCCTGCCGCATCCAGCACCGCCTCCATGAGCGCATCGCGAAACGCGAGGGGAGCCTCCGAATCCGCGCGCAGCGCATCCGTCAGCGGATAAGCGAGAAAGCCTGCGGCGATGCCGTTCGCATGATACATATTCACAAGTGTCGCATCGTTTTCAGTATAGGTGCTGAGGAGGGCGGGCAGACGTGTACTGCCTGTATAGACATCAAACCGTAAGTTCGCTTCGGCAGAGGTGTCGGGGTCGCGCTCGTAGGCGAGATAGGAGTGCTCAAGATAGTCCTCTGCATCGCTGTCGAGGGAAAGCCCAGCCTCCGAGAGTGCCTGCGGAAGGTCGGTCAGCGCAATCGAAGGCTCTGCCTTTGGTGTATCCATGATCTCGAAATCATGGACGAGACGCATGGCGGCAATCTCACCGAGTGCCTGATCGACGATTGTGGAGAGCATCCACCATGCGTGATCCTCGTCCTCCTTTAGGAGCGGCAGGAGCTTTTCGCAGTAGACTGTGAGGGTGATCCCCTCTCCCTCCTGCGTGAACCAGACGGCAACGTCCTTCATCTCGACGGCATGGCTGCCTCTGCGCAGGGCAAAGCTCAGGGAGGCGGTGCGCCCGACGTGGATGTCCCAGTGCGCACGCACGGCGGCGGGAGCGAGGCGTGCGAAATAGACAAGCGGAAAGAGCTTTGCACGCATGCCCTCGGGCGTGAGGATGAGCTCATATTTCGCGGCGCCCTTTCCAAGCTCAAATGAGACATCATCAAAGGCGATGTGCAGAATATCCTCCGTGCGTGCAATCAGCTCCTCGCCGCGATCTTCATCACTGTCCATCAGCGCACGCAGCGCCGCCTCCTCCCGCTCAAAGGCTGCCCACGCCTCCTGCACACGGATGCGGAACGGACGCTGAAAGAGCGGCAGGGCGAGCCCTTTGTGACAGCTTTCAATCAGCTTCTCGGTATCTGGATCGCCGGGGAGCGCGGCAAGCGCCTCCTCGAAGTAGGGGAGAGCGCAGTCCTCGCGGTCGAGGTAGTAGTAGGCATAACCCATGCGGAAATTCCAGAGGTGATCACCCTTGAAATAGTCCGCATGTGGCGAGAGCAGGGCGATGGCCTTTTCAAAATACGCACGGTCATCGACGCTTGCCGCGTTGTTGTAGGCGCGTGCAAGCTCGCTGTCCAGTTCCGGTGTACGCTCTGCGGCGGGCACTGCATCAATGGCTTCGATGATTTTTTGAAATTCATCATGTGCGTGCCAGATCTGACACTGTTCCAACAAGGTCATAAAAATAGTTCCCTTCCAGAGATGGGGGCGCTCATATGCTGTGTACCCACTGTGCGGACGCTCATTTGCTGCACCGGATTAGTCCCACCAGAAATACCAGATATTTGAGTTCTTAAGGTCTGCCGCGAGCTTGCCGACGGTCATGCTGGGTGCGCCCTGCTCGACGATGTCGGCGCAGAACGCATACTGTTCTGCCGCGAGCTCACGGGCACTTTCCTCTGCGATGGGCGCGGGCACGCTGTACTCGAGCGTATCGTAGGTGAGGACAGCGGGGACGGCGCCGTGCTGTTCGTGCCAGTACTTCGATACCGCCATGAGTGCCATCGTATCGGGGCAGTCGTTCCACCCGCCGAACGGCAGATAGGCGAACACCTCCCAGGGATTTTTTACGGGAATCTTGGCGAGAATCATCGGCTGGGTTTTCTGCGTCTCGCAGTCCCAATAGCTGATAAAGTGGTCCGTCTCACGGAACTCCTCCGCATCTTTATCGTCCGGCGTTTCCTCACGGTTTTCTTCAAAGCGCATAGGAAGCCGCTCCGTCAGTATTGCCTTGCCGTCCCCGATGGGCTGTGCAAGTATTTTTTCGCGGTACTTTGCGACAGCCTCTGCATCGAAATCATAGTCCTCGAACGCACCCTTTTCCGCCTCTGCGTTCATCGTCAGAATCTCCCACAGCGTATCGCTTGGCGCAATGAGCACGGGGACATAGCCGTCGCGCACGCCGCACCGGGCGGCATAGCTGTACGCTGCCATAATCGGATCGTCGTCCGCCATCGGAGGGAAATAGGCGCAGTCACAGCCGAGATAGCTCATAAGTGCCGCTGCACACACGTCCGGTTTTGCATTTTTACTCATTTTTGCCTCTCCTTCCATTTTAGAAGTATTTCTTTTCCAAGCGTCCCATCGCTGCGTGATGGTCGCCGCCATCGCCGCATAGTAGTCCTCATCGAACGGGACGAAGAGATACGCCTCATCGTCGAACTCCTTCGAGTAGTATTTTTCCGCGCCGAAATAACGCAGCGCATAGTTGTCGATATCCGAGGGGAAGGAGGGGGCATCGCCGTCGTAGTAATACTGTGCGAATGCTGTGCCCTCCTCACCAAAGAAACCACGCATCAGAATCCCATGCAGTTCGCCCTGGACAAAGGGACGCAGGTCGGTATATTTCGCATTCTCACGCACGGCACGAATGGTTGCTGCGTACTGGCGAATGAACCAATCTGCCATCAGCTCGTGCTCGATGCAGTAGCGCAGATAGATTGCAAGGTGGCTGTATGCCGTGATCTCGTCCACAGGCAGTTTCTTCTCGCGCAGTGTCTCTAAATGCCACTCTGCATTGTCCATCACGAGATCTGTGAAGTCCTCACCCGCGAGCGCACTGCGCCGCTCTGGATCGATGACGAAGCTCACATGACGTTCGGCAAGGCGGTCAAGCAGGTCGTCTGCATTGTGCGAGAGCTTGTATTTGAGTTCATCCTTATAGAGCGGGATAATTTGATAGAAGTTGACCTCATCGCCATCGGGGAGGAGGCAGACATTGCTGCCGCCCTCTTTGACCTGACCGCTGATGATTAGGGCGGCGGCGAGATCGGTGCTGTCGGCGTAGGGGGCTCTGCCGTCAATCGTGTGCCCCCAGCCGAGCCATGTATTCATTTCAATCGGCAGACGTGCGAGATCCTTCAGTAGGTGAATCGGCCAGTAATGCACCTCGTCGCTTTGGTGGATGTTCCAGTCGGGCGGCAGGGCAATCGCAAGTTCGGCGCGTTCGAGTTTATGCTCTGCAAGCTCTGCGGGCACATTCATTCGATGTGCGCCCATCCCGAGGGTAACGAGCATATAGTAGCTGCGCTCCTCGGTCGGCTCGACGATGCAGATGTCCAGATGAATATCCGGTGAGACAAGCTCATGAAAGACGTGCCCATATGCACCGAAGTTGGTTTCGATGTAATTCTCAACGGCGTCCATCTCTTCTTCGGTATAGACCTCAGTTGCCATTGTATTTCTCCTTTGGTTTGCTGCTCAATAGGAGGCTGTCCAACATTTTGTTTCCATAAGAGCCGCCGGCGTGAGAGCGCATCTGTTCGCCGTGATGGTTCGATTGAAGAAGTCCACGGCGCTGTCATGGTCTAAGAAATGATTCAGTGCGATATACTGTTCGATGTCATCCAGCAGAAAAGCACTCTGTTTGAGTGTTTCGTCGGCAAACGCATTGGCATAGTGGATGCTTTTCATCATGCGTTTGCATTTCGTCTTCGGGTAGGTATCTTGGAGCACCTGTCGGAGCAGCGCAATCATCTGCACAAAGCCTGCGTTCGTGTCGATTCGACCAGATGGGATGATCTGTTCGCGGCAGAGATGCGTGATCAGTGCGCGGCATTTTGTTTCGAGTGCGGCGCGGTCTTTTTCACTCACAGCGCGTCCTTATGTCTGCTGGTGCAGCATGGAGACGATGCGGCAGTCGGAGCAGAACTCAATGTAGAGCGAGCCCTCCATGTAGTCCGTCAGCGCCTCCCAATGAATCTGCATGAGGTACTTCATCGGCTGCCCGCAGTCGGGGCAGGTCGTGTATTCCCAGTCCTGCCACCAGAGCGCAAAGCCGCCCAGCGTGCAGGTGTCCTCGAAGCGTGCGCCGTAGAACAGAGGCACGGGCGTATCGCCGAGGATGAGATTGTTTTCAAAAATCCTGACAAGCTCCTCTTCGATATACATGGTATCGCCCGCATCCTCGCAGGAAAGCACCTCGCTGCCGCCATCGAGTGTATAGCGGCTCAGCATCGGCTCCGCATATGAAACGCAGTTCGGACAGCAGGTTGCCGTGAGAATGCCGTCGATGCCGAGGAAATGCAGACGCTCATCCCGCCCGTCCAGTATGAGCATATCCGCCATGCGGCAGCCGCAGTGCGGGCAGTTCTCCTCCCGCGGACGGGCAATGCGGACGGGTGAGCGGCGGAGCTCCTCCTCCGATGCGGCGTGCACCAGCGGATAGCAGGTGTCGTAGTTCAGCGTGCGGCGCTGCCCCTCGCGGTCGAACGTCCAGCCGCCGCACTGCGCATAGACTGCGGGATCAACGTGCAGATTCCCGCGCCACGGGCGCGGATTGCGTTCGAGTGCGAGGAGTGCCGCAAGGGATTGGTCATCTCCCTGCATACCGAGGCACATCATGAGTGCGTTCGCCTCATGCGCGGCATCCGTTTCCATCAGTGCCGCGATCAGTCCGTCCCGTACATCCGCCGGTGCATGATAGTAGAGTGCCGAGGGCCAGAAGGAACGCGCCGCGAGTGCCGCGCGCGGAATCTCCGGCGAGAGCCGTCCGCGGCAGCAGAGCAGATACCAGAAATCATCGGGAACATCCTCGATCTGCGCGGTGATCTCCTGCTCCTTTGCCGCGATCTCCTCTGGCGTCCATGCGAGTGCCGCACGGCGATTCGCCGCCGTCCTGCACCGCCAGCAGAGTCCCTTGTAGCCGAGCTCCGTACCGCATGCGGGGCATTGGTGGGGAAGCGTCATAATCGGCTCCTTTCCGTGCACGGTCTTGGGATGATTCATTTACTTTTATGATAGTATGGATAAATGATGGCTTCAATAGGACTTTTGGGTAAAGTTGGGCAATTTCAAAACACCTGCGGCACTTTCATTACCAATATCCGTAAATTTTCCGTTTCTGCCAAAGGAGTATAAAAGTGAGCGATGCGCCAAGAAAATCAGCGGCGGGGGTCGCCATAAAGACGCCGTCCACGCCGAAGATGTGCGGCAGGAGAAGCAGGAAGCCGAGCAGACAGACGAGTGTGTCCCAGACGGAGAGCAGGGCGGAGGTGCGCCCGTCGCCGAGTGCGGTGAAGAACGATGAGCCGTACATGCTGAATCCGAGGAAGAGGAAGGCGATCGCGTGGATGCGGAAGCCGTGCACGGCGAGGTCATAGACGTGCGTGCCCGCAGCGGCGAAGAAGCCTGTGATCGGCGCAGCGATGAGGATGCTGAGGGCGGTGGTAAAGAGGGAGAATGCGGCGATGAGTGTGAGACTGCGGCGCAGGATTCCACGCAGGGCGTACGTGTCGCGTTTGCCGTAGTTGAAGCTCGCCAGAGGTGCGACACCCTCGGCATAGCCCATATATATGCCCGTGAGCAGACCGGAGATATACTCGGAGATGGCGATTGCCGCCACGCCGTCCGCGCCCGCCAGATGCATCATGGTGTTGTTCATGACGATCATGATGAGGCTCATCGAGAGCTGCGTCACCATCTCACTTGAGCCGTTGCCCATCGCGGAGAGGACGGTGCGCAGCCGCCAGACGGGACGTACGAACCGCAGTGTGCCGCGCCGATGAACGGCAAAGTAGTAAAGTCCTACGAATGCGGAGATGGAGTAGCCCGTCGCCGTTGCGATGGATGCTCCCTCCAGCCCCCAGCCGAGGACAAAGAGGAGGATGTAGTCGAGCACCATGTTGACGATACCGCCGACGAAGGAGGAGAGCATCGCAAGGCGCGGCTGCCCTGCCGCAACGAGAAAGATGTCGAGGATCAGCCCTGCCATCGTGAGCGGTGTAGAGACGAAGAGAGGAATGGCGTACACTTCGCAGAGAGGATAGAGGGCATCGTCCGCGCCAAAGAAGTAGAGGATCGGGCGCAGGAAGGCCATGCCAAGCATGGCAATCATCGTGCTGAGAATGACGCAGACGAGGACGAGCAGGGAGAAATTTTCGCGTGCATGGCGATTTTCGCCCGCGCCAAGCTGCGCTGCAACGAGCGCACTCCCGCCCGTGCCGAGCATGGTTGCGAGCACAATCGTGAGCGGGATGAACGGCATGACGATGTTGATCGCCGACAGCCCATCCGTACCGACGGCGTGCGCCACAAAGAAGCCGTCGACGATGAAGTTCACATTCATAAAGAGCTGAGACACGATCATCGGCACGGCGAACGCGAGCAGGGTGCGGTAGGTGATGGGCTCAGATAGCTGCGGCATTTCGTCTCCTCCGTTGATAGTAGGCGCTATCATAGCATGGAACACGGGGGAAAGCAAGCGCGGAGGATTTGCAAAATCACGCCGCATTTGGTACACTTGCGGGGGTATTGTAAGGAGAGAATATCGTACATGAGTGATCGAAAGAAAGCCCGTGCCGCCGCAGAATGCGGGGCGCGGCTGACGAAGGAGGATGCACTCGCCCTCTATGAGGACAACGACATCCTCGCGCTCGCCGCGTGGGCGCGTGCAGCGAAGGAGCGCGCAAGCGGGAAGAATGTCTACTATACGGTGAACCGCCACATCAATCTTACGAACATTTGCAGTGCGAATTGTCCGCTCTGTGCGTTCCAGGTGGAACGCGGCGATGCGCGCGGCTATCTGATGGAAACGGACGATGTCGCACGCGTGCTGGAACTGGCAAAAAATACGTCGCATCTGATGGAAATCCATATCGTGAGTGCGCTGCATCCCGACCGTCCATTCTCTTACTACGAGAGCGTGGTGCGGCAGGTGCGCGCGGCACTTCCCAATGCAGACATCAAGGCGTTTACGCCCGTGGAGATTGTAAACTTCGCAAAGATGGAGGGGACGTCTGTCCGCGACATCCTCAGCACGTTGCAGGCGGCAGGGCTCTCATCGCTCCCCGGCGGCGGCGCAGAGATCCTCTCCGACCGCGTGCGTGCAATCATCTGCCCGAATAAGGCGACGCGGACGGAGTGGCTGGGTTGTATGCGTACGGCGCACGAACTCGGCATCCGCACGAACGCCTCCATGATGTACGGGCACATCGAGACGGTGGAGGAACGTATCGAGCATCTGCTCCTTCTGCGTGATTTGCAGGATGAGACGGGCGGCTTTCAGGCGTTCATGCTTTTTCCGTTTCACCCCGAGAATACGGCGCTCGGACGGGAGCAAAACCTCACGCGCGTCGGTTCGTGGGAGGATATGAAGATGCTCGCACTCTCGCGGCTTGTCTTCGACAATGTAGCGCATTTCAAGGCGTTCTGGGTCATGCTGACGCAGCCGATTGCGCAGCTGGCACTCGGTTTCGGCGCGGACGATCTCGACGGCACGATCGGCGAGGAGAAGATCATCCACGCGGCGGGGGCACAGACGCAGACGGGCATCACGCGGAGCGAACTGGATGCGATGATCCGCGAGGCGGGCTATGAGCCCGTGGAGCGCGATACATTTTATCGGCCGATCGCGGCAGGGGAGGGCGCATGAGACTCACGGAGCAGGAGGCTGCCGATCTCCTCACGCACGGCGACCCGATCGAACTCGGGCGCGCGGCGGACGCGGAGCGGCGGCGGCGGTTCGGCGATACGGTGACGTTCATCGTTGACCGCAACATCAACTACACGAATATCTGCGTGAACGAGTGCCGTTTTTGCGCATTCTACACGAAACAGGATGCGGAGGATGCGTATCTCCTGCCGCTGGAGGAGATTCTCGCGAAGGTCGGCGAGACGGCGGCAGCGGGAGGAACGCAGGTCATGATCCAGGGCGGCATCCATCCAGATCTGCCGCTCTCGTACTACGAGGATATGCTGCGCGCCATCCGCAGCCGCTATCCCTCCATCGTGATCCACTCCTTTACGGCGACGGAGATCTTGTATTTTGCAGAGAAGGAGGGCATCACCGTCGAGGATACGCTGCGGCGTCTGCAGGATGCGGGGCTCTCGTCGCTCCCCGGCGGCGGTGCGGAGATCCTCGTCGACCGCGTGCGCAAGCTCATCGCGCCGAAGAAGATCATGACCGAGGATTGGCTGCGCGTCATGCGCACGGCACACAAGATAGGCATGGAGTCGACGGCGACGATGGTCATCGGCTTCGGCGAGACGATGGCGGAGCGCGTGGAGCACATGGAGCACATCCGCCGGCTGCAGGAGGAGACGGGCGGTTTCCGCGCGTTCATCACATGGACGTTCCAGCCGGGCAATACCGCACTCGGCGGAGAGAAGACGTCGAGCTGGGACTATATGCGGACACTTGCCCTCACGCGTCTCTACATGGACAATGTTGCGCATATCCAGGGTTCGTGGGTGACGCAGGGCGAGCGCATCGGTCAGCTGACCCTCGGCTTTGGCGCAGATGATCTCGGGAGCATCATGCTCGAGGAGAATGTCGTGCGTGCCGCGGGGACGCGGTATAATATGTCGATCAAGAAGATGATCGATCTGATTCGCGGCGCAGGCAGAGAGCCGGCACAGCGTGACACGCAGTATCGCGTGATACGGAGGTTTTGATATGGCAGAGCAACAGGTTCCGGCAGCGGGCTATGCCGTCATCGGCGGCTCGGGGACGCTCTCGAGCGACTTCCCGCGCGCCTCGATGGCGGCGGATGTGGAGATTCTCTCGGACGGGCTGCACTTTGCAACACCCTACGGCGAGAGTCCTGCGTTCCGCCTCTTCTCCGTCGCGGGACGGCGCGTGCTGACCTGCCGTATGCACGGCTGGCGCAGCGGCGTGACGCGCGCGGATGCATCGCGGCAGGTGTTCTGGGTGCTGCGGGAGGCAGGCGTGCGGCGCATCCTCTCCGAGGGCGGCGTCGGGACGGTGAACCCGCTGCTCGACCCGCGCGACTTCCTCATTCCTGACGATTACCTTGATATGTCCGTGCGTAAGGATGTCATGCTCGACGGGCGCTATCTGCTTGTGATGCGGGATGCGCTCTGCGCGGAACTTCGCACGACGCTCATTGAGGAAACGAGGAAGCGCTATACGGGGCGCATCTTTGACCGCGGCATCTACGCCGTCACCGACGGGCGGCATTTCGAGAGCCCTGCCGAGATCGCGATGCTGAAAGGGCACGCGGACATCGTGGGGCAGAGCCTCGCGCCCGAGGTCTACCTTGCGCGCGAGATCGGCGCGTGCTATGCGGGGCTGTATTTCGTCGTCAACTACGGCGAGGGCATCCGCCCGTGGTCGCACGACACTCTCGCGCAGATTTTTTACGACGATGCGCCCATGATCGGCGACATCCTGCTCGCCGCCATCCGCAGCGTTCCCGCCGAGGAGAGCGTCTGCGCATGCCGCAGCCTGCGCAAGGAGACACTGCTGAAGGATGTCTACAACGAAGAGTCGGATAAGGGTTGACGGAAGACTTCTAAAAATGCATAGGCGTCGGAGGAGGAACAACGAAACATGAAGTGTGAATACATCGAATTTTCGGCAGCAGGAGAAGTGCATCCAATTCCAGGGAGTAATGCCCGGCATCCGTATCGTCACCAGTTGGATGCGATCCGCGCCCTTGATCGTATGGATGAAGAAAATGCCAGTTATAGTACCCTTGTGGTGCTTCCCACAGGGGGAGGGAAAACATATACGGCTTCCACTTGGCTTCTTCGTCATGCGCTCGACAAAAGGAAAAAAATTCTCTGGCTTGCCCATCGGCAGACACTTCTTGACCAAGCTGCTGAATCCTTCCAGAAATTTGCCTACGCTGCTGAAATTCCCCACATATCGTCTTTCCGTTATCGTATTGTGTCCGGCTCATCGAATCATGATAAAACGGTCAACATTGATCCGAAGGATGATTTGCTCATTATAAGCAAGGACAGTATTGGCAGGGAGTCCAATCTGGCACGTCTTGCCCCGTGGCTGGATGGAGAGTCAGAAATTTTCCTCGTCGTTGATGAAGCGCATCACTCTACAGCAAAAACATATCGGAGAGTCATTGATTTCGTCAAGGAAAAGGTGGAGCATGTGAAACTGATTGGTCTCACGGCTACGCCCTTCCGTACTGCCGAGAATGAGCAGGGGCTTTTGGCGCATATCTATAAAGACGGTATGTCAGCTGGAAAATCGAAGAAAAATGACATTGGCATTGTTTACAAAGTTGACCTCAAGGAACTCATCAATCGGCAAATTCTTTCGCATCCTCATTTTGAAACCTACTACACGGATGAGGAGTATGGCAAAGACTTGGGGATTGAAGCATGGGAAAGCATCCAGCATCTTGATACACTTTCCCCCGAGCTGTCCCAGACCATCGCGGAGAGCGGGCCGCGTAACAAGCTGATTGTGGATACCTATTTGAAAAAGCCGGACGAATATGGGCAGACCATTGTCTTTGCCGTCAGTATTGACCATGCGATTGCTCTTGCAAAACTGTTCAACAAGGCGGGCATCAGGGCAGAGTACATCGTCTCTTCCATCAAGGATATGGGAACGGGTGCGACCATCAGCGCCAAGGAAAATGATCGTAAACTGGAAGCATTTCGTGCCGGTGATGTGCAGGTCTTGGTGAATGTAAATATTCTCACCGAGGGCGTTGATCTGCCCATGACGAAAACCGTATTCCTCGCACGTCCGACCGTGTCCACCATCCTTATGACACAGATGATCGGTCGTGCTCTTCGCGGCGAAAAAGCGGGCGGAACCAATATCGCCTACATTGTCTCCTTTGTTGATAACTGGAATGAACATATCGCATGGGTCAGTCCGGATACGATTTTTGTCGGAGGCAGCGAGTGGCCGCCGAAGGATAGTCCGGAGTATAAAAAGCAACAAATTCGATGGATTGCAATTTCCAAAATCGAGGAATTTGCTGCTATCCTAAACGATGCGATCGACACCACGCAGCTTGAGGCGGTTTCTTTTTGGGAACGAATTCCCTTGGGAATGTATGCGTTCCAATATATCAACGAGGAGGGCGTCGATTTCTCCTATCAGGTCATGGTATATAACAGCACCCAAGATGCCTATGAGAAAATGATACAGGCACTTCCGACGTTGTTTCAGGGGCTCAATACCGATGACGAATATCTCTCCGATGATGTGCTGGGCAAATTGGAGGCGGAATGCAGAAAGCATTTTTTCCATCGTGACATGGTGCCGCCCTATGACCCCAGAGATGTGCGGCACATCTTGAAATACTATGCGCAGAAGGAGTCCGAGCCAAAATTCTATACGTTTGACCAAGTGGACAGGAACAAGCTGGATGTTCCTGCGATTGCGCGGCACATCTGGGACGAGGATCTTGGTCCAAAGAAGAGAAAAGAATATCTTGATGCACTGTGGGAAGGCGTAGATGACAATCTTCTGCAGCTGTTCTTTTGTAAAAAGATCCACTTCCTTCGCATGGTGGATATTGAGCTTCTGAAACTTTCTGATCCGCAAATTTATGAGGCAGAGATAAATGTGACTTACGATAAAAGAGCCTTGGAGTGCCTTCCTTTGGATAAAATCAAGGAAGTGGATCCGGCGTTGGAAGAAGAGTTGCGGGAGGGGGCTTTTGCCAAGGCAAAAGTTGATTCCGACTATGTTTGTGCTCATTGTGGAAAAGTATTTTCCAATCGGCAATACCTTAATGTAGACCATATTATCCCCATGAACAAGGGCGGACTCTCTGTGCTCGAGAATTTGCAGATTCTTTGCCGTACTTGCAACGGAAAGAAGGGGGATCAATCGGAAGGGGAATACTGATGAAAGATCTCCTATACACTGCCTTGGATGTAGCCTGCATCATCGATAATGCGGGATTATCTACCAGGGAAGCCATTAACCTTGCGCATCGGATGCACACAGAGGACAAATTCTTTTTGGCAATGGAATATCGGCAAAATTATCGAAAATGGCTGTTGGACATCTTGTATTGGTCGGACTATATGCAGGATAAAATCACTCTTGATGCCGAGTTTCCATCGGTACAGGCAGTCTCTGACGGAACGTTGGACGTATCTGCCTTGATGCGTGATGACTTCGTTATTGACCTTTTTTTCAAGAAGCTGCGTGTCCAAATTCTTTATTTTGGAAAAAAAGATTATGTCCGCATGAAACTTAGGACATTAATGGCGGAATATGGATACCAACGCCGCTCGAAGGAGTTTGTACGCTTCCTAAAAATTCGGCTCGTTTTTTACCATATTCAAACGGCACTTCGTGGAAATGAGATTTGCGATGTAGAGACGATGGACTGCCTTGATGATATGATTACGTTCCGTGTGTTGTAAAGTGCGGGAACCCTGTATCTATGCGGCAACGAAAACGCACGCGCAGGCTGCAGTCTGCGCAAGGAAACCCTGCTCAAGGATGTCTACAACGCAGCGTCGGACAAGGGTTGACGGAAATACGCGGAAATTGTATAATAAACACAGAAAAAGGTGCTGCCGGTAAACGGTCAGCCTCGTAATCTAAGTGGTTATAAGGAACCCGCCTAGAGTTGGTGACTGGAGGCGGGTCTTCTTATGCTTTTAACGCTGCAATACAGATTGCAACGAGGAATACCAGTGAGAGAAACTCATATGGTCCCATAAGCATGCCCCCTTTTGCTGACCTGTCCAAGAGTCAAGCCCGGAGGGCACAGACGATTGGGAAACAGGTCATATGCGGAAACGACCCAAGAGCGCAAGCATGAAATGCGACGTGCGATTGGATGCCGTTGACCGCCAAAGGGGCTGAGAATCGACCGCCTACCGTTGTTGTTGGCAACACCTGCGTGGATTATATCACGAAAGATTATTTTTGCGAACGTGTGTTTTGTAAAGTGCAAATAAACTTGCTGCAAAGAAAAGAAACTGTACTGTATACACGCTGAAATCGGTTGACACCAATTCCCCGCGGTGCTAGGATGATGGCGCAGGGCATCCTGCGGAACGTATCCGAAAGAGGGGGTGCGCCATGATCAATCCGATTCTCCTTTCAGTATTCACGCCCGCCTGCACATGAACTGTGTGCGGTCGGGCTTTTTTGATGTGCAGGGAGGTTTTTGCCATGTCGATTCACATTGGAAAAGTCGTCATCATCGGGGCAAGCCATGTAGGCTCTGCCGTACTCAATAAGATCACGGATTTTCAGCTCGCCTCCGAGATCGCGCTCATTGATCTCGATATGGATCGTGCGCGCGGCGAGGCACTCGATACGAGTCATGCGATGTCTTCGCCGTACAGTACGAACATCAAGATTCATCCCGGGACGTATGAGGACTGCCGCGATGCGTCATTCGTCGTCATCACGGCGGGACCGTCCATTCTGCCCGGTGAGACGCCCAATCGGCTGAAACTCGCGAGCACGAATACGAAGGTCATGCGCTCTGTGTTCAGTGAAATTGTGAAGTACACGAAGGATGCCATGATCATCATGATTACAAACCCGCTCGATGTGGCGACGTATGTCGTTTCGACGGAGTTCGACTATCCGCGTGCAAAGATTCTCGGTACGGGAACACTGCTCGAGACATATCGCCTGCGCTATATCCTTGCCGAACATTACGATATCGATCCGAAGAATGTCCAGGGCTACGTGCTCGGCGAGCATGGCAACGACGCCTTTGTCGCATGGTCAACGGTGAACTGCGCCAGTCTCGGTCTCGATTATCTCGACGCGTATTTCGAGCGCAGTGAAAAACTCGACCGCTGCGATATCGAGCATGGGATCATACAGACGGCCTATGATGTCGTCAATCTGAAGGGATATACGAATACGGGCATCGCCATGGTCGCCTGCCGCTTCATCAAGGCGATCCTCTACAACGAGCATACGATCCTGCCCTGCTCCGCTGTCATGGACGGTGCATACGGCATGCGTGATGTTGCGCTCTCCATTCCGCGCATGATCAGTCAGGACGGCATCGTGCGCTCCTTCGAGGTGCGCCTGCCCGATGACGAGATGGAGAAACTCCTGCGTTCACAGAAGAGTGTCCGTGCCGCGCTCGACGGTGCAGGGGTGAAATAAGGAACAAAAGATCTGCGGACATAAGAAAACAAGCCCATGCGTTCGTGCATAGGCTTGTTTTACATTTTGAACAGGTCACTGTGTGTTCCTGTTCTCGTCAGATAAAGCAGGAGCGTATCATCAGAAATCTCATAAATGAGCAGCCAGTCCGGCGTGATGTGGCACTCGCGGCATCCTATATAGTTTCCTGTGAGCATGTGGTCATGATGTTTTTGTTCCAGCGGTTCGCCATTTGCCAGTTTCTTAATGACGGCAGAAAGTAGTTCCGTATCATAGCCGCGCTTGGCAATACGTTTCAAGTCCTTCTGGAAACGGGAGGTCGGACGGATCGTGTACTTCATGCGAGCAGATCCTTCATCATCGCATCAACATCGGTGTAGCGTTTTCCGAGATCTGGATCTTCCTTCATACGGCGGACTTCGTCGAGGGCTTCCCGTGTTTCGGCATTCAGGGGATCGCCGCCGATCTCAAAAGGAAGACGGTACTCCCGCACTGTCTTTCGCGCAAAGATATTGAACGCCGTCGTCATGCTCATGCCCATATCCGCACAAAAAGCGCTGAACTGCTCCTTCAGATCGTTGTCCATGCGTATGCTGACGTTGGTCTGTGACATTGCAATTCCTCCTTTTTATGTATAGAATAATGCAAGTCATGTGCACTGTCAAGAAATCTCAAGATAAATGAATCGCGGATAAAGCCAGTGCCGACACTTTTGCACAATCTTTTTATCAGTGATTTCTTATAACTATAGACTGACACAATAGTAGGGGCTGTTGCACAAAAGCGGTTTTACTTTTGTGCAACAGCTGCCTCCGCCGCCTCATATCCAACCATCAGCGCCTGCATATTCGCGTCGACGGTATGCGGCGGGACGCGGTGGCTGACGGCGGTCTTGACCGCTTCGAGCGGCACGATGCCGGAGACGCGCGTAATCGTGCCGAGGGCGACGATGTTGGCGAAGAGCGCCTTGCCGATCTTCTCGATGGCAAGCGTCGTGATGGGGACAGAGACGATGTGTGATGCCGCGGGCACGTTCGGGACGAGCTCGCTGTCGACGATGAGGATGCCCTTTTCGGGATCGAGATCGCCTGCGTATTTGTCCGCGGCCGCCTGTGTCATGGCGAGCACGATGTCGGGGTGCTCGACGTGCGGATGATAGATCACGTCATCGCTGACGATGACCTCGGAGCGGGATGCGCCGCCGCGCGCCTCGGGACCGTAGGACTGCGACTGCGCGACATTCATGCCGCAGGCAGCCGCTGCCTCGGCGAAGATGATGGCGGCAGTGATGACGCCCTGCCCGCCGGAGCCTGAGAGACGAAGTTCCTTCTGCATATCAGAGCCCTCCTGCACGCCGCTGAATCTCGGCGTTTGCCATGCCGTACTCCTCGCCCTCGCATGCGCAGAGCAGTCCGATGGGGAACTTGTCCGGCGTGCGCTTTTCGGGCGGGAGGTTGTCCCACGCCGTCTTCATGACGGCAGAATCGCGCATCCATTCGAGCATTGCGGCGGGCGAGCCCATCTTGTTCTTGCGGCCGTATGCCGTCGGGCACTGAACGATGGCCTCGACGAGTGAAAAGCCGTGGTTCTGGAGGCCTCCCTCGATCATCTGCGTGAGATGCTTGACGTGGAATGCCGTGGAGCGTGCGACGTAGGTCGCGCCCGCTGCCTCTGCAATGCGGCATGCGTCGAGTGCACGGTCGATTGTGCCGTAGGGAGCCGTTGTCGTGGATTTGCCCGGCGGTGTTGTCGGCGAGGACTGTCCGCCTGTCATGCCGTAGATGTTGTTGTTGAAGAGGATGACCGTCAGCTCGACGTTGCGCCGGCAGCCGTGCAGGAAATGATTGCCCCCGATGGCAGTGCAGTCGCCGTCTCCTGTGATGACGATGACGTTCAGTTCGGGACGTGCAAGCTTGATCCCTGTTGCAAAGGGAATGGCTCTCCCGTGCGCCGTGTGTACGGTATCAAAGTCCATATAGCCGGAACCGCGCGAGGAGCAGCCGATGCCGGAGACGATGACGGTATTGTCCTGCGTCATGCCCTCCGTGCTCTCGATCGCCTGCGCGATGCATTTCAGCGCCGTGCCATTGCCGCAGCCCGGACACCACAGGTGGGGCAGGCGGTTCTGTCGAAAATACTGCTCAAAGCTGCGATTTACTTCTGCATGCGTATTCATATCGGTGCCCATCCTAACCCTCCTCGCTCATGCGCCGAATCTCCGCCGCAATCTCCTGCGGCGTGAAGTCCAGCATATTGTACTTGAGGCACGGACGGACAGGAGTCCCGTGCGATGCGCGCGTGACCTCGCCGGTGAGCTGCCCGTAGTTCAGCTCTGCAACGAGGATTTTCTTCACGCGGTCGGCAAGTCTGCCGACCGCGGCATCGGCAAAGGGCCAGATCGTCTGGAGGCGCAGGAAGCCGACGCGGATGCCTTCGGCACGCGCCGCGCGCACCGCCTCATATGCCGTGCGCGCCGTACCGCCGTAGCTGACGACGGCATACTCCGCATCCTCCATGAAGTGTTCCTCCGTGTGGATGATCTCCTCGCCCACGCGGTTGATCTTTTCATGCAGACGGTGGATCAGCTGCTCCGTGACGACGGGGCTGCCCGAGGGGAAGCCCGTCTCATCGTGGAGGAGGCCCGTCACATGGATACGGTAACCGTCGCCGAAGCGTGCCACATCGGGGACGAGATCCTCGCCCACGGCAAAGGGCTGATAGCCCTCGGCGCGCGTTTTCTTCGGCAGGCGGCGCGGATAGATCTCGAGTTCGTCCGCAGAGGGGAGAACGACATTTTCGCGCAGATGCCCGACAATCTCATCCGTCAGCAGAATAACGGGCGTGCGGAAGCGCTCGGCGTAGTTCACTGCCATCACTGCCATATCGAACGACTCACGGACGCTCCAGGGCGAGAGCGCGATCATCGGATGATCGCCGTGCGTGCCCCAGCGCACCTGCATGACATCGCCCTGCGAGGGGGCAGTCGGCTGTCCCGTCGAGGGGCCGACGCGCTGGACGTTCACGAGGACGCACGGAATCTCAGCGCATGCCGCGTAGCCGATCAGCTCCTGCTTCAGCGAGAAGCCGGGACCGCTTGTCGCATCCATCACCTTTGCCCCTGCGAGCGATGCGCCGAGGATGGCGCCCATTGCGCCGATCTCGTCCTCCATCTGGAGGAATGTGCCGCCGATCCGCGGCAGCATCTTTGCCATCTGCTCCGCGATCTCCGTCGACGGCGTGATGGGGTAGCCCGCGAAGAACGTCACGCCTGCGGCGACAGCACCCTCGGCGATCGCCTCGTTGCCCTGCATGAGCCTTGCTTTGCTCTCGCTCATCTCACGCCCTCCTCTCTACGAATATCGCGAAGTCGGGACAGCGCATCTCGCACTGTCCGCATGCGATACAGTCTTCCGGACGGACGGGCGTGATCTTGCCGAGAAGGCTTACCTCGAGCACCTTCTTCGGACAGAACGCTGCGCAGATACCGCAGCCCTTGCACCGTTTTTCCTTAATGTACAGCTCACCCTTCATGGCGCTCAACTCCCGCCGGGATGCGGAAACACATCCCAAATACACAGAATACCTTGCATCCGTCTTTATCCGCGCGGATGATTTCAATATTATAACAGAAGATACAGAAAAAATGAAACAGTATACATGAATACATGCGAGCTTATTTCAAGGATAAAATGCCTGACGCACCTTCTTCTCCGTAGCAATCTGTGAACACATTGATTTAGGAGGTGCCTGTTTGACATTTTATACCTACAACTACATCACGCAGCACAGCCAGTTCAACAACGCAGTATGGTATGCGCTGTCGTTTCTCGCACTTGCGGCACTTCTTTTTGTGAGCATTAAATATCTGCGCAACCGTCTTGTGTCGCGCTACCGGGACCTCATTGTCATTCTGTTTCTCGCGGTCGCATTCCTCGGCGGGATGCAGTGGAACGATTACAACCGTACGAAGAGCGATGTGGAGGCAACCTCGCGTGTGGTGCAGTTCTTTCACACGTTCAGTGAGGATATGGGCGTGCCTGTGGAGGATGTCCGAACAAACTCCACCTATTTGAAACAGGGGATGCTCGTCGACGTGCAGGGGACGTTTTACGCGGTGACGTTCAATGCGGACTTTACCTCGTTCCAATACGAACGGACGCATCTCCTTGGCCGCGACGTGAAGATTGCGGACAAGGAGGACTGATATGCTGATCTACTCTCTGATGCTGGGCAAGCTTGCGCTCGGCCTGTTATGCCTCATCCTCCAGATCGATCTGCTCGGCAAGGGCAACCTCGCGCCGAACTCCGCGACGGATCAGGTGCAGAACTACGTGCTCGGCGGCATCATCGGCGGTGTTATCTACAATAACGCCATCTCTGTGATGGACTTCCTCCTCGAGCTCGTCGCGTGGACGCTCCTCGTGCTCCTGCTGAAATTTATCAAGGCGAACAACCGCCGCGTCAAGGAGATCGTCGACGGATCGCCCGCCATCCTCATTGAGCGCGGCAAAATCCTCATGGACGAGTGCATGCGGCAGGGGCTCCTCGCGCATGATCTCACGCTGAAACTGCGTCTGGCGGGCGTCTACTACATCAAGGATGTCAAGCGTGCCGTGCTCGAGCCGAACGGACAGCTCACCATCATTCAGTATGGTGAGGAAAACGCGCGCTATCCGATTATCCTTGACGGGCAGGTGGATGAGGATATTCTTGAACTCATCGACAAGGAACGCGACTGGCTCAAGGGCGAGCTGAGCATGGCGGGCTACGAGCCGAAAGACATCTACATCGGCGAGTACAAGGACGGCACACTGATTGTCCATCCATATGAGAATGTGTGAGGAGACAGATAAAAACACCCGACTGCTGAAGCAGTCGGGTGTTTTCATGCCTTTTTATGCTGATGAATCCACGTGAGAAGTTTTTCCTGTGAGCTCTTTCCGGAGGCGACTTCCAGAATAATGGTATAGAGTTCCTTCTGCGTGTATTGAAGGAAGACCCCATTCAGTGCTAGAAACACAAGCATTGTATGTGCACCGATGCGCTTGTTGCCGTCAATCATCGCGTGATTTTCAATCAAGCCGTATCCAAGACGTGCGGCTTTCTGTTGGAGCGTAGGGTACAAATCTGTGCCGTCGAAGGACATAAATGGCGCAGCCAGGGCAGCGTCGAGGAGTGTCTCATCGCGAACACCATAACTACCGCCAGTCGCATTGATGAGTTCCATGTGCATCTGAAGCACCTGCTGCTTTGTCAGGCGGATCATTTTGCCAGCACCGCGTATGCGTCTCGGTTTTCCTCCATCAGTTTGCGCGAAACGGCAAGCACATCCGCATCTGACAAGGCTTCATTGCAATCAACCTGCTGAAAGTCAATGACGAGGTAGCGCGGAGCATTGTTCTTTAGAATGATCGCCGATCCTTTTTCATCGACGAGCCGTGCAACCTTGGAAAAATTTTGATTTGCCTCGGTCATGGAAATCATCGTGTCGGTATTGATATTCATGAGCCCGCCTCCTTTCATTCAGTGTAGCATAAATATAGGATAGATACAACCTATATTGCTTACTCCTTTACCCGATACGCGACTGCATACATGACGGGCAGTACGAGCAGGGTCAGCACGGTTGCAACGATGAGACCGCCCGCGATGGCGACGGCCATGGGGCCCCAGAAGATGCTGCGCATGAGGGGGAGCATGCCGAGGATGGCTGCGGCCGCGGTGAGCATGATGGGGCGGAAGCGCAGGACGGCCGAGTCGATGATGGCGTCCATAGGCTTCTCTCCTGCCTCCTCATGTTTTTTGATCTGGTCGATGAGGATGACGGAGTTGCGGATGATCATGCCGAAGAGGGCGAGGACGCCGAGGTAGGCGACGAAGCCCATCGCAGAGTTCGTGAGGAGCATGGCGAGTACGACGCCGATGAGGCCGAGCGGTGCGGTGAGGAGGGTGAGCGTCATCTTGCCCATGGTGCCGACCTGGATCATGAGGAGGGTCATGATGATGAAGACCATGGCAGGAATGGGCTGCATGAGATAGCCCATGGAGTCGGCAGAGTCCTCGAGCGCGCCTGCGGTCTCAATGGTTGTGCCGGCGGGCAGGTTCGAGCGAAGCTCTTTCGTCGCCTCATAGGCGCGCATGGCGGCGTCATTGCCCTCGCCCTTCGTGATCTCCGCCTGCACCATGATGGTCGGGCGCAGATTGTGGCGCTTGATGAGTCCGTCCTCCGCCTCATAGGAGAGGTGTGCAATCTGCGCGAGAGGGACATAGCCGCCGCTCGTCGCGATCGGGAGCTCGCCAAGACGTTCGAGGTTTGTACGATCCGTATCTCTGAGGCGCAGGACGATGCCGATGGTGCGGTCGCCCGTGTAGAACTCCGCTGCCTGCGCGCCTGTGAGTTCGGTGTAGAGCATCTGCTTGACCGTTTTTGCGCTGATGCCGTAGAGTTTCAGCTTTTCCTTGTCAAAGTCGATGCGGACCGCTTTTGCCTTCTCCGTCCAGTCGAGATGGACGTTCGTTACGTTGGGATCGGAGGTGACGACAGCGGCGACCTCTTCGGCGAGCTTGCGCACCTCGTCCGTTGTGGGCGCGGAGACGCGCAGCATAACGGGAAAGTCGACGGGCGGACCGGTCTGGATGTATTGCGTGGATACCCGCACGCCGCTGAGCTCATTGCGGCGTGCATCGGCGATGACGTCGGCAAGCTCCTCGCGTGCAGCGGTATCGTTTGCCGTGATGACGAACTGTGCTGTGTTCGCAGCGTCGGCCTTCGGGTCGACGGGGAGGACGAACCGTGGCGTGGACTGTCCGATGTAGGCAGCGTAGTTCTGGATCTTGTCCGTATGCGTGTTCAGGACCGCCATGAATCGATCTGCCTCTGCCTGTGTAGCCTGGATGGATGCGCCTGCGGGCAGGGTGAGGCGGACGAGCAGTTCGGGACGCAGGGAGGGCGGGAAGAAGGTTTGCTTGATGTGCGGGAAGGCGATGAGCGACAGGATAAAGATGACCGCGGTGCCGATGAGCACAACGGCGCGGTGGGAGAGGAAGAGTGTCAGCACACGCCGAAAGAGCCGGTAGAACCGGCTGGCATAGGGATCGTGCGCCGCTTCGCCGTCGGCATTTTGCTTGACGCGGATCAGATAGTATCCGAACAGCGGCGCGACCATGACGGAGACGATCCAGCTCAGAACGAGCGCAATGCCGATGACGGGGAAGAGTGCGGCGCAGAACTCGCTCGCCATGCCCTTGGAGAAGGCGACGGGAATAAAGCCCGCGCAGGTGATGAGGGTGCCTGTGAGCATGGGCTTGGCGGTCTGGGTAAAGGCGTAGCATGCGGCGTCGAAGCGCCCCATGCCGCGCTCGAGCTGGACGCTCATCATCTCGACGGCGATGATGGCGTCGTCGACGAGGAGGCCGAGGGCGATGATGAGCGCGCCGAGAGAGACCTTGTGCAGGTCGATGCCGAGGAGGTACATGAAGACGAATGTGCCCGCGAGGACGAGCGGGATGCAGCCCGCGACAACAAGCCCGGTGCGGAAACCGAGCGAGAGAAAGCTGACGGCGAGTACGATGATGATGGCGAGTGCGAGAGTTTCCACGAAGTCGTGGATGGAGCTCTGCACGACGGCGGGCTGATTCGACACCTCGTGAAGCTCGGCGCCGAGCGGGAGATCCTGCTGAATCGCGGCGGTCAGTTCTTTGAGATGTGTGCCGAGGGCGAGGATGTTGCCGCCGTCCTCCATGGAGACGGCAATGCCGACGGCGGGGGCGCCGTTATAGAACATCTTCGGATCGGGCGGGTCGATTGTTTTGCGCTCGACACTTGCAATGTCGCCGAGGCGGAATATTTTCCCGTTCGCGGCGATGGGAAGCGCACGGATGTCCTCGATGTTCTTGAATACGCCGGAGGCGCGGAGATGGACGGTGTCGCTTGCAGTCTCAAGGGTGCCGCTCGTCATCATGGCATCCTGCGCGCTGAGCGCGTCCGTGATTGCCGTGGGCGGAATACCGAGCTGCGCAAGGCGTTCGAGGGCGATCTCTACGTAGATGCGCTCGCGCTGCTCACCGACCAGGACGACCTTCTGCACGCGCGGAACGGCGAGGATGCGGCGCCGCGCATCCTCCGCCATGGCACGCAGTTCCTCGTAGGAGTAGTCCGCGCCCGTGATGGCGTAGACGGAGCCGTACACATCGTCAAAGCGGTCGTTGTAGTAGGGGCCGTAGACACCGTCCGGCAGGTCGTGCTTTGCATCTTCGCCGAAATTGCGCACGTCGCGCCATGTCGGGCGAATCTGGGAGGCGTCGAGTTCATCGCGCAGCTGGAGGTAGATGATGGTCTGACCCGCGCGGGTTTCGCTCATGATCTTCTTGAGCCCCGGCGTATCCTGAAAACGCCGCTCGAGTTTATCCGTGACCTGCTCCTGCATCTCCTCCGCGGTTGCGCCCGGCCATGCGGCAGAGATGACCATCTGGCGGATGGTGAAGGCGGGGTCCTCCATGCGGCCGAGCGACTCATAGGCGAAGATGCCGCCGATAGTAAAGACGATGATAAAGTACCAGACGAGCGTGCGATGGCGCAGCGAGAGTTCGGTGAGGTTCCTCATTTCGTCCGCACCTTCTCTCCCTCACGGAGCTGGTGAACGCCTGCCGTTACGATGACGGCACCCTGTGCGAGACCCTCAACAACGGCGTCGTTGGCATAAAATGCCGTGACCGTAACAGGCTGGAGATGTACGACGCCGTCCTCAACGACGTAGACCCCCGCCTGCTCGCCTGTTTGATAGAGAGCAGAAAGCGGGATCACGGCGCCGGCGGCAGCCTTTTCGGTGAGATGGACACGCGCCGTCATGCCGAGCGGGAGGTCGTCGGGTGCGTTCGTGAGCGCAATGCGCGCGGTATAGGTGCGGCTGGCGGCGTCAGGGACAGGGGAGATCTCGCGCACATAGCCGGACAGCATCGCACCTGTTGCCCACAGGGAGACGGCGGCAGGCATCCCGACGACGATTTCGGAGAGTCGGCTCTCGGGAACGGCGATCTCGATCTCACGTTCTCCTTCCTGCGTCAGCGTCAGAACGGTCTGCCCTGCGGCGACGACCTGTCCCTCCTCTGCTGCAATGTTCGAGACGACGCCGTCCGCGCCTGCGATGAGGTTTGTGTAGCCGAGTGCGTTGCGGCTCGTCGCATCCTGAGCGACCGCCTGCCGATAAGCCGCCTCGGCGGCCCGCTCGTTCGTGCGGTACTGATCGAGCATCGCCGCAGAGATCGCCTGCGCGGCATAGAGTTCCTCGTAGCGTGCGCGCTCCGTGCGTGCGAGCTCATATCGGGAACGTGCAGCGGCAACACCTGCACCCGTGGCATTTGCCTGCTGCTGCACATCGCGCGCGTCAATGACCATGAGCACGTCGCCTGCGCGGACATGTGCGCCGGCATCTACATTGCGCGAGAGGATCTGTCCGCCGACCTGAAAGGCGAGCCGTGTCTCGTAGCGTCCGCGCACGGTGCCGCTGTATCCTGTCTCCGTCGAGGATGCGTCGCCGACCGTCATCGTCCGTACGAGGGGCGGCTGCACCTCCGCCGTATCGCTGCCGCAGCCGGAAAGAACTGAGAGTGCCGCCGCGAGAATGACCGTGAGATAGAAACGCTGCTGCATGGTGAATCTCCCTTTCGTACCGAATAAGTTATGTAGATTTTACCACTGAACCTGGAGCGTGTCCATAAGGAGGGAATTTGAACCCCTGCGGATTTTGTGTTAGAATAACTCTCGATAGTACAGAGGAAGAACGGATCAATGCAGAGCTGTCGTATCGGTGTTCATTTTCGCTCTGTCGCCGTCGACAAATCCTTCGCAGAGCACTGCTTTGCGGAGGGAGCGCCGTCTTGGCAGGAAAATCTGCGCCGATCGGACGGCATTCATTTATCCGTGCTTCCTCGGGAAAGGATGTCATGATGGACGAGGAATTGCGGCGATATGAGAAGATTCGCGGCGCGTATCGTTCGGTGGGGCGGCTGGCAAATCTCTACGACGGGATGATGACCTACTCGACATGGTCGGGGAAACTCATCTCGCGTCTCGTGTGGGGGCTTGATCGGGACGGTGTGAGCCGCTATGTGGGGCTGGCGCTGCGCGCGGCGCATGCCGGCTTGGCAGGACGACTTCTCGAAGTACCTGTCGGGACCGGCTGCCTCTCGCTTCCGGTTTACGCTGAGCTGCCTGATGCCGATATCACCTGTCTCGATTACTCTCCCGCGATGCTCGCTGCGGCGCGTGCGCGGGCAGATGCGCTCCATATCCGCAATGTCGCGTTTGTGGAGGGCGATGTCGGGCAGCTGACCTTCGAGGATGATTTCTTTGACGCGGCAGTCTCGATCAATGGATTCCACGCGTTCCCGGACAAGGATGCCGCGTGGAGCGAGCTGCACCGCGTGCTGCGCCCCGGCGGACGACTGACGGGCTCGGTATTCGTCCTCGGCGGGAATCCGCGTACGGAGTTCGTTGTGACGCAGCTCTATACGCGCATGGGATTTTTCACGCCGCCGTACGATACGCAGGAGAGCCTGACGAAGCGTTTGAGCGCGCTCTATCGTGAGGTGTCGGTCGAATGCGTCGAATCGCTTGCATGTTTTTCTTGTGTGAAATAGGGAATGTCATATGGTTACCGTTTTGCGAAGGAGGATGACTTATGAAATTTCGTACACTTTCACGTATTGTTGCTGCTGCATTCATTGCGGGCGGCGCCTATGCCGCAGCGCCCGCAGCCTACGCGGAGGATGCGCCGCAGCCTGCCGCTGAGCAACCGGCGCAGGCAAAGTCGCCGTTTGACGAAAAGGTTCTGGAGCAGCATGTGATGGCGACGGTTGCGCGCTTTGAAAAGGGTGATATCGACGGTCTGCAGGCGGAGGCGACGCAGGATATGCGCGCGCAGCTGACGGCAGATCAGGTCAACGCGGCCAAAGCACAGTTTGCGCCGAAGTGGGGGGCGCGTGTCAGCAGCGGGAAGATGTATATGACGGCCGGACAGGAGAACGGCGCATGGTTTGCGGTCTGCGAGATCGCGGTCGGCTACAAGGAGACTGCGGTGATCTATCGCGTCAGCTATGATGCGAATATGAATCTTGCGGGGATCTTTATCCGCTGAGTATATTTTCCGTATAAAGAGGGCCCGCACGGCATTGCCGTGCGGGCCCGTTGTGTTCTTTTGCGGCGCATTCTTTGCTTTGCGTTACGCCGCGTCGTTGTAGACGCTGTTGTCGTATCCTTCGTCGTTCGTCGTCGTTGTGTCAGACGTGCGCGCCGCCGTCGACTGGAACGGTGCGGCGCTGTCGTAGGTGGTCTGGACGCCGTAGAGGGTCGTCTCATCCTTTGTCTGGATATAGAGCTCCGTGCCTGCCGGATGATCGACGTTCTTGCCGCGCACGAATGCGCCGGCGACGACGCCGATGGGGCCGAGAACGGCAATGCCCGCGAGCGATGCGCCCGCTGCCATCGCGAGATGCTCCATTTCCTTCTTTGCCTCTTCGCCGATGTAGGTCGTCACATAGGTGCCGTCGAGCGCTTTTGTGCTCTTGAAGTCGATCTCGACCTGTGCGTTGCGGCCGAAGTTGCGTGCCTGGCGCACCTTTGTGACCGTGCCCTCGCCGCGCGAGCCCTTCGTGAAGACGAGGGTATCGCCGACGAAGACATCGTCCGCAACCTGGTATTCAATGGTATCGCCGACCTTGAGATCCTTTGCGTTGACCGGGGTCACGAGCGCGATCTTGATGAGGGTGTTCGCGGGGACGGAGACGGAGGTGACGGGGATATCCTTCGTGCCGAAGGAGGCCATCGACAGTGCGGAGATGCGTTTTTTAAACGTGCCTTCGCCGGTCTTGCCGAGCAGTGCCGTCTCCATCTCGCTGATGCGCTCCTGTACGGAGCGCATGCTTGTCTCATGGTTGATGTTCCACTCGATGGCGTTGAGGTCCATCAGGACGGAGGGCGTTGTGCTGTTCGTATAGACCTCGTCGTAGATCGCGTCGATGCGGGACATGAGGCTCCCGCTGCGGTGGCTGCCGTCATAGTCGCGTTCGAGGCGATTGACGCGGTCAATGAGCGCGCCCGTCTGCTCTCTGCCGTAGGTGTCCTGCTCGATGAGTGCGAGCTTGGACTGGACGGCGTTCGGCGGCTCCGCTGCAAATGCCGTGCCCACGGATGTGAGTGCGAGCACGAGGGTCAGCGCGAGCGCACATAGTTTCTGTCGCATGGATTGATCCTCCTCCTGTTATGCTGTCTGCTGCTTTTCTGCGAGCAGCTCCTCGATAAAGTCCACGATACCCCGCATCGGCGAAGCGGGCGTATAAACTTGCGGTGCATCCATGCCCTGCATCGTACGCAGAATCTCCTTTGTGTCATAGACCTCGACGCGTGCGTCAAAGATCCGATACGTTCCCGCCTGATGGTTGAAGCGCGTGTGATAGAGATAGAGGCGATTCTCCGCCGCCTTGATGACGGCGATGACGGCATCGAACTCTGTGTCTGAGACGCGGGCAATGCTCGCGGCATCCACATAGTAGCCCGTATCGTCCTCTGCGTCGACGAAGCGCATATCCTCTGCTGCCTCGCACACGCCGCAGCACGCAATAAAGAGAGCGATGGCAAGCAGAAAACTGCCCGCCGTGAAACGCTGCATCTGTGCAACCGCCTCCTTTCCGTATGAGTCCTCTCCAATTCGGGTCTATTATAGTGGAAAAGTTTTTGCGCGTCAAATTTATCTTGGGATTAGAATGTGCGGGCCTGTAAGGGGGAAGCCCCGGAAAGGCCCTCTTTTAGGTTGCGAAAATTCCGTTTATGATGTAGTATAATAACGTCTGATTACGATATGAAGCACTGAGAAAAGACAGGAGAACGCGCCGATGACCATAGCTTTGAAAACGCGCATCCTATTCGCGCTGACTGCCGCCTGCACCGTCCTCCCGAGCAGCGTCGATGCCGCATACACCGGGGACGGCGATACCGGCATTCAGCGTTTGGACTTTATCGAGAACCGCCGCCGCGAAGAGCGGGCGAACCGCCTCACAGAGGAACAGGAGAAGCTGCTTGCCGACGTGCAGGCGATGCAGAAGTATCTGCGCCATCCCGTAAAGAAGGATGAGCCGTCTCCCATCGCGTTCGAGGGCGACGACCTCACCTATGACGAGCGTACGGGCGAGTTCACGGCGAAGGGGCATGTGGACGTCGTTCAGCTCGAGGCACGCCGTTTTCAGGGGGACTATGTTGAGGGCAATACGACGACGGGCGATGTCTCCGTTCCTGACCGCGCGCATGTGCTCCAGATGACTGCGGGCACATCCCGCGTGACGCTCGACGGCTTCCGCATCAAATACAATTACCGTACGCACGAGGGCACGATGGCCGAGGCGAACGGCAAAGTCGGCGCGTACTACATGACAGGAAAGCGGTTCGAGTTCTATCCGGACAAGATCATCGTCTATGACGGCACGCAGACGAAATGCTCTGCGAAGAAGCCTGACTACCATCTGAGCTCGGATGTGGCGGAGATCTATCCCGGGAACCGCATGGTGCTGACCAATGTGAAATTCTGGCTGAAGAATAAGGTCATCTTCACGAAGAAGCGCCACGAAGTCAACGCATCGAAGCCCATCCAGCGGAACTTTCCGCGTGCCGGCTATGACAGTGACGACGGCCTCTGGCTGGAGCAGACGTTCGAGCAGGAAGTCGCTCCGAGGGTCACCGCCGCCGCCCATCTCCAGGTGACAACGCAGAACGGCTGGCGCAGCCACTATGATCTCGGCTGGGAGAACCGCGGAGCGAGCGCCCTGCTCACCTACGGCAACTTTGAGGACGGCGACAACGAATGGATCAAAAAGGAACCGTCGCTCATCCTGGGCTATGCACAGCGCCTCGGCAAGACGCCGATCAGCTACAACCTCTATTCGGAGTACGGGCGCTGGTACGGCAGCGGCATCCACAGCAATCATTGGAAGTACGGCATCTCACTCGTGCACGATACAATTCCGTTCCACGGGTTCGGGCTGGATCTTGCCGCGGGGTACTCCGTCACGCGTGAGAGCTACGACCATTCACGCGTGCAGGGCGTGAATGCGAGCGTCTTCCTGACGAAAGAATTCAACAAACGCTTCGCTGCCTACGTTGGCGGCATCTATACGAAGAGTACGAAGCAGAACGCACTCTTTTCCTTTGACCAGGAGGACTACTCCAAAGTGCTGCAGGCGGGATTCAGCTACCGCATCGACGAGCGCAACCGGATTGCCGTCGGCACGAAGTACGCGGTTGAACCGCATGAGTGGACGGATGTAGACTACTATTGGTTCCACGACCTGCACTGCTCGCAGATCATTCTGCGCTACCGCTCCAAGCAGAATGCGTGGAAGATCAAATGGGAGTTCACCCCATGGTAAATGCGATTGCGCAGATGAGCGGCACCCCCGTGCTCATCATCGGGGACATGGTGGCCGATGTCTATCTCGACGGTGCGATTGCACGCATCTCGCGCGAGGCGCCCGTGCTCGTGCTCGATCAGGTGGAGGAGCGCGTTGTTGCAGGCGGCGCGGCGAACGTCGTCAACAATGCGGCGACGCTCGGCGGCACGGCCTATGCTGTGGGGGTCTGCGGCACGGATACGAGCGGGGATGCGCTCCTCGCTGTGCTCGCAGAAAATGCCGTGCGCACGGAGGGCTTCGTCCGTGATGCAGCGCATCCGACCATCACCAAGACGCGCATCATTGCGGGTGGGCGGGCGACCGTCAGCCAGCAGATCGTGCGCGTTGACCGTGAGTGGCACACGGCGCTCGCGCATGAAATGGAGGAGGAGCTGCTTGCGCAGATTCGTGCATTGCTCCCGCGGGTGCGCGGTGTGGTGCTCTCGGACTACGGCTCGGGAACGGTGACGGCGCGTGTGCGCCGTACGGTCATCGATGCGGCGCGCGCGGCGGAGATCCCGAGTATCGTGGACTCGCGCTATGACATCCTCCGCTACGAGGGCATCGGCTATGTAAAGCAGAACGACGCGGAGCTCGCGGCGGCGCTTGGCCGAGAGCTTCGTTCCGAAGAGGATATCCATGCGGCAGGGCGGGAGCTGCGGGAACGTCTCGGTGCTGACGGCGTGCTGATCACGCGCGGCGCGCAGGGGATGACGCTCTTCCTCTCCGACGGCTCCGCGACGAATATTCCCGTCAGCGATCACAGTGAGATTTTCGACGTCTCGGGCGCGGGGGATACCTGCGTCGCCGTGATGATTCTTGCCCTCGCAGCGGGGGTTGATCCGCTGACGGCCGCGCGCCTCAGCAACATTGCCTCCGGCATTGCTGTGCGCAAGCGCGGGACGGCAACGGTCGCGCAGGAGGAACTGCGCGGCGCTCTCGCTGCGATCGAAGGGGGATGCTGATATGCTCATTCCAAGCGAGCACATCGAAGAATTTGCTGCTGCGCTGCGCGCCGCGGGCGCGCGCGTCGTCTTTACGAACGGCTGCTTTGACATTCTCCACGCAGGCCATGTACGCTATCTCGCTGCGGCCCGGGCACGCGGCGATGTACTCATCCTCGGGCTCAACAGTGACGATTCCGTGCGGCGGCTCAAAGGCGAGGCGCGCCCGGTCAACGGGCAGAAGGACCGCGCAGAGGTCGTCGGCGCGCTGAGATCTGTGGACTATGTAACAATCTTTGAGGAGGACACGGCAGAGGCGCTGATCGCAAAGGTGCGGCCTGCAGTCTACGCAAAGGGCGGCGACTATACACGGGAGACGCTCCCCGAGGCACGCGTCGTCGAGGCATACGGCGGCGAGGTCGCCTTCATTCCCCTCGTCGCGGGCAAGTCCACGACGGGGATCATAGCAAAGGCCGGCTGCAGGAAGTGAAAGGAGGGCAGGGCATGAAGAATATTCTGGTCGTCAAGCTCAGCGCGATTGGCGACGTGATTCATGCTCTGCCCGTTTCGTATGCGATCAAGGAAACCTACCCCGACGCACACCTGACTTGGGTGGTCGAACCGACCGCCTATCCGATTCTCGAGGACAATCCCTACATCGATGACATCATCCTCTTCGAGAAGGCGAAGTTCCGCAGCCTCGGCGGCTTCCTCCATGCGATCGGTCCCCTCCGCCGGCGTCTGCGCAGGCGGCGTTATGACGCCTCGCTCGATCTGCAGGGGCTCTTTAAATCGGCAGCCATTGTGTTCAATGCGCGGGTCAAGCGGCGCATCGGGACAGCAAACATGCGCGAGGGAGCCAATCTCGTCAGCCGGCCTGTGAAAGGAGCGCATGCGCACGGGCATATCGTCGAACGCTATCTTGACGTGGCGCGCGCCCTCGGGTGCCGTGTCGATGAGGTGCGCTTTCCTGTCGCCGTCTCCGCACGCGATGCGAATGCGGCGGAGATCGTGCTCGCGCGTGAGGGCGTTCCGGAGGGGCGGCGCTTCATTGCGCTCGCCATCGGCGCGAATTGGCCGAACAAACGCTGGCCCGCGGAACACTTTGCGGCGCTGTCCGATCGCCTTTACCGTGCGCATTACATCCCTGTGCTGGTCGGCGGCGGGCGCCTCGACGAGACGCTGGCGCAGGATATCATGGCTGCGGTCGAGATTCCGCCCATAAACCTCGTCGGCCGTACGAATCTAAAGCAGCTCGCGCATATCTTCACGCGCGCGTCACTCGTACTCGGCGGCGATACGGGGCCGGTTCATCTTGCGGCGGGGCTCGGCACGCCGACGGTTATGCTCATGGGGCCGACGGATGCGAACCGCAACGGCCCGTACGGACAGCTGGAGAACGCCATTGAGGTCGACCGCCGCTGCCGTGCCTGCTGGAAGCGCGCCTGTCCGAAGGGATTCGACTGCCTGGCGATCATTACGCCGGAAGAAGTCATCGCAAAGATGAGGCCTCTTCTTCAAAAGAGATAGGCGGCGTGGTCCTGCGGCGGGGAAGGAGTACAGCAAGACATGCGGATAGAACGATACGGACACAGGCAGGAGGGACGCTTGGCGGTATTTTATGATGCCGTGCAGCGGGATATTAAGCTGTTTGCGTTCATCCTGCTGACTCTCTGTGTCTACCGCGCGTATTTCATGTTCTACATGGCGGGCTATCTGTCCCCATCCGCGGGGACAGACGATGTCCTCCTCGCGCTCCTCACAGGCCTGCGCCTCTCGCTCAAAACGGCGGGTGCCGTCACCCTGCCGGCATTCGTTCTCTGTTCGCTTCCTCTGCTCGCACTGCCGCGCCTTGCTCCTGTGCTCAGACGCCTGCGTTTTTGTTGGAGCGGTCTTGCGGCACTTGTATTCGCTGTGCTTTTCCAGGCGCGTTTTCCTTTTTATCGGCAGTTTCAGACATCGTTCAACATGCAGGTCGCGGCGGGGCTGAATGACGATGCGGCTGTGCTTGCCGAGATGATGCTGCGCGAGTACGGTCTCCTCTGGCGGCTGTGCATCGCGCTCCTGTTGACGGCGGCCTCGCTCTATGTGCTGCGCAGCCTCCTCCTCGTGCGCAGGACGTATGCGCTGCCTGCACTGCGCTCGGGCGTGCAGCGGGCGGTTTTTTCCCTCGGACTGCTGTTCCTTTTTGCAGCGGCATTTGTCTTTGTCCGCTTTGGGGGCAGTTTTACGTATGCCGGCGGGGTCAACTGGGAAAACGCGGGCGTTACGAGCGATGCCTTCCTCAACGAATGCATCTTGGACGACGGGCAGGCGCTCTATCGCGTGCGTTCCATGCATAAGCGGCTGAAGAGTGGAGATATTGTCGGCGTTGACAAGGAGCACGTGCGCGCGCTTGCGGTGGAGGCTGCGGGACATGCAGAGCTCTCGGCGGATACGCTGACGCCCTACTTGACGCGCACGGCGCAGGGGGCGCGCGTCCCAAAGCCGCGGCATATCTTCATCGTGCTCGGTGAAACCTATGCGCAGTGGCCGATGCTGGAAACCTATGCCGCGCTGCACGCGGCCGATGGCATCAAGGGCCTGATCCGGGAGCCGAACGCGTATTATTCGCGGCGCTTTATGCCGAACGGGGACTTCACGTCCATCGCGATCACGGGATTGGTCACGGGGCTGTCCGAGGTCAACCAGCACGTCAACTATGTCGCGCGCAGTCTGCGGGAGGCGTATCCGACCGCGATGGCGCCGCAGTTCAAGCGGCTCGGCTATGCGGTAGATTTCTGGTATGGCGGCGTCCCCTCGTGGGAGGGGATGGATCGGTTTTCCATCGCGCAGGGCTTCGACCATTTCTATGGGTATCCGGACTTCCATGCGGAAAAGGTGAATGCATGGGGAACCTCGGACGAGCAGCTCTTCTCTGCGCTGTTTCAGCATCTTGCCGATGAGCCGCCGACAGTGCATCTCATCATGACGGTCTCGAATCATCCGCCCTACAACATTGATGTTGCGGCGGAGGGATTCGATCTCGCCCGTGCGCGCGCGGAGACGGCACAGCTGCCGAATGTGGACGATCCGGATCAGCTCGCGCTCGAACTCGGGCACTATTGGTACATGGACAAGATCGTAACGCAGTTCGTGCATGAGACGATGAAAAAATATCCGGACAGCCTGTTCGTCATCACGGGCGATCATGCCGTGCGCATGAATCCGTCGCGTACGCCGACGATGTACGAGTATCAGAGCGTCCCGTTTGTGCTGTATGGGCAGGGAGTGACCTCCGCGGTTCTGGCGCCGGATGTCGTCGGCGGACACACGAACATCGTACCAACGCTTATCGAGTTGATTGCGCCTGCGGGATTTTCCTACGTGTCCATCGCGCCGAGCCTGACAGAGAACAATATGGGAGCGGCATTCAACCGGGACTATTTCCTGACCCGGTCGGTGATGGGACGCGTCAACACGAAGGAGACGGAGCTCCTGCCGGGGGCGGCCGAGGAGGACCCAGCCGCGGCGTACGATCTGCTGCAGAGGCGGATGGCGATCCTGCGGACGCTCTCATGGCAGCTGATTGAACACGGCGATTCGTTGGAGGGACAATGAGCTCGTATCGGAACATCCTCGTCATCAACCTCATGCACCTCGGCGATCTCATGCTTGTGACGCCGGTGCTGCGAACCCTGCGGCACAATTATCCGGCCGCGCGCATCACCCTCCTCGCTGATGAGAAACTCGCAGACATCGTGCAGGAGAACCGGCACATCGACGAGTGCCTGCTGATCGACAAGAAGGGACGGGACAACAGTCTGCTCGGCATCCTGCGCTTTGCGCGCCGTCTGCGCCGCCGCAAATATGACCTTGTCGTCAACCTGCACCGCAACGAGCGCTCCTCGGCCCTCGCGGCGCTGAGCGGCGGCAAGCAGATCATCGGCTATACAAAGCCGGGCTTCTCCCTCTTCTTCGATCATGTGAGCCCCGATCAGAATATGATCATGCACGAGGTCCACTCGCACTATGCGGCACTGCGTGCAGCGGAGGTGATCGGGGAGGTCGACGACGCGGGGCTTGAGATGTGGGTGCCGCCTGCGGAGGAGGAGAAGGCGGCGCGGCTCTGGGCGGAACACTTTCGCCCGGAGGATAAGGTGATCGCGCTCAACATCGGTGCCAGCTGGATGACGAAGCGCTGGATGGACGATTATTTTGCGGAGGTCGCGGATACCTATCTCGTGCGCGGTTATCACATCGCTGTCATGGGCGGTCCCATGGATGTGGATATTGTAGACTCCTGCCGCGCGCAGATGCGTGAGCGGGAGAATCCGCGGCTGCATATCTTTACGGGGCAGGTCAGTCTCGGCGTGCTCGCGGGGCTTCTTCGGCGCTGCATCCTCTTTATCACGACGGACTCGGGGCCGATGCATGTCGGCGTTGCGATGCATGTTCCCGTACTCTGCATGTTCGGCGCATCGCCCATCCCGGGCTTTTACCCCTATGACGAGAGGAGCATCTCTGTCCGCGCGCCCGTTCCCTGCCACCCCTGCCGTATTCATGAGTGCCCGCTGGACGGCGCGGACTACATGATGTGCATGAAGCGGATGCCGCCGGATCTCATTTTGAAATATGCGGATCAGATGCTCGCCGAGCATGGAGAGCGTCCCGCGTATGAACTTCCGCGCCCAAAGGATTTCGAGACGCGTGTGGCGGAGCAGGCGGACGGCTCGTTTGTCCTCGCACCGAAGGGGGCGGCGGGGCGCGTTGTCCGTCCCGTTTTGCCCGCAGGGATCAAACCGCACGGATTTGACTGATAGAAATAGGTGTTTTCCACAAAGATAGGAGCGTTCTCATGGATATGGAAAAAATCCGCGAAGTCGTTGCAGAGAAGAGCGTGCGCAGCAATATTCTCGTCGTTGGCGATGTCATGCTCGACAAGTACTACTCAGGCGAAGTCACACGCATCTCGCCGGAGGCGCCCGTGCCGATCACCCATGTGACGGGCACGCGAGAGACACTCGGCGGCGCGGCAAACGTCGCGCACAACCTGGCGCTTCTCGGGACAAATGTCAGTATTGCGGGCTATGTTGGCGACGATGCACACTGTAAGAGCCTCCTTGAGAAATTTTCCGCACGCGGCATCGACTATCGCGGCCTCATCCATACCGACCGTCCGACGACGACGAAGATCCGCATCATCGGCGGGCACCAGCAGATGCTGCGCCTTGACTTCGAGGATGCGAGCCCGATTGACGGTGACTATGCCGAGCGGTATCTTGCTTACATCGATCAGAAGCTCAATGAGAGCATGGACTGTGTCATCATCTCCGACTATGGCAAGGGCGCCTGCACGGAGTATGCCTGTCAGCATATCATTCGTGCGGCGCACGACCACGGTGTGCCCGTCATTGTCGACCCGAAGGGGGCGCAGTGGGCGAAGTATAAGGACGTGGATTATATTACGCCGAACATCAAGGAAATCAACGAGATCCTATTGGAGCCGATCACGAACAACGATTTTGATGTGGAGAAGGCGGCGCGCTATGCCATGCGCAAATTCAGCCTACGCAACGTCGTTCTCACGCGCTCCTCAAAGGGGCTTTCGCTGATTCACGGTGAGGAGGTTGTCCACATTTCGACACGTGCACAGGAGGGGTTCGATGTCTCGGGTGCGGGCGGTACGGTGATCGCCGTGTTCGGGCTTGCGCTTGCGGGCGGACTGAGACCGGCAGATGGGGCATATCTTGCAAATCTCGCGGCGAGCGTCGTTGTATCCAAGCTCGGAACATATGCGGTCAACCGCGAGGAACTTCTTCAGGTGCTCGACCGTCAGGAAGGAGCGGATCTATGATTATCGTTACCGGCGGCGCCGGATTCATCGGCAGTAACCTTGTTCATGCGCTCAATGAGCGCGGGCACAAGGACATCCTCATCGTCGACGATCTGAAGGACGGCGAGAACTACAAGAATCTGCGCGGGCTGCATTTCATCGACTACCAGCAGAAGGACGACTTTCTCCACCTCATCGAGGAGGGGGACTTCGACGGCACGGATATCGACGCGATTTTTCATGAGGGCGCATGCTCGGACACGATGGAGTACGATGTCAACTACATGATGAAGGTCAACTACTCCTACTCCAAGGCACTCCTGCACTTTGCAATGGGGGCGCGCATCCCGTTTTTCTATGCCTCCTCCGCGTCGACCTACGGCGGCGGAAAGAACGGCTTTACCGAGGGGGGGAAATGTGAGGACGCGCTCAACCCTTATGCATTTTCGAAGCTCGCATTCGATCGCTATGTGCGGCAGGTGATTCCCGAGGCACGCAGTCTGATTGTCGGGCTGAAATACTTCAATGTCTACGGACCGCAGGAGCATCACAAGGGCAAGATGGCG
>ERZ773056.55-NODE-55-length-50375-cov-9.382134_pt1 | contig 50375 bp, 50 predicted proteins | sample MGYA00580857_ERZ773056 | MGnify/ENA primary metagenome ERZ773056 (study PRJEB29015, sample SAMEA2737996) | human oral metagenome | biome: human oral; feature: human-associated habitat; material: dental | place: China | collected 2114 ... | reverse complement strand
AAGATGCACGCTACGAACGAAATCACGAATTACACATCGAGGTTAATGTTAATCACTTGTGCAATAAGTTGCACGCTTCGAGGGGTAAATAATCCTCCTATATGTTGAATTTTGGTTGTCAGCCTTGTTCATTATATATAGCGAGGATTTTTTTCTGTTCATCACTTAAGCTATTTGGCTCCATACGCATAGCATATGGTTTTTATAGCCAGACTTTGGCTGACTATAATAAAAAACAAGACCGCCACACTAGGCGGTCTTATTTTTAGACGTAGATCATATTTTTAAACATTTCCGCTTGAAAATCACAGGCAAGGTCACTATGTTAGAGCTAAGGATTCAAACCGAGTCGTTCGACTCATTACACAAGAGGTAAATGCTATGACAGTGAATATCACCAGCAAACAAATGGACATCACCCCTGCAATCCGTGCACATGTTGAAGAGCGTCTTGCCAAGTTGGACAAATGGCAAACTCAGTTGATTAATCCTCATTTTATTTTGAATAAAACCCCGAAAGGTTTTTCTGTGGAAGCCTCTATCGGCACGCCGAACGGTAACTTATTAGCCAGCGCGGAAGCAGAAGATATGTATAAAGCGATTAATGACGTTGAAGAAAAACTGGAACGTCAACTCAACAAATTACAACACAAAAGTGAAGCACGCCGTGCTGATGAGCGTTTGAAAGATTCGTTCAAAGAATAAGCGTTGGCTCTACGAAACAGAAATGTTGTTGTAAAAATATAAAAATAAAACACCGCACTTTATTTTACGAGATAAAGTGCGGTTTGTTTTTAGTTAATATTTTCATTCGTGCAAAAGGCAGAAAGCGTATTGCCCAAAGGCGTGATTAATCAATCAAACCCGCCTTCATTAAAAAGCGATAAATGCCGTCTTGGTCAAGCGGTTCTGCCACATGATCGGCAATCGCTTTGAGTTTTTCATGACCGTTGCCCATCGCCACACCTACGCCAACAGTGCTTAACATTTCCAAATCGTTTAATTGATCACCGAACGCCATCACATTGTCCATTTGCAGCCCCAAATGTTTCACCACCGCTTGAATACCTCGGGCTTTTGAGCCTTCTGCATCGAATAAATCCACGGAATCCTCATGCCAACGCACCACACGCAAGCCATCTAATACGCCTGAATTTTGCACCAACTCATCCTGTTCCGCGCGATAAAACGGTAGTACTTGTCCAACATCATTTGTTTCAAAAAAGGTTTTATCCACAATGTAATCTTTCAAGATCGGATCCATCGCGAACTGCACCACGGCATTCCGCTCCGAAACCGCCACCGTATGATCCGACACAAAGGCATAAGGCATATGATGCTGTTCAAAAAAATGCACCAAACGGCGAATTTTTTCCGTTGGAATCACATGTTTCTCAATGACTTGTCCGCGATAACTCGCCATCTGCCCGTTCATGGTCACAAATAAATCAATGCCTTCCTGCTCAATCACCTGATTTAATTTATGTGGGAAAGCGCAGCGGGTACGCCCTGTGGCAATGGCAGGAATAATGCCATTTTCTTTCAACTTACGCATAAACACCGGCACCGTTGCCGGCAGAAAATCACGTTGTTTCATAAACAACGTGTCATCGATATCAAAAAAGACCAGCTTAATTTGGTCGCGATAATTCGGAATCGTCATCTTCTTTCTCTTTTCAGTCAATGTCAGGCAAAACGGCTTGATTTTAGCATTTTTGCGAGGGAGATCCTAAAATTGCGCCCAAAAACACCAAAAAAACGCACCGCACTTTATGATGAACCTGTTTTCTTTCAATCAAGTGCGGTCGTTTTTATGAACCTTTTTCAATCCTGCTGTGTGCATTGCCATACGCCACTGAAACTTGCCAAACACGGCTTATGTAGCCGTTGTAATCGAACGATTCAGCGTTTTCCTTATTGCGGTTGTTGCGGTGCGGAACTGAGGGAAAACGCCTTGCACTGCGGCAACTGTTTACAACAGGAACCGGCGTGGGATCGCATGGTCATCATCGGGCGTTACAACGAACCGCTTTCTACGCTAATTCATCGGTTTAAATTTCAAAAACAATTTCAACTCGACCGCACGTTAGCGCGTCTGCTGTATTTGGCCATCCGCGAAGCGCGACGAAATCATCAATTGCCTTTGCCTGAGGTGATCCTGCCCGTGCCGTTACATCATGTTCGGCAATGGCAACGGGGATACAACCAAGCGGATTTATTGGCGCGTCAACTGAGTCAATGGCTCAAGATTCCCGTCAAAAACGACTTAATTATCCGCACCAAACGGACGCCGACCCAACGGGGCTTGAGCGCCAAAGATCGGCGAAAAAACTTGAAAAATGCCTTCCAACTTTCCGCCAAACGCCGGCATTTTCCGTATCGTCATGTGGCATTAATTGACGATGTGATCACCACCGGTTCGACATTAAACGAAATTGCCAAGCTGTTACGCCAAGCCAATGTGGCACATATTCAAGTATGGGGATTGGCGCGAACATAAAACGCATGATAAGGCTGCGGCATTTTTTATTACACCAAAAGGTGGAAAAAAAACCGCATGAAGCGTATCATATCCGACAAATTTAATTAGGTTTTATTATGGGAGCGTTATGCAACAAATTACCATTTCAGCGGAAGCACAAGCCCATTTCCGCCGTTTATTAGATCAGCAAGAAGAAGGCACTAACATTCGTATTTTCGTTGTCAATCCGGGTACACCAAGTGCCGAGTGCGGTGTGTCTTACTGCCCACCCAATTCGGTGGAAGCAAGCGATACCGAAATGAAATATGACACCTTTTCTGCCTTTGTGGACGACATTAGCCTACCGTTTTTAGAAGATGCCGAAATTGATTATGTGACGGAAGAATTAGGCGCACAACTTACCTTAAAAGCGCCAAATGCCAAAATGCGCAAAGTGGCAGACGACGCACCGTTAATCGAACGCGTGGAATACGTCATTCAAACCCAAATCAACCCGCAATTAGCAAGTCACGGTGGTAAAATTACCTTATTAGAAATCACCGATGACGGTTATGCGATTCTGCAATTCGGCGGCGGTTGTAACGGTTGTTCCATGGTAGATGTGACGTTGAAAGACGGCGTGGAAAAACAATTAATTAGCCTCTTCCCGAACGAACTCAAGGGCGCAAAAGACGTTACCGAACACCAACGTGGCGAACATTCTTATTATTAATAAGACAGCCAAGTGATTTGAGCCAAGTAAATGCCTTGGCTCTTTTTTTGTTCATAGGCATTTCAAGAAAAAAACGCTACAATACCACACCTATTAACCCTTAAAAGAGAAGTTATGACCGCACTTAATGTATTAATTTACCCAGAAGATCACCTGAAAGTGGTGTGTGATCCGGTTGTGGATATGAATGATGACACACGCAACATTATTGATGATATGTTCGACACCATGTATCAGGAAGAAGGCATCGGTTTAGCCGCACCGCAAGTGGATATTTTGCAGCGCATTATCACCATTGATATTGAGGGCGATAAACAAAATCAGTTGGTATTCATCAACCCGGAAATTTTGGCATCCGAAGGGGAAACCGGTATTGAAGAAGGTTGTTTGTCGATTCCGGGCTTTCGTGCGTTAATTCCTCGCAAAGAAAAAGTCACCGTTAAAGCGCTTGATCGTAATGGTCATGAATTTACGCTGGAAGCAGACGGCTTATTGGCGATTTGTATTCAACATGAAATCGATCATCTCAACGGCATTTTGTTTGTGGATTATCTTTCTCCGCTCAAACGCCAACGAATTAAAGAAAAGCTCGTTAAATTGAAAAAACAGCGAGAAAAGCAAAAAGCATAGTAACCTCCCAAAGTGCGGTGATTTTTAACCGCACTTTTTTCATGTTATGCCTCTCCCTCAATGTCATCAGTAATAGGACAATTGTCATGTGGTTTAAAAATGCCCTGATTTATCGCATCACCAAGCCGTTAGATTGGTCGATCGACACCCTTGCGCCACAGCTTGAACAACACCGCTATCAGCCTTGCGCACAATCGGACATCCTTAAGTTTGGTTGGTCAACGCCGTTGAAAGGCAGCGAATCCCTGTATTTTGCCGTGGGCAAACAGATTTTATTGCTTGCCCAAAAAGAAGAAAAAATGTTGCCGGCACACGTCATTAAGCGTGAATTGGATGCGCGCGTAGAAAAAATCGAACAGGCGGAAAACCGCAAGTTAAAAAAAGTAGAGAAACAAACCTTAAAAGACGACGTGATTGCTACGTTATTGCCGCGCGCTTTTAGTAAATATCAACAAACTGCCTTGTGGATTGATGCGGAAAACCGACTCATTTATGTTGATGCGGCCTCCGCCAAACGTGCAGAAGAAACGTTGGCATTGTTACGCAAGTCGTTAGGATCTTTGCCGGTCGTACCGTTAACGTTTGCTAATGAACCCGGGCTGGTGATGCAAGAATGGATCGCTCAGACGCAGGTGCCGGAATGGCTGGTTCCGTTAGAGGAAGCGGAGTTGCGCGATGTCAACAATGGGGTGATTCGTTGTAAACAACACGCGCTGGATAGCGAAGACATCCTCAGCCTCGTCCATTCTCGATATGTCACGAAGCTGGCGTTGGAATGGGAAGATCGCCTCAGTTTCGTGTTAAACGAAGACTGTAGCTTGAAGCGTCTCAAATTTGCCGATGCCGTTCGGGAAAAAAATGACGATATTTTAAAAGAAGATTATGCGCAGCGTTTCGATGCCGATTTCGTGCTGATGACTGGTTTACTCAGTCAGCTCACTGAAAACCTCTTGCACGACTTCGGCGGCGAAAAAGCGCGGTTATAATTTGATATGAATTTCATCTCGTTAATATAAGGAAAAAATATGTGGTCAGAGATTTTTATTGGCTATGGCGTATTTATTTTAGAAGTGATTACGTTGCTTTTGATCGTTGCCGCCGTGGTGACAACGGTCATCTCAATTAAACAGAAAAAACACACGCAACAAGGGGAGTTGGTGATCACGGATTTATCCCAAACCCTTGAAGAAACCGGAAAGGCATTGCGCGAATTTCATCTCTCGGAGGAGGAATTAAAAGCGGTGGAAAAAGCCGAGAAGAAAGCAGAAAAAATGAAAGCAAAAGCCCTGAAAGCACAGCGCAAAAAAGGCGAAGCAACAGAGGAAGAACAAAAGCCGACGCTTTATGTGTTGCATTTTAAAGGGGATATTGCCGCCAGCGAAACCATGGCGTTAAGAGAGGAAATCAGCGCTATCATTCAAACTGCGAAGCCTAACGATGAAGTTTTGTTATGTTTAGAAAGCCCGGGCGGCATGGTGCATGGCTATGGCTTAGCTGCCTCACAGTTGGCACGTTTAAAACAGCATGACATTAAACTTACGGTTGCCGTGGATAAAGTGGCGGCGAGTGGCGGTTATATGATGGCCTGTGTGGCCGATAAAATTGTTTCTGCCCCCTTTGCGATTATCGGTTCAATCGGCGTGGTGGCACAAGTACCTAACGTTCATCGGTTACTGAAAAAACATGATGTGGATGTAGATGTCATGACGGCGGGTGAATATAAACGCACGATGACGATATTGGGAGAAAATACAGAAAAGGGAAAACAAAAATTCCAACAAGAATTAGACGAAACCCATCAACTTTTCAAACAATTTGTCGCTCAACATCGGCCGCACTTAGACATGGATCGTGTGGCAACTGGAGAACATTGGTTTGGGCAGCAGGCGTTACGGTTAAATTTAGTGGATGAGATCCTCACAAGCGATGACGTGCTATTGCAGGCAATGAAAGAAAAACGTGTTTTGGGGCTTCGCTATACAGTGAAAAAGCCGTTATTACAAAGGATCGGTAAACAAGCGGAAGAAAGTGCCGATAACCTATTATTAAATTTACTAAAAAAGAATGGAAGTACACTTATGTAAAATAAGGATCGTTGTCATGGATCCTTGACAATAAGAATAACTTATTGACTTTGTTATACTTGTTATTTTTAGGGTGTCAATTTTATGTAAATCCCTGCGATTTTTCCGTTTTTTGTTTTACATGGATAAGAAAAGTTTGCTAATATGGGTCGCTTTTAACCAAAAACTTACACATAAATCATTTCACTAACCTATAAGGTAAATTAAATGAAATTATCACATTTTTTACTTTCAGCTATCGCAGTCACGACGTTGGTTGGTTGCGGTAACCTCAGCAAAGTATCCAAAGAAGGGACACCTGTTGAGGGAACAGAGTTAGTGTGGCCGAAGATTGAAAAATCTAAGTTTAACCACGATGGCACACAACTCGGTTCATGGCCGAATTGGGATAATGTTCGTATGATCGAAAGAGGTATGAACAAAGACCAAATTTATAACCTCATCGGCGTACCTCATTTTAGCGAAGGCTTATTTGCTGTTCGTGAATGGGATTATGTATTTCACTATCGTGAAAACGGTGAGCATAAAATCTGCCAATACAAGATCTTATTTGACAAAAACATGGATGCCCAAAGCTTCTTCTGGTATCCAAACGGCTGTAACGGCAACTCCACATTTTCTTTAACGGCTGATTTCTTGTTTGACTTCGACAAAGATACCTTAACCGAACAAGGCAAATCCGTAGTAGATAACGTGGCAATGCAATTAAGATCGTCTCCGGCGAAAGAAGTAAGAGTCGCTGGTTATACTGACCGTTTAGGTTCTGAATCTTATAACTTGGATCTTTCCCAACGTCGTGCAGAACGCGTTAAATCACGTTTAATCGAACGTGGTATCGCGCTTCCAATTACGGCTATCGGTTACGGTAAAGCGCACCAAGTGAAAGCGTGTAACAGTGAAAAAGGTCAAGAATTAATTCGTTGTTTACACCCTAACCGTCGCGTTGAAATTACCTCTTTCAACACCGCCTCAGGCGCAATGCCAACATTGAAAGGTGTTCAAAGCGGACATCGCGATCCAGCATACTTGTACTAAGTACGCATTGTCATATTGACATCAAGCTATTCCATAGAAAGGGCAATTTAATCTGCCCTTTCTTTTTCGTTTTTCTTAATCTTGCCTTTCCTCTTAATTCTTCAAATTTTTCTTTCAAGCGCCTCATAACGTTGTAACACATCATGCACAAGCTTATTGGCCAGTGCCACATAGTTACCATGAAAACGGCTACTGAAGTTAAGCAAATGATAAAGCTGATAAATGATTTTTCGCGCTTGATAACCTTCTTCTAACGGGAAAGTGCGGTGGTAATTTTCATAGAATTCTTGTGGGAACGGCTCGAATAATTCGGTAAAGGCCAAATCACATTCCCGATCGCCCCAATAGCATGCGGGATCATAAGTCACAGTATGGCCGTCAATGTTGGCGCAGTTTTCAATCCACAAGTTGCCGTGCAAAAGCGAGGGTTTAGGCTGATGTTTTGCCAATAATGTAGCAACGGCTTTAATGATTTTTTCGTTATCCCCGAAATGCAGATTTTTCTCTGCGCAGAGTTGCAATTGCCAACCAATGCGTTGTTCACTAAAGAATTTCGCCCAATGGGAACCCCATTCGTTCGGTTGATATTGCGGCCCGAGCCAGGTATCAAAAGATAAGCCGTAATTTTCCGAACCTTGATATTGGTGTAGCCGAGCCAATTGCTCACCAAATTCCGCCATATTTTGTGGCGTATTCGGCTGCATTGCTAATCCTTCCAACAACAGAAAACTGTGATTTTGAGAACAACCGACGCCATAGACTTGTGGCACACGAACGGTATTGGTTTTTGCCAACATGATTAACTGATCCGCTTCAGCACGGAACATGGAACGGTAGGACTTTTCATTCATTTTTACAAAGACAGGTTGAATGCCGTCATCAATGATCCAAGATTCATGCATTTCGCCGGTGTGAATTTTGGTTTTATTTTTGATGGAATAATACGCCCCGAATTGATCAGCTAAAACTTGAGAAATCGACTTCCACATACGCTGTTCCTTTTGCTGGTGAATCATAAGGACAGTGTAAAAGATTAAGGGAAAATTACTGTGATATAAGTCAAAATTTGAGCATTTGGTTGTCATTCTAAAATATGCTAGAATTTCGCACCGCACTTGGCTTGTCCATGGTAAGGACGATAAAAGTGCGGTGCTTTTTTAAAACGTTTTTTAATGAAAGAAAACAAGCCACCTTGCGTATGGGTGACCACTGTATAAGGATGCATTATGCCAGTTATTACTTTACCTGACGGTTCACAACGTCAATTCGATAAACCTGTTACCGTATTAGAAGTTGCACAAAGTATTGGTGCAGGTCTTGCCAAAGCGACCATTGCCGGTCGTGTCAACGGCGAACGTAAAGACGCCTGCGATCTGATTACCGAAGATAGCACATTAGAAATTATTACTGCCAAAGACGAAGACGGTTTGGAAATTATTCGTCACTCCACGGCGCACTTACTCGGTCATGCGATTAAACAATTATTCCCGGATGTCAAAATGGCCATCGGCCCGACGATCGACAACGGTTTCTATTATGACGTGGATTTAGACCGCTCTTTAACCCAAGAAGATATTGATGCCCTTGAAAAACGCATGTTGGAATTGGCGAAAACCGATTACGATGTGATTAAAACGCCGGTCAGTTGGCAAGAAGCAAGAGATACTTTTGAAAAACGTGGCGAGCCGTACAAAATGGCGATTCTAGATGAAAACATCGAACGTACTGCTACGCCTGCGCTTTACCACCACCAAGAATATATTGATATGTGTCGTGGCCCGCATGTGCCGAATATGCGTTTCTGCCATCATTTCAAATTACAAAAAATTGCCGGTGCTTACTGGCGTGGCGACAGCAAAAATAAAATGTTGCAACGGATTTACGGCACGGCTTGGGCAGATAAAAAACAACTGGATGCCTATTTGCAACGCTTGGAAGAAGCCGCAAAACGTGACCACCGTAAAATCGGGAAAGCGTTAGATTTATATCATATGCAAGAAGAAGCACCGGGCATGGTGTTCTGGCACAACGACGGTTGGACGATTTTCCGCGAATTGGAAACCTTCGTACGCACCAAATTAAAACAATACGATTATCAAGAAGTGAAAGGTCCGTTCATGATGGACCGCGTGTTGTGGGAAAAAACCGGTCACTGGCAAAACTACGGCGATTTGATGTTTACCACACAATCGGAAAACCGTGAATACGCCATCAAACCGATGAACTGCCCGGGACACGTTCAAATCTTTAACCAAGGGTTAAAATCTTATCGTGATTTACCGATTCGTATGGCGGAATTCGGTTCTTGCCACCGTAATGAGCCTTCCGGTTCTTTACACGGTTTAATGCGTGTCCGCGGTTTCACCCAAGACGATGCCCATATTTTCTGTACTGAAGACCAAATTGAAAGCGAAGTAACCAGCTGTATTCGCATGGTTTACGATATTTACAGCACCTTTGGCTTTACCAATATCTTCGTTAAACTTTCAACCCGTCCGGAAAAACGTATTGGTGCGGATGAAATGTGGGATCGTGCAGAGCAAGGTTTAGCCAACGCGTTAAAACACAATGGCCTTGAATATGAAATTCAAGAAGGCGAAGGCGCGTTCTACGGTCCGAAAATTGAGTTTGCTTTACGCGACTGCTTAGACCGAGAATGGCAGTGCGGGACTATCCAATTAGACTTTGCACTACCGGGTCGTCTAAATGCGTCTTATGTGGCGGAAGATAATGATCGCCGTACGCCGGTAATGATTCACCGTGCGATTTTAGGTTCTATCGAACGTTTCATCGGTATCATCACCGAAGAATATGCAGGTTTCTTCCCGGCATGGTTGGCACCAACACAAGCGGTTGTGATGAACATCACCGATTCTCAATCTGAGTATGTGCAACAGGTGGCGAAACAGTTATCTGATGCAGGTTTACGCGTGAAAACCGATTTACGTAACGAAAAAGTCGGTTTCAAAATCCGCGAACACACTTTACGCCGCGTGCCTTATATGCTGGTTTGCGGTGATAAAGAAATCGAAGCCGGCAAAGTGGCGGTACGTACCCGTAAAGGTCAAGATCTCGGCACATTCACGGTGGAAGAATTCTTAGAGATTCTGAAAACACAAGTGAGAAATCGCGACTTGAAATTATTAGGCGAAGCGTAAGTTCCGCTATTTACGCAACCACATCAAAGTGCGGTTAAAATTAACCGCACTTTTTTTATGCCTGCCCTTGTTGCATAATAATTGGCATTCAGAAAGACGCACTGTCGTATGCCCCGTGTTGCAGGAAAAGATCTGCGCCACAGCATTCGCACCGCAAACGGTAAAATCACACTGACCATAACGTAGAACATGATGAAACCACTCAATATTCTCTTTGCCGGTACGCCGGACTTTGCTGCACAGCATTTACACGCTTTGCTCAATTCTTCCCATAACGTTATTGCGGTTTACACTCAGCCGGATAAACCTGCCGGACGGGGTAAAAAATTGCAAGCCAGCCCAGTGAAACAACTCGCCGAGCAACACCGGATTCCTGTCTATCAACCGAAATCCTTGCGAAAGCCGGAAGCCCAAGCTGAATTGCGTGCATTAAATGCAGATGTGATGGTTGTGGTAGCTTATGGCTTGATTTTACCTCAAGCCGTTTTGGATATGCCGACTTATGGTTGCTTAAACGTACATGGTTCTTTGTTGCCCCGTTGGCGTGGTGCTGCACCGATTCAGCGATCAATTTGGGCAGGCGATGCGCAGACCGGTGTCACGATTATGCAAATGGATGCCGGTTTGGACACGGGCGATATGTTGCACAAAATCTCTTGTGAGATTTTGCCGACAGAAACGTCCGCCAGTCTTTACAACAAACTGGCAGAGCTTGCGCCGTCAGCGTTAATTGATGTCTTGGATAATTTAGGAACCGGTAAATTCACCGGGGAAAAACAAGATGACACCCAAAGTAATTATGCCGATAAACTTTCCAAAGAAGAAGCTAAGTTAAATTGGCAGCTATCGGCAGCGCAGTTGGAACGCAATATCCGTGCCTTTAATCCTTGGCCAATGGCTTATTTGGAATTAATGGATGGACAGAATCATCCGCAAACGCTGAAAGTGTATCAAGCAACCGTGTTGCCCCATGTAAATAACACGCCGGGAACGATTTTATCCGCCGATAAACAGGGTATTCAAATCGCAACAGCGGATGGCGTACTGAATTTATTGCAATTACAACCGGCAGGCAAGAAACCGATGTCGGTGCAGGATTTATTAAACGGACGGGCTGATTGGTTCCAAGTGGGTAAGGTGCTTGCCTAATGGAAAATCAACGCTCCTCTAAAAAAACGCCGCCCAAAACCACCGCACTTTCGACGCGAGCGATGGCGGCGAAAGTGATTTTGCAGGTGTTGGATGAAGGGAAATCCTTGTCCACCTTGATACCGGAAGCACAATCCTCGGTGAAAGCGCAAGATTTACCGTTACTGCAAGAAATCTGTTTTGGTGTGTGTCGCGTCTTGCCTCGTTTGGAACAAATTATCAAGCGTCTTGTGGATAAGCCGCTTAAAGGCAAAACACGCATTGTGCATTGTTTGCTATTGGTTGGTTTATATCAGCTGCTTTATATGCGAATCCCTGCGCACGCGGCGGTAGATGAAGTCGTCAATGCAACGAAATCTTTAAAATCCGACAGCTTTCGTGGTTTAGTGAATGCGGTGCTGCGTCGATTTTTGCGCGAACAAGATGATATTCTTGCGATTGTGGATAAACATTGGCAAACGCTGCATCCCGATTGGTTTGTGAATAAACTGAAAAAGGTTTATCCGAACTGGCGCGAGATCATTGATGCCAATAATCAAAAGCCACCCATGTGGTTGCGGGTGAATACACAAAAAAACAGCTTGGAAACTTACCGCACTTTATTAGCAGCGCAGCAGATGGAAACGCAGGTGACGTCTCATCCGCAGGCGCTGGGGTTAACTCAGCCAACTACCGTACAAAATTTACCGCTGTTTGCTGAAGGTGGTGTGACAGTTCAAGATCTTCATGCGCAATGGGCAGCGTTATTATTACAGCCACAAAATCATGAGGTTATTTTAGATGCCTGTGCGGCACCGGGCGGTAAAACCACCCATATTTTAGAATTCGCGTCACAGGCTGATGTGATTGCGTTGGATGTGGAAGAAAACCGTTTACAACGGGTGAAAGAAAATTTAGCACGGATGCAACAGCAGGCGACAGTCGTGTGCGGTGATGCGGCGAATCCACAAGCATGGCTGGCAGAATTGGACAAAAGTGCGGTGCGTTTTGACCGCATTTTATTAGATGCACCTTGTTCTGCCACCGGGGTCATTCGCCGTCATCCGGATATTAAATGGTTGCGTCAAGAGGCCGATATCGATCAGCTGGTCGCCTTGCAAAGACAGATTTTAGACGCCCTGTGGCATTATTTAAAACCGAACGGGATATTGTTGTATGCCACGTGTTCTGTGCTTGCAGAGGAAAATGCGCAGCAAATTGAACGCTTTTTGCAAAAGACACCGGACGCACAATTGGCGGCACTAGATCTACCACCTGATGTGCTGGCGCACAATCAAAGTGCGGTCGGTTTTCAGTTTATTCCGCAAATCAATGGTGGCGATGGCTTTTATTATGCGAAATTGATAAAACGTCAGGGCTAACGTTAGCCATGGAGAGAATCAAATGAAGATAATTATTTTAGGCGCCGGACAAGTGGGTTCGACTTTGGCAACGAATTTAGTGAGCGAAGATAATGACATCACGCTGGTTGACGATGAGTCGTTGAATTTAGAACATTTGCAAGACAAACATGATTTACGCGTCATGCAAGGCCTCGCCTCTTCGCCTAAAATTTTGCGTGATGCCGGTGCGCCCGACGCAGATTTATTAATTGCAGTAACCAGTTCTGACGAAATTAACATGGTTGCCTGCCAAATTGCATATACCCTATTTAATACGCCCACCAAAATTGCCCGAATTCGTAACAGTGAGTACTTGAAAGAAAAAGAAAAATTATTTTCTACCGATGCCTTTCCGATTGATCACATTATTTCCCCGGAAAATTTGGTCACACAGGATATTGTCCGTTTAATCAGCTATCCCGGTGCATTACAGGTGGCGTATTTTGCGAAAGATAAGATCAGTTTGGTTGTGGTAAAAGCCTATTACGGTGGGCCGTTAGTGGGATATTCCATTTCCACACTAAAAGAACATTTGCCGCACATTGATTGCCGTATCGTATCGATTTTGCGCCAAGATAAAGTCATTCGCCCACAGGGCTCAACAATCATTGAAGCCGGCGATGAAGTGACCTTTATTTGTGCTACGGTACACATTAAAGCAGTCATGAGTGAACTGCAACGCCTCGAAAAACCCTATAAGCGCGTGATGATTGTCAGTGGTGGGAATATCGGTGCCGGCGTGGCAAAACAACTGGAAGCCCATTGTTCGGTGAAACTCATTGAACGAAATGCCGAACGGGCAACTGCGCTGGCAGAAAAATTGTCAAAAACCTTAGTGTTTCACGGAGATGCTTCCGATCAAAACCTATTATTTGAAGAGCATATTGAAAACATTGACGTGTTCCTTTCCCTTTCAAGTGACGATGAAGCGAATATCATGTCGGCATTGCTTGCCAAGCGTCTTGGTGCGAAGAAAGCGATGGTATTAATTCAGCGTATGGCCTATATCAATTTGATTCAAGGCGGTACCATTGATATTGCCATTTCGCCACAGCAAGCCACGATTTCAGCCTTGCTAGGACATGTCCGCAAAGGGGATGTGGTAAACGTCGTGTCTTTACGCCATGGTTTAGCAGAGGCATTAGAAATTGTGGTTCATGGCGATGAAAACACCTCTAATGTCATCGGCCGTGAAATAGGATCGCTGAAACTGCCAACCGGGACCTTAATCGGTGCTATTTTACGCGACAATGATGTGATTATCGGCAACAGCCAAACGCTGATTCAAGAGGGCGATCATGTCATCGTGTATTTAAGTGAGAAAAAATACATTTCTGATGTGGAGAAATTATTCCAACCGAGTGCGTTCTTTATTTAAACAAGAAAAAAATTGTGCCTCCGGCATAAACTGCCTATAATGTGCGCCTTTTCAACCCGTAGGGAGAATAGCCCTACGTATTTTCATCACTATGAGGAGATTGCTATGAGTTTTATTAAAGAGTTCCGCGAATTTGCTATGCGCGGTAACGTCGTTGATATGGCTGTCGGTGTGATCATCGGTGGCGCATTTGGGAAGATTGTCAGCTCATTAGTGGCAGATGTTTTTATGCCGGTATTGGGTATTTTAACCGGTGGCGTGGATTTTAAAGATCTTAAAATCACCCTCGCCGATGCTGTGGGAGAAACCCCGGCAGTGACATTAAATTACGGTGTGTTTATTCAAAACGTTTTTGATTTCATCATTATCGCATTTGCAATTTTCATGATGATTAAAGCGTTAAATAAACTGAAAAAACCGGCAGAAAAAGTCAAAGAACCGACAGCGGAAGAAAAACTCTTAACCGAAATTCGCGACTTGTTGAAAAAATAAGAGACATAACATCAAAATCTTCTCCTCGTGAGAAGATTTTTCTTTTTATTCCTGTATCATATCTGCATTAACCCTTTCCCTTTTTTAGCAAGGAATCCCTATGAGTCATTTAGATGAATTAAAAGCCGAAACCCGAGAAATTATTACTGATTTATTAAATGACGGCAGCGATCCGAATGCGCTGTATATTATTGAACATCATATTTCTCATCATGACTTCGATAAATTAGAAAAAATTGCCATGGAGGCGTTTAAAGCCGGCTATGAAGTGTCCGAAGCGGAAGAGTTTGAAGAAGAAAATGGCAACGTGGTATTCTGTTGCGATATTATCAGCGAAGTGGAATTGAAACCGGAAATCATTGATGCGCAACAAAAAGAATTATTGCCATTGTTAGAAAAATATAAAGGCAACTATGACGGTTGGGGTACTTATTTTGAAGATCCGAATGCAGAAGAAGATGAATACGGCGATGATGGCGAGTTTTTTGATGATGAAGATGACTTAGATGATGACGAAGAAGCGTTCGTTAAGCATTAAAAAAACACCCGGAAAATCCACTGCACTTTATATCCACCACACGTTATGTAGGAGAGTCGCATGAAATTAAAATCGTTCACTTTATTACTCTTGCCTTTAAGCCTTGCGTTAACCGCTCACGCAGAACCCCAATCTGTCGATGACGCGAGCAAAAATGTTATTTCTTTTGGCACAGAAGTGTCCAAAGAAGTGGATTATGACGTAATGGCCGTGACACTTTTCATCAAAGAAGAAAATAAAAGCTTAAAAGCCTTAAACCAAACCATCAATGAAAAAGTCAATGCCGCCTTAGATGTGATTAAAAAACAAAGTGCGGTAGAAATTAAGAAAAATGCCCGTAACACACAAGTGCGTTACGATGACAAAGGCAAGCAAGCCGGCTGGGTTGAGCGTGCTGATTTAGTCTTAGAAAGCAAGGATTTTGTGGCACTGTCTCAAGTGATTTCTGACCTCAATGACACCTTCGCCATTGCCGAGGTGATGCAAAAACTCTCCAAAGAAGCTACGGCTAAATTTGAAGATGAAATGATGAAAAGTGCTTTAGCGCAATTCCAACATAAAGCCCAATTAATCCAAACTTCACTCAATGCAAAAGGCTATGAAATTCTCAATTTAAATTTGGATAGCCGAAATGAACTTCCCTATTTTGAAGGTCGCATGATGCCACTGGCTAAAGCGAGCGCATTCGCTTCAGAAAATGCAGATGAAGTTAACTTAGATAGCCACAGTAAAGCGGAATTAAAAGCGACAGTGAGCGCACAAATTAAGTTATTCAACTAATCTCTTTTTCCCGAAAGCGATTTTTTATAGAATGACAATGTTTTTTACGGTAAAGATTGCCGTAGGAATCTTCCTTTCAACAAATGAGGTAAACAATGAAAGTTGCAAAAAATGTGGTGGTAAGTATCGCTTATCAAGTTCGTACTGAAGACGGTGTGTTAGTGGATGAAGCACCGGCAAATCAACCGTTACAATATTTACAAGGTCATAATAACCTTGTGATCGGTTTAGAAAATGCCTTGGAAGGCAAATCGGTAGGTGACAAATTTGAAGTTCGTGTAAAACCGGAAGAAGGCTACGGTGAATACAACGAAAACATGGTACAACGCGTGCCGAAAGACGTATTCGTTGGTGTAGATGATCTGGCGGTAGGCATGCGCTTTATTGCCGACACCGATATGGGACCGTTGCCTGTGGTCATTACGGAAGTGGGTGACAATGATGTTGTCGTCGATGGTAACCATATGTTAGCCGGTCAAGAGTTACATTTCACGGTAGAAGTCATCGATACACGCGAAGCAACATTAGAAGAAATCGCACACGGTCATTTACACCAAGAAGGCGGTTGCTGTGGTGGTCATGACAGCGATGAAGAAGGCCATGGCTGCGGTTGTGGCGGTCATCACCACCATCATGATCACGCTCATGAGCACCCTGAAGAAGCGCATGAAAGCCATGGTTGTGGCTGTGGATGTAACCACTAATCAACAAAAACAAATAAATGGCACCTCATTTTATTGTGATTGAGCGCCACCACTAAAAAAATCCTAACGGGCAAACGCGCGTTAGGATTTTTATTATAGGAGGATTATTTCCCCTCGTAGCGTGCATCTTGATGCACGACCGACACACCCCGAGCGTAATTCCATGTAGCGTGCAACTTGTTGCACGAAAGAACCACGCACGGAACGTTTTTATTTCATGCGTAGCGTGCATCTTGATGCACGACCAAACCACGCACGGAACGTTATTTCCCTCTTTCAGGCATTCACGATTTCGTGCAACAAGTTGCACGCTAAGATTCAAAAAAAATCCTAACGGGCAAACGCGCATTAGGATTTTTATTTTCATAGGAGGATTATTTTAATCCTGCCGCAGCACGTAAGTCTGCTGCGCGATCGATTTTTTCCCAAGGGAATTGTTCGCGACCAAAGTGACCATAAGCCGCTGTTTGGCGATAAATCGGTTGGATTAAATCTAACATTTTAATTAACCCGTACGGACGTAAATCAAAGAATTCACGCACTAAATTGACCAACAATTCATTGGCCACTTTGCCTGTACCGAAGGTTTCGATCATGATAGATGTTGGTTCAGCCACACCAATCGCATAGGAAAGTTGGATTTCACAACGATCGGCAAGACCGGCTGCAACAATGTTTTTTGCCACATAACGGGCGGCATAAGCAGCAGAGCGGTCAACTTTCGATGGGTCTTTACCGGAGAATGCGCCGCCACCGTGGCGTGCTGCACCGCCGTAAGTATCCACAATAATTTTACGACCGGTTAAACCACAGTCCCCCATCGGGCCACCAATCACAAAACGACCGGTTGGGTTGATGAAATATTTGGTATCTTTGGATAACCATTGCGCCGGCAATACCGGTTTGATGATTTCTTCCATCACGCCTTCGTGCAAGTCTTTTTGGCTGATGGTTTCAGCGTGTTGAGTGGAAAGCACCACAGCATCAATGCCGACAATGTTGTTATCTTCATATTTAAAGGTTAATTGGCTTTTCGCATCCGGGCGCAACCAATCTAATTTGCCGCTTTTACGCACTTGTGCTTGGCGTTCCATTAAACGGTGCGCATAAGTGATAGCGGCCGGCATGAACACATCGGTTTCATTGGTGGCATAACCAAACATAATGCCTTGGTCGCCTGCGCCTTGGTCCAACGGACTTTCACGATCCACGCCTTGGTTGATGTCGGCAGATTGTTTACCAATCGCATTTAATACCGCGCAAGAACGACCATCAAAGCCCATTTCAGAGCTGGTGTAGCCAATATCGCAAATGACTTCACGCGCTAAATTTTCAATATCGACCCAAGCAGAAGTAGTGATTTCACCGCCCACTAATGCCATCCCAGTTTTCACATAGGTTTCGCAGGCAACGCGGGCTTTTGGATCTTGTTTAATGATTTCATCTAATACCGCATCAGAAATTTGATCGGTGATTTTATCCGGATGCCCTTCAGAAACGGACTCGGACGTAAATAAATATTGACTCATACTCTTCTCCAAAATAATTCTGTGTAATAACAAACGCAAAGATGTTTAGAGGGATTTACATCTAGACGGCTATAATACGCCTTTAGCCCTAAAACGCAAGGTAATTCAGGTGGGATTTTTATCGATTTTATGCGTAGAGTGCATCTTGATGCACGACCAAATCACGCACGGAACGTAAAAAAAACGACCGCACTTTGGGTGGAAAGTGCGGTCGATTTTCTTCTTATTTTAAATCTTCGGCTAAGCAAGGCTGAATTTTATTCAACATATCTTTCAGCACACGCGGCGCGGCGGCAACAATATGACCGGCTTTTAAGTAGCCATGGCCGGCATTGTAGTCAGTCACGATACCGCCGGCTTCACGAACGATTAAATCGCCAGCTGCCACATCCCAGGCTTTAATGCCATATTCAAAATAGCCGTCAACACGACCGGCTGCCACATAGCAAAGATCTAACGCTGCAGAACCGGTACGACGGAAATCCGCCACCTCTTGAATAAGACTTTCCATCATGCGAAATTGCATTGGCATATATTTAGCTTGTTTAAACGGAAAACCTGTGGCAAGTACAGCGCCGGATAAATCACGCTTATTTTCCACGCGTAAACGCAGGTCATTTAATTTTGCGCCTTCACCGCGCACGGCAGTGAATAATTCATTACGGATAGGATCGTAAACCACGCCAACTTCGGTGCGGCCTTTAACACGAATAGCAATAGAAACGGAGAAATGAGGCAAACCTTTTACAAAGTTTGTGGTGCCATCCAGCGGATCAATCACCCATTGAACATCGTTATCACTGCCCTCTAACGCACCGCTTTCTTCAGTGATGATGGTATGGTTAGGGTAAGATTTTTTGATGACCTCAATAATGGCTTCTTCCGAAGCTTTATCGACATTAGTCACATAATCGTTTTTACCTTTTTCCATCGTGATGATGTCGTCACGACGCTCATAATTTTTTGCAATAATATTGCCTGCTTTTCGTGCTGCACGAATCGCGATATTTAACATAGGATTCATAGATTCCACCGGATTTTAAAGAACAAATTTGGGCTAAGAGTATAAGAGATTTGGAAGAAAATAGCTATCAGAAAAATTTTTAGAATTGTTGACTAAAAACAAAGGGTATTATGCTAAAATACGCGCCGTTTTCAGTCATACAATAAACATCATGTTAAAAAATATTCGAATTGTTTTAATTGAAACCTCGCACAGTGGCAATATCGGCTCTGCAGCGCGGGCGATGAAAACAATGGGATTAACCGATTTAGTATTGGTGGCACCGAAACAAGGCATAGACGATCAAGCGATTGCGCTGGCTGCCGGTGCGGAAGATGTCGTGAAAAGTGCGGTTATCGTCAACACTTTTTCCGAAGCGGTTGCCGATTGCTCTTTAGTGATTGGTACTAGCGCAAGATTACGTCATTTGCAAAACTCGCTGATTGAGCCGCGCGAATGTGGCGAAAAAGCCATTCATCATGCAATAAACGGAAAAGTCGCGATTGTCTTTGGGCGTGAACGTGTGGGGTTGACCAATGAAGAATTGCTCAAATGCCACTATCACGTCACTATCCCTGCCAATCCTGATTATGCGTCGCTTAATCTTGCTATGGCAGTGCAATTGATCAGTTATGAAATACGCATGGCTTATTTAGCCACCACGACAGAAGCGAAAGCCACATCCGTCAATGCCGATATTTATCCATCGATGCAGGAGCTGGAATATTTTTATCATCATACCGAGCAGCTTTATCAATCCCTTGGGTTTATTCAAAATCAAGGGGTTATGCAAAAACTCCGCCGTTTATACGGTCGTGCCGAGTTGGAAAAAACAGAGCTCAATATTCTGCTCGGAATGCTAAGTGCGGTGAGAAAAAAGCTTAAATCGTAAAAGAATAATAGTTGACTGTAAAAGTCAACAATGTAAGATTTCTTTGTTTAGTTTATTATTTAGGAACATAAAAGATGAAATTAACCTCAAAAGGTCGTTATGCAGTCACCGCAATTCTCGATATTGCCATTCATGCCAATGATGGGCCCGTAAGTTTATCTGATATTTCCGAGCGCCAAAACATTTCTCTTTCTTACTTAGAACAATTATTCGCTAAGCTACGTCGCAATCATTTAGTTAAAAGCGTACGCGGCCCGGGCGGTGGTTATAAATTAGGTTATGCGCCTGATGAAATTTCCATCGGCATGATCATCGCTGCTGTTAATGAAAATATCGATACCACCAAATGCCTAGGGAAAGGTAATTGCCAAAATGGAAGCGAATGTCTCACACACAAATTATGGGACAAACTTAGCCAACGCATTGCCGATTTTCTCAATGAAATTACTTTGGCGGAATTGGTTTCTCAACATAAAGAGAAACAAAATGTTCGTCATCATAAACACGAGGATTTTGAAAATCTACTCGTGATTACAAATGCCCCACAACATAGCTAGAAGTGCGGTTTAAAATAAAACTATTTAGGAGTGAATAATGAAATTACCTATTTATTTGGATTATGCGGCGACTTGTCCGGTGGACGAACGCGTTGCAAAAAAAATGATGGAATATTTAACCATTGACGGTGTATTCGGCAACCCGGCATCGCGTTCCCATAAATTCGGCTGGCAAGCAGAAGAAGCCGTTGATATTGCACGTAATCAAATTGCCGACCTCATTGGTGCGGATTCCCGTGAAATTGTATTCACTTCCGGTGCAACAGAATCAGACAACTTGGCAATCAAAGGTGCGGCGCATTTTTATCAAACCAAAGGCAAGCACATTATCACTTGCAAAACCGAACACAAAGCGGTGTTGGACACTTGCCGCCAATTAGAACGTGAAGGCTTTGAAGTCACCTATTTAGAACCGGAATCCGATGGCTTAATCGATTTAGAAAAATTCAAAGCGGCATTGCGTCCGGATACTATTTTGGCGTCTATCATGCACGTGAACAATGAAATCGGCGTGATTCAGGATATTCAAGCTATCGGCGAATTATGCCGTGCGAATAAAACCATTTTCCATGTAGATGCCACCCAAAGTGTGGGCAAAGTGGAGATTAACCTTGCCGAATTACCGGTGGATTTAATGTCGATGTCCAGCCACAAATTATACGGACCAAAAGGGATCGGTGCGTTATATGTTCGCCGTAAACCACGTATCCGCCTAGAAGCCATTATTCACGGCGGCGGTCATGAGCGCGGTATGCGTTCCGGGACCTTACCTGTTCATCAAATCGTTGGTATGGGTGAAGCCTACCGCATCGCAAAAGAAGAAATGGCAACAGAAATTCCACGCATTAAAGCCCTTCGCGATCGTTTATACAACGGTTTAAAAGATATCGAAGAAACCTACGTTAACGGCTCCATGGAACACCGTGTTGCCAACAACCTCAACATCAGTTTCAACTATGTAGAAGGTGAATCCTTAATGATGGCATTACGCGACATCGCGGTTTCTTCCGGTTCCGCTTGTACCTCTGCAAGCCTAGAACCGTCTTATGTGTTACGTGCGTTAGGGCGCAATGATGAATTGGCACACAGCTCGATTCGTTTCACCTTAGGCCGTTTCACCACTGAAGAAGAAATCGACTACACCATCAGCTTAATGAAAAGTGCAGTGGAAAAATTACGCGCATTATCTCCGCTTTGGGACATGTTCAAAGAAGGCATCGATTTAAACACCATTGAGTGGTCAGCCCACTAATTTGACGGGCGGAGCAAACCGCCCAATAAAAACACTATTTTAGGAAGGAACAAAAAATGGCATATAGCGAAAAAGTGATCGATCATTATGAAAATCCACGTAACGTGGGGTCTATGGACAAAAAAGACAGCGCCGTCGGCACCGGCATGGTCGGCGCACCGGCATGTGGTGACGTGATGCAATTACAAATTCGTGTAAATGACGAAGGCATCATTGAAGACGCCAAATTCAAAACCTACGGCTGCGGCTCCGCCATTGCCTCCAGCTCGTTAATCACCGAATGGGTGAAAGGTAAATCCTTAGAAGAAGCTGGCGCGATCAAAAACAGCCAAATTGCTGAAGAACTCGAATTACCGCCGGTGAAAGTACACTGCTCTATTTTGGCAGAAGATGCCATCAAAGCAGCGATTGCTGATTACAAAGCGAAAAAAGGCTCTTAAGACAATAAAAGTGCGGTCAGTTTTCAACGCATTTTTTAAATGCCGAGAAAACGAACCGCACTTTGTCTTTTCCTTAATCAGGAAAGACGATAATGACGAATAGAGTATTTTGATATCCTGAGTGTGACTTCCGTCTACTTATAACACCGCGAACCCCTTAAGTAGCATTTGATTTTGGAGAAATAAAATATGTCAGTCACATTAACCGAAAGCGCGGCAAATCGCGCCAGAACATTTTTAGAAAAACGCGGGAAAGGGATTGGTTTACGTTTGGGGATCAAAACCTCCGGCTGCTCCGGCTTGTCTTATATGCTGGAATTCGTGGATACATTAAACGAAGACGATCAGGTATTTGAGCAACACGGCGTGAAAGTGATCGTAGACACCAAAAGTCTCGTGTATTTAGATGGCACCCAATTAGACTTCGTCAAAGAAGGCCTAAATGAAGGCTTCAAATTCACCAACCCGAATGTCAAAGACGAATGCGGTTGCGGTGAAAGTTTTAACGTGTAATTGAGACGATGATGAACAATCCTTTTGCTTTATTTGATTTACCCGTTGCTTTTCAGGTGGACAGCGCGTTATTAAATGAACGTTATTTGGCCCTGCAAAAGTCCCTTCATCCGGATAATTTTTCTGCAGCCTCTGCGCAAGAACAACGTCTTGCGATACAAAAATCAGCGGAAATTAATGATGCGTTGCGCATTCTAAAAGATCCGATTACGCGTGCTGACAGCATTATTGCGATAAATACCGGTGAAGCAGAAAATCCGGAAGAAAAAAGCAATAACGACATTGATTTTCTGATGCAGCAAATGGAATGGCGTGAAACCTTAGAAAATATTGAAAACCGTAAAGACACGGATGAATTAACCGCATTTACCCAAGAAATTAACCAAATCCGTCATGCCATTTTAAGTGAATTATCCACCGCACTTGATGCGCAACAATGGGACATCGCACGGGCAATCACAGACAAATTACGTTTTATCAAAAAACTTCAAGCAGAAATTGAGCGAGTTGAAGAGACTCTTTTAGATTTTTAATGTAAAGCATATCGAGAAACAACATGGCGTTACTTCAAATTGCAGAGCCGGGACAAAGTGCCGCACCCCATCAACAAAAACTTGCCGTGGGCATCGATCTCGGCACCACAAACTCCCTGATTGCCACCGTACGCAACGGCCACAGCGATGTTTTATTGGACGAACAAAATCGTCCGTTATTGCCCTCTGTTGTGCATTTTGGCAAAGATGACAACGTGATTGTCGGCTATGAAGCGGCTGAACTTGCCACGCAAGATCCGCAAAACACGGTGATTTCCGTCAAACGCTTAATCGGTCGCAGTCTTGCGGATATTCAACAACGTTATCCGAATCTGCCTTATCAATTTGTTGCCAGTGAAAACGGTTTGCCTTTATTAACAACACGCCAAGGTGTACGTAGTCCGATTGAAATTTCCGCAGAAATCCTGAAAAAATTGACCGCACTTGGTGAGCAACGCTTAGGCGGAAACCTTGTCGGTGCAGTGATCACCGTACCTGCCTATTTTGATGATGCACAACGCCAAAGTACCAAAGACGCCGCAAAATTAGCGGGACTTAATGTTCTGCGTTTATTAAACGAACCGACTGCAGCCGCCATTGCATACGGCCTGGATAGCGAACAAGAAGGCGTGATTGCCGTGTATGATTTAGGCGGTGGCACCTTTGATATTTCCATTTTGCGCCTCTCCCGCGGCGTGTTTGAAGTGTTGGCGACCGGCGGCGACACGGCGCTAGGCGGTGATGATTTTGATTTGGTCTTAGCCGATTGGATTATCGAACAATCTGCAGTAAAACCGGAAAATGACAGCCAATATCGTGAACTCATTGAGCTAGCCAATCACATTAAAGTGGAATTAACTCACGTAACGGAAGCTAAAATTCAGTATCACAATTGGCTCGGCAACATCACCCGAGATCAATTTAACGAACTGATTCAACCGTTAGTTAAACGTTCTCTACTTGCTTGTCGCCGTGCCTTAAAAGATGCCGGTGTAGAAGCGGAAGAGGTGAATGAAGTGGTGATGGTGGGCGGTTCTACCCGAGTACCTTATGTGCGCGAACAAGTGGGTGAATTTTTCCAAAAACAACCACTGACCTCTATCGATCCTGATAAAGTGGTTGCCCTTGGCGCAGCGATTCAAGCCGATATTCTCGCCGGCAACAAACCGGATTCCGAGCTATTGTTATTGGACGTTATTCCGCTTTCCCTTGGCATCGAAACCATGGGCGGTTTAGTGGAAAAAATCATTCCGCGCAACACCACCATTCCTGTGGCACGTGCGCAAGAATTCACCACCTTCAAAGACGGACAAACCGCAATGTCGGTGCATATCGTACAAGGCGAACGGGAACTGGTGAACGATTGCCGCTCTCTCGCCCGCTTCACGTTGCGCGGCATTCCACCGATGGCGGCGGGTGCTGCACATATTCGCGTCACCTACCAAGTAGATGCCGACGGGTTACTCAGCGTCACCGCCATGGAAAAAACCACCGGCGTGCAATCCTCAATTCAGGTGAAGCCGTCTTACGGTTTAACGGATGATGAAATCGCCAATATGCTGAAAGCCTCCATGGAAAACGCCAAAGAGGATATTCAAGCGCGTTTATTGGCAGAACAACGCGTAGAAGCGGAACGTGTACTAGAAAGCGTACGCTCTGCTCTGGCGCAGGATTATGATTTATTAGATGACGACGAATTAAGTGCGGTCAAAAATGCGATTATTTCGTTGGAACAATTAAAACAGCAGGATGATTCCCTTGCCATCAAACAAGGTATCAAAGCGCTGGATTTAGCAACGCAGGAATTTGCTGCCCGTCGTATGGATAAATCCATTCGCACCGCGTTAGCAGGTCACTCCGTTGATGATATTGTAGGAAAGTAAGGATGTTAAAATGCCAAAAGTGATTTTTTTACCCAATGAAGAATTTTGCCCGGAAGGCATGGTAGTTGATGCGGCAGCCGGCGACAATTTGCTTGAAGTTGCCCACAACGCCGGCGTAGAAATTCACCATGCGTGCGATGGCTCTTGCGCTTGTACTACATGCCATGTGGTGGTGCGTGAAGGCGGCGATTCTTTAAATGAACCAAGCGATCAAGAAGAAGATATGTTAGATAAAGCCTGGGGCTTAGAAATGGAAAGCCGACTATCTTGCCAATGTATTATTGGTGATGAAGACTTAGTCGTCGAAATCCCGAAATACAACATTAACCACGCAAACGAGGCGGCGCACTAATGAAATGGACGGACGCCCAACGCATTGCCGAAGCGTTGTATGACAACAATCCGGAGTTAGATCCGAAAACCGTTCGTTTTACCGATTTGCACCGCTGGATTTGTGAGCTAGACGGTTTTGACGATGATCCGCAAAAATCAAACGAAACAATTTTAGAAGCGATTTTGCTGAAATGGTTGGAAGAGTACGAGTAGAAATTCTCTCAGAAAAACAACCGCACTTTCATCGCAAACTTTAACCCAAACTTTAACCGTAGGGGACAGGCTTTATGCCTGTCCTATTCGTATCATCAGATTGTCGGACAGACATAACGTCTGTCCCGACAAATGTGGAATGATGCTTACTTCACCTGCATTCCCGCTTTCACGCCGGCATCAGCAGACAACAGGAATAAATCCGCACCGCCGGTACCCGCACTTAAAATCATACCTTCGGACACACCGAATTTCATTTTGCGTGGTGCAAGGTTGGCTACCATAATGACAAAGCGACCTTCCAGCTCTTGCGGTTTATCATAAGCCGCTTTAATACCGGAAAAAACTTGGCGTGTGTGATCGCCCAAATCCAGTTCAAAGCGCAATAATTTATTGGATTCCGGCACGGCTTCGCATTTCAATACTTTCGCCACTCGCATATCAAGCTTTGCGAAATCATCAATCGTGATGATCTCTGCAATTGGCTCAATCGCGCCCGCAGATTCATTGGCATTTTTAACCGCACTTTTCGCGACAGGCGATGTATTCACTTGCGCATTTTCTGCTTTAGATGCCTCAATCATCGTTTCAATTTGCTTACCATCCAAACGAGAGAACAAGGCTTTAAATGGTGCTATTTGATGATTTAACAATGGCTGCGCTAAATTTGCCCAGGTTAACTCCGCCAGCAAGAAGGCCTCTGCTCGTTCAGCCAGTTTTGGTAACACCGGTTTCAAATAGCCCATCAGTACGCGGAATAATTGAATCCCCATGGAACACACTGCTTGCAACTCCGCGTCTTTACCCTCTTCTTTCGCAATCACCCAAGGGGCTTTATCGTCGATATATTTGTTGGCTTTATCGGTTAATGCCATGATTTCACGAATGGCTTTGCCAAATTCGCGATTTTCGTAATACGTGGCGATTTGCTCAGATTGTGCAATAAATTCATTAAATAACGCCTGATCATCCAATGTTGCCGCTAACTTGCCGTCAAAACGTTTTTGGATAAAACCGGCGTTACGGGAAGCCAAATTCACCAGTTTATTCACCAAATCCGTATTCACACGCTGAACGAAATCTTCTAAGTTCAAATCCAAATCATCAATGCGGTTACTTAATTTCGCTGCGTAGTAATAACGTAAACATTCCGGGTCTAAATGTTTCAAATAGGTTGCTGCTTGAATGAATGTACCGCGGGATTTTGACATTTTTTCACCGTTCACCGTCACATAGCCGTGCACAAAAATGTTACTTGGTTTGCGGAAATCAGCCCCCTCTAACATCGCTGGCCAGAACAGGCTGTGAAAATACATGATGTCTTTGCCGATAAAGTGATAAAGCTCGGCATTACTGTCTTTGCGCCAGAAACTGTCGAAATCAATGTGGCTCTCACGTTTACACAGATTTTTGAAAGACGCCATGTAACCGATAGGCGCATCTAGCCAAACGTAGAAATATTTGCCTTCCGCATTCGGAATTTGGAAACCAAAATATGGCGCATCGCGGGAAATATCCCATTGTTGAAGACCTGCTTCAAACCATTCCTGCATTTTATTCACCACTTCCGACTGCAAAGATCCGGAACCTAACCAGTTTTTCAACATGGCCTCAAAACTTGGCAGATCAAAGAAGAAGTGCTCGGAATCTTTCATGACCGGCGTCGCACCGGACACCACGGAGCGTGGATTGATGAGTTCTGTCGGGCTGTAGGTTGCCGCGCACACTTCGCAGTTGTCGCCATATTGATCCGGCGATTTACATTTCGGGCAGGTACCTTTCACAAAACGATCGGGCAAGAACATGCCTTTTTCTGGATCATAGAGTTGGGAAATCGTGCGACTTTTAATAAAACCGTTTTCTTTTAAGCGCTTATAAATGAACTCAGAAAACTCGCGATTTTCTTCGCTGTGTGTGGAATGATAGTTATCAAAACTGATGTTAAAACCGGCAAAATCCGCCATATGTTTGTGGCGTACATCGTCAATAAGTTGTTCCGGCGTAATGCCCATTTGGTCGGCTTTTAACATGATCGGCGTGCCATGTGCGTCATCGGCGCATACAAAATAAATTTCATTGCCACGCATCCGTTGAAAACGCACCCAAATGTCCGCCTGAATATGTTCCAACATATGGCCTAAATGAATAGGGCCATTGGCATACGGCAAGGCACAAGTGACTAAAATTTTACGCTTGGAATTCGACATAATATTGACCTTCAGAATCCTTAAAAATACAGAAAAAAATTGGCTTTTATGTTACCTTATTGAGGGTATTTTTTCTAGTTTAATCACGGTTTACGCATTTTTAACTTAACAGATAAAGGCGTGCATGATTAAATAGCGCCCGACGAATTTATGACATAAAAAAGGAAGCATTATGGCGACATTATTTTCCGACAATTTAACGGAACAGCAAAAGGAACACCTTGTTCAGCTATTTAAACACTTTCAACATCCTACTCTGCAAAAAGATCTTGTTTCACTCAACGCGTTGAAAAAAGTCGAAAAAGGTGGAAATACGCTACGCGTCGAATTGTCCATGCCTTTCGCCTGGAACACGGCGTTTGCCGAATTAAAAAATGCCTTAACCGAACCGTTAAAAGCGGCGACAGACGTAGAAAATGTCAAATGGCAGCTTAACTACCAAATCGCCACCCTCAAACGCGCCAACAACCATCCTGCAGTGAAAGGCGTAAAAAACATTATTGCAGTGAGCTCCGGTAAAGGCGGCGTGGGTAAATCTACCGTTTCCGTCAACCTTGCCATTGCATTACAACAACAAGGCGCGCGCGTAGGGATTTTAGATGCGGATATTTACGGTCCTTCCATTCCGCACATGCTCGGTGCACCGCATCAACGCCCAACCTCACCGGATAACAAACACATCACGCCAATCGAAGCACACGGCTTGTATGCTAACTCTATCGGTTTCCTCATGGACGAAGACAACGCCACCATTTGGCGTGGTCCAATGGCAAGCAGCGCATTAAGCCAACTATTACAAGAAACCCTATGGCCTGACTTAGATTATCTTGTGATCGATATGCCTCCGGGCACCGGTGACATTCAGCTGACGCTATCCCAACAAATCCCGGTAACCGGCGCCATTGTCGTGACAACGCCTCAAGACATCGCTTTGTTGGATGCAGTAAAAGGTATTGCCATGTTTGAACGGGTTTCTGTGCCGGTATTAGGTATTGTGGAAAACATGTCCATGCACATTTGCAGCAACTGTGGTCATCAAGAAGCGATTTTCGGCACCGGCGGTGCAGAACGCATTGCGGATAAATACAATATCAAAGTATTAGGACAACAACCGTTACACATCCGTCTTCGTCAAGATTTGGATCGCGGTGAACCAACGGTTATCGCTGCACCTGAAGACGACATTGCAAAATCCTTCATGCAGTTGGCCGAAAAAGTGGCAAGCGAACTTTACTGGCAAGGGTCTGTGATTCCGGGAGAAATTATGTTCCGCGAAGTAAAGTAACCACGTTGCATTAAATTATCTTATCTAAAACAGAAGTGCGGTAGATTTCCGAGGTGTTTTGAAACATCTGAAAAATCCACCGCACTTTTTACATAACATGGCTTAACACCACTTCAAATCGCACTACGCTTTTGCACTTTTCTATGCTACCCTTGCATCGACTTTTTGACTTTCCATGATTCCCATACGAAATAATTATGAGTGATAAAAAACAGCACAATTATGTCATTAGCTTAGTGAGAGAAACAAAGCGTCGTAACCACATTGAACAAGAGTTTGGTCGGCAACAAATTTCTTTCGCTTTTTTTGATGCGATTACACCGGAGCATATCGAAGAGGTGGCAAAGAAATTTAATATTACTTTGGATCGTTCTTCTAAGGCAAAGTTAAGTGATGGTGAGATCGGTTGTGCTTTAAGTCATATTGCTTTATGGAATTTCGCACTAGAACATCGCTTAGATTACATAAATATTTTTGAAGATGACATCCATTTAGGCGAGAATGCAAAAGCGTTGTTAGAAGTCGATTATTTGCCTGATGATGTTGATGTGTTAAAACTCGAGGCAAATGGCAAAATGTTCTTTCAAGATCCGAGACCGGCAAAGTGTGATCGACACATTTATCCAATGACGTTTAAGCAATCAGGTACTGCAGGCTATACGGTGACTGCAAAAGGGGCGAAATATCTTCTTGAACAGGTTAAAAATCAACCCCTTGAAGTGGCGGTTGACTCGCTTGTTTTTGAAGATTTTTTAAACCTAAAGGACTATAAGGTTGTGCAACTTTCACCGGGAATTTGTGTGCAGGATTTTGTTTTACATCCGGACAAGCCATTTGAAAGTAGTTTGAAAAAAGGCCGTGATGCTGTTTATAAAAATCAAACTCAATTTTCCATCTCTGAAAAAATACAAAATGAATTTATGCGGTTAAAGCGTAGATTATTCATGAAACCTATCCCATTTAAATAAGCAAAGTGCGGTGAAAAATCCATGTATTTTTCGCCGTATTTTTATCTCAACCAACCATGCCATACCATCTCCCTTTGATACCGAGAAAGAACGTCATAAGCCACGTATTTTTTCTCTACAATTTCTCAAAATACCGTTAAAATTACGCACGCTATCTTCATTGCCGTTGGTTAAACAAGACTCAAAATCCGTTGGATTTTTTGACCGCACTTTTATTATTTTAAGGATGTTTATGTCACCGCCACGTTTTGTTCATTTGCAAGTTCACAGTGATTTTTCCATGATTGACGGTATCGCCAAAGTGAAACCGTTGGTGAAAGCCTGCGTGGAAAATAACATGGTGGCAATGGGGCTAACGGACTTCACGAATTTCTGCGGCTTGGTGCGCTTTTATGGTGAAGCATTATCTTCCGGCGTGAAGCCAATTATCGGGGCGGATGTGCTGGTACAAAGCGAGCTGTGTGGCGACGAACCTTTCCGTTTAACCTTATTGGCAAAAAATAACGAAGGCTACAAAAATATCACGTTGTTGCTTTCCAAAGCCTACGAGCGCGGTTATGCCGATGTGCCGTATATCGATCAGCAGTGGCTGGTGGAACACCGTGCCGGGGTGATTATTTTATCCGGTGGCGTTAATGGCGATGTCGGTAAAAAATTACTGCGCAGCAACACTGATGAACTTAAAAGTGCGGTGGATTTTTACCACGAATTTTTCCCTGATCATTTTTATCTTACCCTTACCCGCACCGGTCGTCCTGATGAAGAACGTTATATTCAAGCCGCGTTAGCACTGGCTGAACGGGAACAGTTGCCGGTGGTGGCGACCAATGATGTGTGCTTTTTACACGCAGACGATTTTGAAGCCCATGAAATTCGTGTGGCGATTCATGACGGTTTCACATTAGACGATCCGAAACGTCCTAAAAATTATACTAGTCAACAATATTTCCGTTCCGAACAAGAAATGTGCGATTTGTTTGCCGATGTGCCAAGCGCTTTGGAGAATACGCTACTAATTGCACAACGCTGTAATGTCACTATTCGATTGGGCGAATATTTCTTACCTAAATTTCCAACCGGTGATTTAAGCACCGAAGATTACCTCGTGAAACGTGCCAAAGAGGGCTTGGAAGAGCGCCTTAAGGTGTTATTCCCTAATGAAAACGAGCGTGCATCGCGCCGCCCGGAATATGATGAACGCTTGCAAGTGGAATTGGATGTCATCAACCAAATGGGCTTCCCAGGTTACTTCTTGATTGTGATGGAATTTATCCAATGGTCAAAAGATAACGATATTCCGGTGGGGCCGGGGCGAGGGTCTGGCGCGGGGTCTTTGGTGGCTTATGCGTTAAAAATTACCGATTTGGATCCGTTGGAATTCGATTTGCTTTTTGAGCGTTTCCTCAATCCGGAACGGGTTTCCATGCCTGACTTTGACGTGGACTTCTGTATGGACGGACGCGACCGTGTGATTGAACACGTTGCCGAAATGTATGGACGTGGTGCGGTGTCGCAAATTATTACGTTCGGTACGATGGCGGCAAAAGCGGTGATTCGCGATGTGGGGCGCGTATTGGGACAACCTTATGGTTTTGTGGATCGCATTTCTAAATTAGTGCCACCGGATCCCGGCATGACACTTGCCAAAGCATTTGAGGCCGAGCCAAAACTGCAAGAAATTTACGATGCGGACGAAGAAGTCCGAGCCATCATTGATATGGCGCGCAAGCTGGAAGGCGTCACACGAAATGCCGGTAAGCACGCCGGTGGAGTGGTGATTTCACCGACGTTAATTACAGATTTCTCGCCGCTGTATTGCGACTCGGAAGGCAAACATCCGGTGACCCACTTCGATAAAAATGACGTGGAATATGCCGGTTTGGTGAAGTTTGACTTCTTAGGTTTGCGCACCTTAACCATTATCAAATGGGCGCTGGATATGATTAATGCGCGCATGGAAAAAGAAGGCAAACCGTTGGTGGATATCAGTGCCATTCCATTGGATGATCACCAATCTTTTGAGGTGTTGCTCAATGCCGAAACCACGGCGGTGTTCCAGTTGGAATCGCGCGGTATGAAAGATTTGATTAAGCGCCTCAAGCCGGACTGTTTTGAGGATATTATCGCGTTGGTGGCGTTATTCCGTCCAGGCCCATTGCAATCAGGCATGGTGGATAACTTTATCGACCGTAAACACGGGCGGGAAGAAGTGTCTTACCCGGATGCGAACTATCAACATGAATCCCTAAAACCGATTTTAGAACCAACCTACGGCATTATTTTGTATCAAGAGCAGGTCATGCAAATTGCGCAAGTGTTGGCGGGTTATACCTTGGGCGGTGCAGACTTATTGCGTCGTGCGATGGGTAAGAAAAAACCGGAAGAAATGGCGAAGCAGCGTTCCGTATTTAAAGAAGGCGCTATCAAGAACGGCGTGGACGGCGATCTTGCCATGAAAATCTTCGATTTGGTGGAAAAATTTGCAGGCTATGGCTTTAATAAATCGCACTCTGCGGCTTATGCCTTGGTGTCTTACCAAACCCTTTGGTTAAAAGCACACTATCCGGCGGAATTTATGGCGGCAGTCATGACCTCGGAAATGGATAACACCGATAAAATCGTCGGTTTATACGATGAATGTATGCGCATGGGATTAAAAGTCGTACCACCGGATATTAACACCGGGAAACATCATTTTAGCGTGAATGAAAACGGTGAAATTGTGTACGGTATCGGTGCCATTAAAGGCGTGGGCGAAGGGCCGATTGCGGCGTTGGTAGAGGCCCGTGAAAAAGACGGTATTTTCAAAAATCTGTTTGATTTATGTGCTCGCGTGGATTTAAAGAAAATCAATCGACGCACGTTTGAAAGTCTGATTAAATCCGGTGCTTTCGATAAGCTTGGGCCACATCGCGCGGCGCTACAACAAAATCTGGAAGATGCCTTGCGCGCTTCCGATCAACACGCTAAAGACGAAGCTTTGGGACAAACGGATATGTTCGGCGTGCTGACGGAAACTAGCGAGGAAGTGGAACATTCTTATGCCAATATTGCGCCTTGGCCGGAAAAGGTCATCTTAGACGGTGAACGGGAAACTCTCGGATTGTATCTCAGTAGCCATCCGGTGAGTCGTTATTTGAAAGAATTGTCCCATTATAGTCCTGTTCGCCTAAAAGAACTCACCCCGAATTATCGCGGACAAATGAGCACCGCCAGTGGTTTGGTGGTGAATACGCGCGTTGCTGTGACCAAAAAAGGCAACCACATCGGCATTGCCACCATTGATGATCGCTCCGGTCGTTTAGATTTAACGCTGTTTGGCGAAGCGTTGGAGAAATTCGGTGAGAAACTGCAAAAAGACAGGGTGATCGTGGTGTCGGGACAGGTCAGTTTTGACGATTTCTCACAAGGTTTGCGTATGTCCGTGCGAGATTTGATGACGATTGATGAAGCGCGTGCACGCTATGCGAAAAGCCTTGCGATTAGCTTGTCTCAAGAACAGATTACACCGCACTTTATTAAACAATTTAAACAGATTTTACAGCCTTACAGTGGCAATTCTCTGCCGGTGCATATTTATTACCAAAGCCCACAAGGCAGAGCCTTAGTCAAAATGGGCGTGCAATGGTCGGTCAACCCAACCGATGAATTGTTGACCGAACTTGTGACGTTGCTTGGTGAAAGTGCGGTGGAATTGGAGTTTGAATAAGAGGAGCGGGTAAAGCAAAACGCATGATGCTTGCCATGACTTACCACGCCAAATAGAAGTCTTTCGTTAATGCGATGAAATCGGCATGGTACTGATTTTGCGCATCATAAATCGTCAGTTGTTGATATGTTGTTTGTTGTGCTTGCGCAGAAAAAGTCAATAACACGCGCTGAGGTGTTTTTCCGGCTTTTGTCACCACATCGCAGCGGGTAACGCAAGAAAGTGCGGTGGATTTTAGCAACGTTTCGGCGGCCTCAAAAGGTAAGACAAAGCTGATTTTGCCCTGTGGCGTGAGGCAAGAATGTGCCGCCTCTAACCACGCCACATGAGATTGAATCACATAGCGTGCGGTGTTGCGCTGGCTATCTCGGCAGGCAATGCCGCTTTCAAAATAGGGCGGATTCGCCACAATTAAATCAAACTTTACTGGAGTTTGCTGACAAAACGTAAAAACATCTTGTTGATACACATGAACCTTTTCCGCCCAAGGCGAGGCGGCGACATTTTCTTGTGCCTGTTGTGCGGCGGCAGAATCCAATTCAACGGCATGAATTTGACTTTCTTCGACACTGCGTTGCGCTAACATTAACGCAATCAATCCGCTGCCGGTGCCTAAATCTAACATCTGTTGGGCGGAATTTACATCCGCCCAAGCACCTAATAAAACACCGTCAGTACCCACTTTCATGGCGCAACGATCATGATTGACATGAAATTGCTTAAAACGAAATCCTGCACTGCGCATGGTAGAAATTCGTGCTTATTCCGCCGGAAAAATAAACGGATTTAAGCCACTTTTCATAAAGCCTTTTTCTTCCATTTCCATGTCTAAGAAAAGAGAAGCCAAATCATCGGCAATCACTTCCACTTTCGGTTCTTTTTCTTGGAACATAATTTTTAAATAACTTTTACAACTGCCGCAGCTTTCGCTTCGAATGGCTGCCATATAATCATCAATTGACCAATAATCTAATTCTTTGTTTTGCCCACAATTAGAACATTGGCTACGCACCATATTCCATTCGCTTTCACAAAGCGCACAGTGCAAATAACGCAGACCTTGTTGGCTGCCGAAATGCACTAAACTTGCCGTTGGCGCAGTGTTACATACCGGACAACAATGAAGGTTTTCCGTGCTTTCTTGTTTCGCATTATGAGGAATTTGTTGCACTAATTGAAGCCAATACAAGGATAATGCCGCCCACACAAAGACGGCTTTGTCACTGGAAATGGTGGCAAATTCTTGTGCCAAGACGTTATCGGCAAGCTCTTCCAATTCACTGTCCGCCGCTTTTTCTAACCATTCGATGGTGGTGAGAATCTGGTCGTTGGCAGAAGGTTTTAATTTCTCTAAAAGTGCGGTCAATAATTTGCGCCAAATTGGATCACGCTGCCAATGTTGTGCGTTTAACGGTTGATGCGCTAATTGTTCGCCGGACAGTTTTTCCAGTCTCGGATCTTGCGGAATCGGCATATTTTCAAGCAGTTCTAATTGCGCATCAGCAATCGCTGCAGCGAATAGCAGATAATCAGCAAGCGGGTGATCTTGGGCTAACTCTCTTAAACGCGCAGCGCGACGTTGATATAAATTTTTCGGGCTGGAAAACAACAACGGTGGCGCAGTATAAGAGGCGGCTGCTTGTTTAATTTCATTTTCAGGTAGAATTCGAATACTCATAATTTTAGGGTTTATTGTTAATAGAAAGTAAAAATTCGCGCCTATTATAGGCGCATAATTTTGTGGTTCAATGACTGGAATGGGTAATTTTTATTTATTTGCCAGCCAGCGTTTAATGCGGTTTACCCCTTCTTGCAAATGCTCGATGTTGCGAGTGTAAGCAAAACGCAAATAATGCTTCGTGCCGTTTTGCCCAAAATCAATGCCCGGTGTCGTAGCGACCTGAATTTCATGGAGCATTTGTTTGGCAAATTCATAGCTGTCATTAGTGTATTTGGATACATCCGCCCACAAATAAAAAGCGCCTTGCGGTTTAAATTCAATGGTAAAAATGTCTTTTAAGGCGTTATATAAAAAATCACGACGGGCTTGGAATTGCTGTTTTACCTGCGCTAAATGCACGTCATCGAAGGCTTCTAATGCCGCATATTGGCTTAATGTCGGTGCAGAAATAAAGATATTTTGCGCAATGATTTCAGCTTCACGCACTTTATCTTCCGGTACGATAATCCAGCCTAAACGTAAACCCGGCATACAGAAATATTTAGAAAAACCGTTAATGACATACGCCTTGTCGTTAAATTGCAAAGCGGTTGCAGCAGTTTCGTCATACACCAAACCGTGATACAACTCATCGGAAATAAACGCAATGTCGTGTTCACGACAATAGTCGTTAAGCGCTTTCAAGCGTTCGGTGGTGTAAATATTGCCTGTTGGGTTTGCCGGTGAGGAAATTTGTAACGCTTTAATTTGATGGCGTTTTAATTGTTCCACACTTAATTGATAACAATCTTGTTTATCCACCGGCATGAATTCCGGCTGAATATCCATCATATAAGCAAAATTTTTATAGCAAGGATAAGAAGGATCCGTTAAACCCAATTTGTCGACGTTGTTTAAGGTGAGGGCATAAGCCACTAGGAATGCACCGCTGGTACCCGGAGTAAGTAAAATCCGATTCGGATTGATTTTCACCTGATAAGTGCGGTCATAATACGCGGCGATTTTTTCTCGCAACGCCAGAAGCCCAAGGCTTTCTGTGTAACTAAATTGATTGTGCTGCACGGAATCTTGCAACGCGGCTTTAACCTTATCGGAAGGCGGTAAATCCGGCTGACCGATTTCAAAATGAATGGCGTTCGGGTATCTTGCCGCTTCTCGTACAATATCCATCACAATAAAAGCGGACATGTTGTCGTAACGCATAATGTTTCCTTTTTCTCTTTTTTTAGAAAATTTTAAGCTTCTTAATCTTTTCTTAATTTTTACTTGATTTAATAGCTCTCAACAAAGCAAGGGGCTTTGTGATAATGAATTTTATGAAGGAGATTTCAAATGAAAAAACGTAGTTTAGCAACAATTTTCGTATTAGCAACCGTTGCCGCAAGTGGTGCTTTTGCCAAAGGTGGTTTCCAAGATCCTAATGCGTCACAAGTACAACACCATCAAAAAGGGGATTTTAAACGTGGTGGGTTTGTTAATGGCGAACAAACACTAAGCAAAGCAGCAGACGCCACTTCGTGGGTTGACGATCAATATGTGATTTTACAAGGCAATATCGTTAAACAAGTGGGTAAAGATGACTATATTTTCAAAGATGCCAGCGGTGAACTCCAAGTAGAAATCGACCGCAAAGCATGGCGTGGTCAGGATATTTCCCCAAGCGATGAAGTGAAACTTTACGGCGAAGTGGATAAATCTTGGAATAAAACGGAAGTGGATATTGATCGTGTCGAAAAAATTGTAAAATAATCTGACAAAAAACAGAAAGTGGTGATGAGCCACTTTTTGTTTGTTTTTATTATGGCGATCTCTCAAGTGAAAAGTGCGGTGATTTTTTTATGCGAATTTTATTGATCGAAGACGATGCGCTGATTGGCAACGGCATTCAAATCGGTTTGACCAAATCAGGTTTTGCAGTGGATTGGTTTACCGACGGCAAAAGCGGATTGGCGGCAGCGCAAGCCGCGCCTTATGATGCGGTGGTGTTAGATTTAACGTTGCCGAAAATGGACGGCTTAGACGTGTTGCAGGCATGGCGTAAAAACGGGCAGGATGTGCCTGTGTTGATTTTAACAGCGCGAGATACCTTAGATGAACGCATTACAGGCTTACAACGCGGCGCGGACGATTATTTATGCAAGCCGTTTGCACTGGCGGAAGTGGTGGCGCGATTGCAAGCATTGATTCGTCGTCGTTATGGGCACGCCAGCCCGATTATTCAGCATAGCTGCGTCAAATTCGATCCGAATCAACGCAAAGTGTTGTTGAATGAACAGGAAATAGCATTAACCACGCGCGAATACAAACTGCTTGAGCTGTTTATGCTGAATAAAGAACGCGTCCTCACCCGTGATTTTATTGAAGAAAAACTTTACAACTGGGATGACGAAGTCAACAGCAATGCCTTGGAAGTGCATATTTACAACTTGCGCCAAAAACTCGGCAAACAGTTTATTCGCACCGTGCATGGCGTGGGCTATGCCTTAGGAAAAAATGATGAATAAGCTTAATTGGCACAAGCGCAGCCTCCGTTTTCGGCTAATTGCCACCTTGTCCTTGGTGTCTGTTTGCGTGTGGTTGGTTTCCACCGCAGTGGCGTGGTTTCAAGTGCGCAAAGAAGTGAACCAAGTTTTTGACGCCCAACAAATTCTCTTTGCCGAACGGCTAGCTTCCTCTGATTTACGCCATCTTTTAATGGATCGCCACAATACGCAACCGCGCCGTCCTTTTAAAAAGCATCGTTTTGACGATGATGCGTTAGCCTTTGCGATTTTTACTACAGACGGCAACATCGTGCTCAGTGATGGCGAAAATGGCGACAACTTTATTTATGCGCCTAAAAAAGGCTTTTCACTCAGTAAAATTCGAGAGGACGATGATGACTGGCGTATTTTCTGGTTACCTGTTGCCGGTGGTCGTTTAATGGTTGCCGTGGGGCAGGAACAGGAATATCGCGATGAACTGATCAATAAAATGGTATTCGGGCAAATGTGGATTTGGTTTGCCGGTTTGCCGTTTTTATTGGCGGCACTGGGATTGATTATTCGCCGAGAATTACGCAGCCTAAAACAAGTGGGTGAACAAGTGGCGAAACGCCCGCCGGACGACACGTCGTTGTTACCGACCGACAATCTGCCGACCGAAATTTTGCCGTTAATTGAAAATTTAAATCAATTTTTTGACCGCACTTCTGCCACCTTATTGCGTGAACGTCGTTTTACTTCCGATGCGGCTCATGAATTACGCAGCCCGCTTGCTGCGTTGCGCATCCAAACGGAAGTGGCGCAACTTGCCGGTGATGACGCTCACTTGCGTGAACAGGCATTGGAAAATCTGACCAAAGGTATCGATCGCGCAACCCAACTGATCGAGCAATTATTAACTCTTTCCCGTTTAGATAATTTGAAAGAACTGGAGAATTTACAGGAAATTCATTGGGAACAGTTGATTCCGTCGCTGATGGGGGAATTGTATTTTCATGCGGAAAAACACCAAATCACGTTGGCATTTGAGCCAATCGTTGCGCCTCCGGTAAAAATGGGGCAGCCGTTGTTGTTGGCGCTTATGCTGCGTAATCTGATAGACAACGCCATTCGTTATTGCCCGGCGGGCAGTCAGGTCAAAGTGCGGTTGGAAAAAAATAAGATTTTGGTGGAAGACAACGGTGGCGGTGTGGATGAGGCGGATCTGGCTAAACTCGGTCAACGGTTCTATCGCCCAGCCGGCCAAAACGAAAAAGGCAGCGGCTTGGGATTGTCCATTGTTCGCCGCATTGCCGAATTGCATCATTACCAACTCAACCTTTCTAACCGTAAAAATGCTGCCGGCGAACGCATCGGTTTGTGTGCAGAGATTTTGTTGTAAGTCGATAAAAAAGCGGGGCTAAAAGTGCGGTGAATTTTCACCGCACTTTGTGCTTTTAGTGCGCCTCCTTGCGTATCCCTACGACAAACTACGATAACCTTTAACACGAATTTCATCAGGCAAATCCATTCGTTCTGTGGCATAATTGACAAGATTTATTCACAGTGAGGAAACCAAATGCGAATTTTACACACAATGTTACGTGTCGGTGATTTACAACGTTCCATTCAATTTTATCAAGATGTGTTGGGGATGCGTTTATTGCGTACCAGCGAGAATCCTGAATATAAATATTCTTTAGCATTTTTAGGCTACGATGATGAAGACAAGGCGTCCGTCTTGGAATTAACGTATAACTGGGGTGTCGAGAAATACGACTTGGGCAATGCCTACGGTCACATCGCCATTGGGGTTGATGATATTTACGCCACCTGCGAAGCCGTGCGTCAAGCGGGCGGCAATGTTACTCGCGAACCGGGCCCGGTAAAAGGCGGAACCACCGTGATTGCTTTCGTCGAAGATCCGGACGGTTACAAAATCGAATTCATTGAAAATAAAAGCGCACAAGCCGGTTTAGGCAACTAAGCGAAAAGTGCGGTGAAAATTTCAACTGTTTTTTAACGTGGATTATGAACGATAATCCACGTTTTATTTTTAGGAATAGGTATGTCTGACACGCAAGAAACCATCAACTATCATTTATTAAAACATCGCTTCCGTGGGTATTTACCGGTCATTATTGATGTGGAAACTGCCGGCTTGAATGCGAAAACCGATGCGCTATTAGAATTGGCGGCGATTACGGTCAAAATGGATGAACATGGCAATCTCTTACCTGATCAAAAATGCCATTTTCATATTCAACCTTTTGAAGGCGCCAATATCAACCCGGAAGCGATTAAGTTTAACGGCATTGATGTTGATAACCCATTGCGCGGTGCCGTGAGTGAAAATATTGCCATCAGCGAGATGTTTAAAATGGTGCGACGTGCGCAAAAAGAGGCGGACTGCCAACGTTCTATTATTGTGGCGCATAATGCCGCCTTTGATCAGGGATTTATTATGGCGGCAGCACAACGCACCAATGCTAAACGCAACCCATTTCATCCGTTTTCCACCTTCGACACCGCCACTTTAAGCGGTTTTATGTTCGGTCAAACGGTGTTGATCAAAGCCTGCCAAGCGGCAAACATTCCTTTCGACAGCCGACAAGCACATTCCGCCCTTTACGACACAGAACGCACCGCTGAGCTGTTTTGTTATATGGTAAATCATCTAAAAACCCTCGGTGGATTTCCACATATTGTGGCAAAAGAATAACGTGACAAGGCATAATCCACTTGGTCGCGTGCATTTTGATGCACGATAGATTTTCCTCATGCGCGTATTTTCATTTATCCTGTAGCGTGCATCTTGATGCACGACCTATCCACCTCATGCGCGTATTTCCATTTCGTGCAACAAGTTGCACGCTACAAGGCGACCTATCTATCTCATGAGCGTGTTTTCATTCGTGCAACAAGTTGCACGCTACGGGGGATAGTGTCGTTAATATCGTCTATTTGTGGTGAAAATTTCCTGCACCATCGTTTTTTTTGAGGTAAAGCAATGTCCATAGCAAGGCTATGCTGAAGAGGGCGGAAGTGAGGAACGTGTAGCTGAAAGCCTGTTGTAGTTGCTCGCCTTGTTCGCCGATAACATGGCGGTAACGATCTAAAATAACGGCAGAGACGGCGATGCCGATGCTGATGCCGACTTGTTGGATGACGCTGAGGTACGTGGCGCCTGTGCTGGCATTGTGGTCGCTGAGTTCACAAACGGTGAGGGTGTTGATGGCAGTGAAGATGATGGACATACAACAGCCATACCACGCCAAAACGCAAACAAGTAGCCATAATGCGGTGTGTTGATTAAGTAGGCTCATAGCAAAAACTGCAAGCGTCATAGAAAGTGCGGTGGAAATGAGCGTTGTTTTGTAGCCGAAACGCGCTAAGACTTTGCCGGCAAAGGATTTTGTGATAATGGAACTGAGTGCAATAGGCGCAAGTAACCAGCCGGCAATATCAGCGCTGTAATGGAAGACGAGCTGTAACATCAGAGGCATGAGGAAAGGAATGCCCGAGGCGGTTAAACGGATAAAGATGTTGGCAATCATACCAATGCGGAACGTGCGAACCCAAAAGACATTCAGCGGTAACAACGGATTTTGCGCACGTTTTGCGTAGTAATAATAAAGCAGAAAACTGATGAAACCTGCACTTAAAATGACGGCGGTGAGCCCTGAATTGGCACGCTCTTCCGACAGCAAGTCCAACCCGAGGGTAACGCCTGCTAAGCCACCCGCAAATAAGATGAAACCAATCCAATCCAGCTTCTTTATTTTTCCTGTGCTATTTGGCATATAACGGCCGGCAAATACGATGCCAAGTACGCCGATGGGAATATTAATTAAGAAAATCCAATGCCATGTGGCATGTGTGACCAACCAACCGCCCACAATAGGCCCTAACACAGGGCCAATAAGCCCTGCCATCGCCATGGCGTTCCACGCAGCAACCAACTGGGTTTTGGGAACATTTCGAATGATCGTTAAACGCGCAACAGGCATCATCAACGCACCGCCCACGCCTTGCAAAATCCGTGACCCAATCAAGGCGTTTAGCGAATTTGCCATGGCACAAGCCACCGAACCCAACACAAAAACACCCACGGCAGCACGAAAAACATTTAACGTGCCATATTTATCTGCCATCCAGCCGGTGAGTGGAATAAACAAGGCAACCGTAAGTGAATAGCTGATAATCGTCATTTGCATTTCTAACGGCGATTCATTCAGACTGGCGGAAATCGCCGGCAACGCGGTATTGAGAATCGTTGCGTCAAGGGATTGCATAAACAATGCCATGGCGGCGATAAGGGCAAGGTGTCGGTAATGTTGATGCTGACTCATAAAAATACGCTTAAATTTCACCGCACTTGTGTTGATACCACGCCACAATAAATTCGGCGATTTGCTCGATGTGATTGATGTCTAAAAGCGGTTTTGAGCAATCTAACGCATAATCGGTTGCCACCGCGAGGACATAATCGTCAAGCGCCGGTAATGGTCTTGTCATTCCTTGGCGGTGAAGCAGAATTTTTTCAATCGGTTCCTGTTTAAAGCCTTCCACCAACACAAAATCGGTTAATGCACGATCAAATTGTTGCGCTAAATAAGGCAGAGAAACGCTTTGTTGTGTTTCCGTCATCAATGCCCAACGTTGATCACAGGCCATTATGACTTGTGCCGCGCCCGCTTCTTTCATGCGCCAACTGTCTTTGCCTTCTTTGTCAATTTGCGCATTGTGGTGACTATGTTTAATGACGGCAGGACGTAAATTGCGCTGTTGCAATGCAGGTAACAGTTTTTCTAATAATGTGGTTTTGCCGCTACCGCTGTAACCGGTAATACCAAGCATGGGAAGCATATAAGATCCTTAGAGAGGGGTGAATGAGGTCGATTATATAACAACCTGAGGCAGAAAAGGAATTCACCGACATGAGGGCATTTTGGGTTTTCCCTTGCGTTTTATCGTACTTTCCGCGCAGTTTGTTGTAACATATCTTCTTTCTTAAGGGCATTACCGAACAGGATGCCTTAATCCATCCCCGAATAATCGCGAGTAATATGACGTCATGAAGAAACCGCACGTTTTTCCACACACCACTTGGGCCGCCAAATCGCTATGGTCGATTGAATTCAAATCCCTCAGCGTTTTGCTATGCGCCTTAACGAGCATTGGATTCGGCGAGGGATTGTTATTGTTGTCGGATTTAGGCTCAGCGCCTTGGACGGTATTATCCCAAGGCGTGGCGACACAGGGACAGTTTAGCGTGGGTTGGGCCTCTTGGATGATCAGCCTCATTGTCATGTTGGCGTGGTTTCCGCTAAAACTCAAACCCGGGCTTGCCACCGTCATAAACATTTTTGTGATTGCGTTTGTTTTGGGCGTAACGACCTATTTACTTCCAAAACCCACCGCACTTTATGCCCGTTTTGCTTATGCTATTGTGGGCATTTTATTGTTCGGCATCGGCACCGCCTTTTATTTAACCTGCCACCAAGGCTCCGGCCCACGAGATGGCTTAATGGTCGGCTTATGCCAACATTTTCATTGGAAAATCGGCATCGTGCGCACGTCTATTGAAGTGTTGGTTTGTATGTTCGGTTTCCTACTTGGCGGCGTACTAGGTATTGGCACACTCATGTTTGCCTTCGGCATTGGCTGGGTGGTGCAATACACCTTATTCTTTATCAGCCGCGTGCCATACTTTCGTCATAAAACGGATAATGTCATCTAACTTTTCCTCAATCTTAATTTGCGTTAAGTCCGTTTGACTGGCTTTATCATTCGGTGGGCAGAACGCTAAATGCTTATGGGCATCATTAATGGGCTGCCAACGCAAAGGCGTCGCGGAACGGCGGCTTGGGTAAAAGCCGATGGTCGGCACGTTTAACGCGCCACTTAAGTGCAACGGTCCGGTTGAACCGGCGATAAAGACATCAGCGCAGGCTAAAGAAAGAGCAAAATCCACCAACCCTTTATTTTTATCATAAATCACAACGCGTGAATCCTGCACCAATCCCGCCAATTCATGGGCTTTTTCACTTTCAGTTGGGCCGGCGGTTAAAATCACATAAGCATCAAAATGGTGCAACACCCCTCGGATTAATTGCGCATATTGCGTAAGCGACAAATTATTGGCAGAGCCACCGGAGCCGCTGTGTAGAAAAATCCATTTTTTCGAGGTATCGATCCGGAGCTGGTCGCACAAAAATTTACGCTGAATATCCACCGCACTTTGCTCAAAGGAAAGATACGGTGCGCGTGGCTCAACCACAGAGATCTTGTGATCGCGTAAAAAGGCACGCGCCAAATCCAAGTTATATTCAAATTCCGGCTTGGCAGATTGCGAACGGCGTTGCGTCAAACGATGATTATAGAAAAACTGTACCCATTTGGTTGCCGGTGCCAAGCGGTAAGGAATGCGGCATTTCCACGCTAACTTGGCGTTATGTGTATTGGAAAAGAAGCTGATCATCGCGTCAAATTGTCGTGCTTTAATCTCACTGACAACACGCTGAAATGCCATTTTGTCGTTTTTAGTCGCATCAATGATCACATCATCTAAATAAGGGCAAGCACGCGCCAGCTCAGCCGTGTAAGACGGCACAAGTGCGATCAGTTTTAACGATGGATCCGATGCTTTTAACATCGCAAACGCCGGCCACGCCAACATAAAATCGCCCAATTTATCGTTTCTGATCACTAATACGTTCATGATGAAGTTTCCATTCTTTAGCCCAAATTGGGCGTATTCTAGCCCGACTGCGACAGATTAAAAAGATTTATGCCAATGAAAATCGCCTAATTAACTAATTGTAAAATAAATGCAACATTCGTCACATTTTTGTTAAATTCCTTAAATTTACCCTGAAAAACAACGGATTGCCTATAGAAGTGATGAATTTTTTCTGTTACATTGAAAATCCTTCCTGATAGATAAGAAAAATTTATTTATCACATAAATTTTCCTATTGTTAAGCCTTCAATATGGATTGAGGTCAATAACCATCAAAAAGAGGACAGTCTATGAATTTTAATACCTATGAAACCCTCGCACTAGCCGGCTTTGTGCTGTTGCTTGGGTATTTCCTTGTAAAACGTATTTCCATTTTAAAAAACTATAATATTCCTGAACCCGTTGTCGGTGGTTTTTTAGTCGCAATCGCATTGACCGTGTTATACCAAGGTTGGGGCATTTCTTTTACGTTTGACACCAACTTACAAACTGCCATGATGCTTGTCTTTTTCTCTTCTATCGGGTTAAGTGCAAACTTTGCTCGCTTAGTAAAAGGCGGCAAGCCGTTAATTATTTTTGTTATTGCGGCCGCAATTTTAATCGCTTTACAAAACATCTTAGGCATCGCAGGTTCTTTATTGCTGAATATTGATCCGGCCTATGGTTTAATCGCGGGTTCCGTTACCCTCACCGGGGGGCATGGTACCGGTGCTGCTTGGGCGAAAACCTTTACAGAAACCTTCGGATTACAAGGCGCCACTGAATTAGCCATGGCTTGTGCCACCTTTGGCTTGGTGTGCGGCGGTGTGATTGGTGGCCCGGTCGCGCGCCATTTATTAAAGAAAATGCGTCGTGATGAAAGCCCTGAAAATGATGAACATAGCGATATTCAAGAAGCCTTCGAACATCCAACGTTCCAACGTAAAATTACCACCCGCTCATTAATTGAAACCATCACCATGCTTGTTTGTTGCTTATTGGTAGGTCAATTTTTAGATGCGCAAACCAAAGGCACGGCATTAGCCTTACCAACCTTCGTATGGTGTTTATTTACCGGTGTAATCATTCGCAACACCCTTACCCATGTGTTTAAATTTAACGTGGCGGATTCCGCCGTGGATGTCTTGGGTAACGTCGGCTTATCTTTATTCCTTGCCATTGCGTTAATGTCTCTAAAATTATGGCAATTAGCCGGATTAGCATTACCGGTGATGATTATTTTGGCGTTACAAGTGATACTCATGGCAGCCTTTGCCATTTATGTAACCTATCGCATGATGGGGAAAGACTACGATGCAGTGGTGTTAAGTGCCGGTCACTGCGGGTTTGGTTTAGGGGCGACACCAACAGCCGTTGCCAACATGCAAGCCATCACCAGTCGTTTTGGACCGTCTCACAAAGCCTTCTTAATTGTTCCGATGGTCGGTGCGTTTTTTATTGACTTAGTGAATGCCGCCTTGTTGAAAGTCTTTATGGTGGTTGTCACTGCCTTACATTAATATTGTAAAAAAACAAAAACCCTATTGAGGCATCAATAGGGTTTTTATTGTTTATTTTTATGCGTTTTTCACCGGAATTTCCGCTAATAATTTGGTGATTAACGACCAATAAATTTGTACCGCAGGAATATGGACTTTTTCATCCGGTGAATGGGCGTTTTTAATGGTTGGCCCGATGGACACCATATCCATGTTCGGATAGATTTTCTTCAACAAGCCACATTCTAGACCGGCATGAATGACTTTAATTGCCGGCTCATAGCCTAAAACCTCTGCATAGATTTTATGGGTTAAATCCACAATTTCAGAATGCGCTTGAGGTTCCCACCCCGGATAATTGCCGGCAAATTCTACGTTTGCGCCACTTAATGCTGATAATGATTTCAACATTGCCGCCACATACTCTTTACCACTTTCGATTAAAGAACGCACTAAAATCGTGGCTTTCACTTGTGTGTCTTCCGTTTTTAGTACGCCGACACTTAATGAGGTTTCCACCACATTGTCCAACACATCACTATTGCGAATCACGCCGTTCGGTAACACATTCAACAAATGAATAAGACGTTGGCTGTCGGCAACAGAGAAAGTTTGCGCTGCTTTTTCGGTAGCTTGTAATGTCAAGGTGAAGTTCGGTTCAATTAATGCCAATTCGTTTTTTAATAAATCGTTGAAATTTTCAACCGCACTTTTTAACGTGGCAACATCACCATCAAAAGCCAAGGTTGCAAACGCTTCACGCGGAATCGCATTACGCACGGAACCGCCACGAATGTCGCTCAAGGCAAAGACAAAGTGCGGTTGATTTTGTGAAATTTCTGCTAAGAAACGTGCCAAGACTTTAATGGCGTTGGCGCGCCCGGTGTGAATATCGCAACCGGAGTGGCCACCGCGCAAGCCTTTTAACACCACTTGATAGCTGTGTGTGAATGTGTTGTTTTCATATTGAATAGGAAACGTTACGTTTGCGTTTTCGCCACCGGCACAACCGACATAAATTTCGCCATTTTCTTCCGTGTCGGTATTGATCATGATTTCACTTTGTAACCAATTGGCGCGCAATCCAAGGGCGCCTTCCATGCCACGCTCTTCAGTCATAGTGAGTAACACTTCCAAATCCGGATGAGCAATATCCTCGCTGTCTAAAATGGCTAAAGTGGACGCCATGCCGATGCCGTTATCCGCACCTAATGTGGTATTGGTGGCGTGCACCCATTCGCCATCAATGTAAGGCAAAATCGGGTCGGTGGCGAAGTTATGGTGGCTGCCTTCATTGGCTTGCGGTACCATGTCTAAATGGGCTTGTAGGGCAACTTTTTTGCGGTTTTCCATCCCTTTTGTCGCCGGTTTGCGGATTAAAACGTTACCCACTTCATCACGTTCTGCATAAAATCCTTTACCTTTTGCCCAATTCACAATGAATTCCGCCAGTTCATTTTCTTGATAAGACGGATGCGGAATGGCACAAATTTGATCGAACCATTTCCAAAGTGAATTCGGACTGAGTTGTTGTATTTCTGACATATTTCCTCCTTAAAAATGAGTGAAAATAATAGCATAAAATGCCATTTCAGGTTATCCTAACGCCATTTTATTTCTTGGGCTATGCGCCACAAAAATCCTGAAAGGTGAATATTTATGAGTGAAAAATACGTTGTGACGTGGGATATGTTTCATATGCACGCACGAAAATTATCCGAACGCTTACTTCCCGCTTCTCAATGGAAAGGCATTGTTGCTGTCAGTCGTGGCGGCTTATTTCCGGCTGCCGTATTGGCCCGTGAGTTAGGCATTCGCCATGTGGAAACCGTGTGTATTGCCAGTTATAATCATGACAAACAAGGCGAATTGCAGGTGTTACACGCAGCACAATTAGACAATGGCGGTGAAGGTTTCATCGTGATTGACGATTTAGTGGATACCGGCAACACCGCTCGCGCCATTCGCGAAATGTATCCGAACGCCCGTTTTGTTACCGTTTTTGCAAAACCGGCCGGTGCAGAATTGGTGGATGATTATGTGGTGGATATTCCACAAAATACGTGGATCGAACAGCCTTGGGATATGGGCATTTGTTTCGTTCCGCCGTTGGCTCGAAAATAATGTAAAAAGCCACCGCACTTTTTATTCATCGCGCTGGATGGTTTAGTCTATCGAATGCGCTATATAAAGCCCGCCGATTAGCCTGATGCTAAAAAGTGGGTTTTTATTTTTAATGATAAAGAAAATATATTAAAGGTTGCAATGATGATAGGGAACTCATGCCGAAAGATTAAAACAGAAACGACGCTTTTTTCTCGCTATCGTTCATCTTCCATCAAAACACTGCCGATATTGACCGCACTTTTCTGCGCTATGCCTCTGGTTTTTGCTGCGCAAGAGGATAATTTGTCAAAAATTCATCAGCAAATTCAACAACAAAAACAGAAAATTGAGCAGCAAAAGCGGGAACAGCAGAAACTACAGAGCACATTAAAAACTCAAGAAAATCAGATTAATTCGGTGATCGGGCAATTACGTCAAACGGAATCGGATTTAAAAGAAATTCGCAAAACGATCAGCGATACCGATAGACAAATCAAACAGTTACAAAAACAAGAAAAAGAGCAAAAAGCCAAACTGGCGAAGCAGTTGGATTCTGCCTATCGTTCCGGCACGAATCCATCGGTAGCAGAGCGGATGCTGTCCGATAAAGGGCAAAATGCGGAACGCATGAAAGCCTATTATGCCCATTTGAATCAAGTGCGAATGGCATTAATTGAGGATTTAAAGCAGACACAGGAACAACTGGCGAAACAAAAAAACGCCATTGCAGAACAACATAAAGAACAACAAACACAGCTTGCCGATCAGAAAAAGCAACAACAAGAATTGCAAAAAGTGCAGAAGGAACGGCAAAGCACATTGAACCAACTGAATCAAAATTTAACGCGTGATGAAAATAAATTAGAAGCGCTGAAAGCGAACGAAAATGCGTTACGCCAAGAAATCCAACGGGCGGAACAGGCGGCGCGTCAGCAAGAACAACGTGAGCGTGAGGCGTTAGCGCAGAAAAAACAGGCGGAAGAAACGAAAAATCACAAGCCTTATCAACCCACCGTGCAAGAGCGCCAACTGTTGAACAGCACGGCCGGGTTAGGCACTCCGAAAAAACAATATGGTTTTCCGGTGGCGGGCAAGCCTTTATCGACGCTTTCGCTCCGTTTTTAAAAGAACATCCCGGCTCGCGTGCCGAAGTGAAACGCATCGCAGCCAAAGGCGATTTGGTGTTCATGCACGTCTTCAGCCGAATCTCCGCCCAAGCCCGGGGCGAAGCGGTCGTCGATATTTTCCGCTTCGACCGCAACGGTAAAATCGTCGAACATTGGGACGTGATTCAATCCGTACCGGAAAAAACCGCCAGCGGGCATTCTGTGTTTTAACTCGGTAAAAATCAAAAAGGCCGTCTGAAATGTTTTCAGACGGCCTCTTGGCCTCATAGGGGTCGACTTACTTAACGGAATGACTTAGTTTTTGATACAAGCACCTACTGTCAATCGTCATTCCCGCGCAGGCGGGAATTCAGAACGTGGAATTAAAAAACATTCTATCCGATAGGTTTCTATGCAGATAGGCCTAGATTCCCACCGACATAAATGACAAATAATAAATTGCTGTATCAAAAGTTAAGTTAATCCGCTATATCAGCCTTCTTCCCGCTGCCAATGGGTTTTTTGGGCAAACACCAGTTTGTTGTCGGTGAATTTGACCGTATCCAAATCCAGTGCCCACACGTCGCTTTTCATCGCACGGGCGGCGGGGTGGGCTTTGTAGTAGAGGGCGAGGGCGGGTTTTTTGGCGGCTTCGTCTTCAAGCAGGCGGGCGCGGGCGGTGAATTGGATGCCGCTGATTTTGGTGATGCTGCCCGGCTGTCCGGCCACGGTACCGGCGATGTGCGGGTTTGCCGCCATCAGTCGGCCGTGTTTGGTTTTTTGCGAGGTCAATACTATCAGCCGTGCGGCGGGTTCGTCGAAAACGTAGAAGCAGCACGCGCTCCAGATGGTTCCGTCCGCACCGGCGGCAATGCTGACGACATGGTTGGTTTGGAAGAATTGGGTGATGTTGGCGGGAATCGGCTGCATGGTTTTTCCGGTGCGGGCGGGTTGCT